>JACCEE010061194.1_pt1 | contig 14997 bp, 15 predicted proteins | sample 7449931 | NCBI WGS metagenome assembly JACCEE01 (sample SAMN15323457, study PRJNA562643) | freshwater metagenome | isolation source: river surface water | place: USA:Blue River Watershed | collected 2017-08-19 | reverse complement strand
ATTAACCTGCCCTACGGTTGTAAAAATGGGGCTTGTGGCTCATGCAAGGGCAAGTGCATTGAGGGGAAAATTCGTCATGGCGACCATAGCCAAAGCGCCCTAAGCGCTGCTGACGAAACTGCTGGATCAACACTTCTATGCTGTGCTCATCCACAAACCGATCTCCTGATCGAGGTACGTGAGGTTCAAGGTGGTGGAGATATACCGGTTCGTAAAGTTCCGTGCCGAATCAACACAATCCAATTTCCAAGTGATGATGTTGCCGTTCTTCAATTGCAATTACCAGCAAGTGAGCGTTTCCAGTTTCTAGCTGGACAGTATCTTGAATTTCTTCTCAAAGATAATAAACGGCGCGCGTATTCAATCGCGAGCGCACCTCACGAACAAGGCCCGCTTGAGTTACATATTCGTCATCTTCCTGGGGGTTTATTTACTGACCCCCTCTTTGGACAAGCATCTGACGGTAAACAAATTAAAGAAAAAGATATCTTGCGTTTTGAAGGCCCCTTAGGTAGCTTCTTTTTGCGTGAAGACTCCAAGAAGCCCATCATTTTCTTGGCATCTGGTACAGGCTTTGCTCCCATTAAATCGATGCTTATGCATATCCAAGAAAAAAAGATCAAGCGAGAGATTCATTTTTATTGGGGCGGAAGGCGTCCCAAGGATTTATATATGGATAGCCTCTGCCAAGAATTTATGCACACCATTCCAGGCTTTCATTACACCCCCGTGATATCGGATGCGCTCGCAGAGGATGCATGGCAAGGTCGAACTGGTTTTGTGCATCGCGCCGTCATGAACGATTTCCCAGATTTAAGTCAACACCAAGTCTATGCTTGCGGTGCGCCGATTGTGATTCAGTCAGCTCGTACTGATTTTGTCAAAGATTGCCAATTACCCGAAGAGGAGTTTTTTGCCGATTCCTTCACGAGTGAGGCCGACCTAGTTGGCGCCTAAGGCCTGCTGCACAAAGCGAATACCCCTTTTGTAACGATCTTTTGTATGATTGCTATATGAACAAGCCTGTTGATCCCCATCCTGTTGATGCCCATTCGGTGATGTACATCACCAAACGGCCCGATATTGTCATGATGGAAGGGAAAGGTTCGTGGCTGACTGACCAAAACGGCAAACGGTATTTAGACTTTCTTCAGGGTTGGGCGGTTAATTGTCTGGGTCATTGCAATCCTGGCATTGTGGCCGCCTTACATGAGCAATCCCAAAAACTCATTAATCCTAGCCCAGCGTTTTATAACGAGCCCATGATCCGCTTGGCGGATCTGTTAACGGCAAATAGTTGTTTTGATAAAGTCTTTTTTGCCAATAGTGGCGCTGAGGCTAATGAAGGTGCTATCAAGCTCGCCAGGAAATGGGGTCAGCTGCATAAAAATGGCGCCTACGAAATCATTACCTTCGATCATAGTTTTCATGGCCGTACTTTAGCAACCATGAGCGCTTCTGGTAAGCCCGGTTGGGATACTCTCTTTGCGCCACAAGTACCGGGTTTTCCAAAGGCAGATCTCAATGATATTGAGTCTGTCAAGAAACACATCGGTGATAAAACAGTGGCGGTCATGCTTGAACCGGTCCAAGGAGAAGGCGGGGTCATTCCCAGCGATGATCAATTTATGCGTGAGCTACGCCAACTCACAAAAGAGCACAACTTGCTCTTAATTGTCGATGAGGTACAAGCAGGCTTTGGTCGAACTGGTAAATTGTTTGCCTACGAAAACTATGGCATCAAACCCGACATCATGACCTTGGGCAAAGGAATCGGTGGAGGCGTTCCCCTAGCGGCTCTTCTGTGCACCGATGAAGTGGCCTGTTTTGTGCCAGGCGATCAAGGCGGAACCTATAACGGTAATGCTTTAATGACCGCAGTTGGTATTAGCGTGATTGAGCAACTATTGGCGCCCGGCTTTTTGCAATCGGTCATCACCAAAGGACAATTACTCCAATCAGAATTACTCAAACTCTCCTCCGAGTTTGGCCTACAGGGCGAGCGCGGCAAAGGTCTTCTTCGCGCTTTGATGTTAGGTAAAGATATTGGCGGTAAGTTGGTTGATTTAGCTAGAGAGCGTGAGCCTGAAGGCTTGCTAATTAATTCTCCTCGCCCAGATCTATTGCGGTTTATGCCTGCTCTTACCGTTGCCGATGAAGAAATTGTGCAGATGTGTGCAATCTTAAGAACACTTCTCAAAAAAGTGATTTGAGCGATTTTTACTTACTGCTCGAGCTCTTCACCCAAGTAGGCTTTACGGACTCGGTCATCATTTAGTAAGTCAGTGGCATTTCCTTGCAAAGTGATCTCGCCACTTTCCATCACATAGGCGCGATTAGCCATCGATAAGGCTAGGCGTGCGTTCTGCTCAACCAGCAAAATGGTGATGCCCTCTTTAGCAAGGTTTTGAATGACTGCGAAGATCGCCTCGACCATCAAAGGGGCCAAACCCATCGACGGCTCATCCAATAACAATAATTTAGGTTTTGCCATCATTGCACGGGCAATGGCCAGCATCTGTTGCTCACCGCCTGATAAGGTTCCCGCTAACTGATCGATACGCTCTTGTAAACGTGGGAAAAGAGCAAGGATAGACTCAAGATCATTTTGTATCAGAGGATCATGATTACCTTGACGTAAATAGGCGCCCATTTGTAAATTCTCAAGAATCGTCATTCGAGAAAATACGCCACGGCCCTCAGGAACTAAGCCAATCCCCAGCTGTGCTAATTCATAAGCCGGTCGCCCCGCAATCGACTCACCATCTAAATGAATAGAGCCGCTAGTTGGTTTTAATAACCCAGAAATAACCTTTAGGGTTGATGTTTTACCAGCCCCATTGGCGCCAATTAAGGCAACCAACTCTCCTTGATTGACATAAAAATCAATTCCTTTAACAGCACTGATGCCGCCATAAGATAGCTTTAGCTTACGAACCTCCAATAAATGCGCAGAATGGGTCATGCTCATGCTGCGGCACCCCCCAAATATGCACGGATTACTTCAGGATGAGAGCGGACCTCTTGTGGCAAACCATCGGCAATCACCTTGCCATAATCTAATACTGTTAAATGATCACAAATGTTCATGACCAAACTAACATCGTGCTCAATCAACAAGATTGTTTTGCCATCGGCACGGATTTTGAGGATCAGCTCTCTGAGCTCTAGTTTCTCGCTTGCATTCATGCCGGCTGCCGGCTCATCTAAAGCGAGTAGAGTAGGTTCGGTTGCTAAAGCTCTAGCAATTTCAAGGCGACGTTGATAACCATAGGATAAATTTTTAGCTTTATGTTGTGCCAAATCATGTAGGCCAACATAGGCTAACAAGGCATGGGATTTATCTCGAATGGCTTGCTCTTCTTGTTTACTCCTTTTGGTGGCTAAGATCGATCCCCAAATGCCCACCTTTGAACGACAATGGCATCCCACCATCACATTCTCGAGAGCGCTCATTTCTTTAAATAGGCGGATGTTCTGAAAGGTGCGCGCAATTCCGGCTTGCGTAACCTCTGATACTGAATAGGGTGAATATGGCTTCCCTTTTAAAGCAAAAGACCCACGATCAGCCGGATACAGCCCTGTGATTACATTAAAGAATGTTGTCTTACCTGCACCATTGGGGCCGATCAAACCAGCAATGGCACCATCCTGTACCTCAACCCCGACATCGTCTAGAGCCTGCACACCACCAAAGCGTTTAGAGACTCCAGAGATATGAAGTAAAACGCTCATGACGTAACCCGCTTTAGATGCTCAGGCTTTTGCCAGATCCCATTAGGGCGATATAGCATGATGAGAATCAACGCTAAGCCATACAAAAGTTGACGAATGATTTCGACATCGATGATCACCGAACCAAACAGAAACTGCTGAATGGGTGCGGCGATGCTGCGGAGTAACTCTGGAAAAATTGCTAACAAAATGGCGCCCAAGATGACTCCTGGGATATGGCCCATCCCCCCTAACACCACCATAGCCAAAACTACAATCGACTCCCACAAAGTGAAGGACTCTGGGGAGACAAAACCTTGAAAAGCGGCAAATAAGACGCCTGCTGCCCCAGCAAAACTGGCACCAATCGCAAAGGCAAGCAACTTCATATTGCGGGTATTTATACCCATCGCTTCAGCAGCAATCTCATCTTCACGAATCGCAATCCAAGCACGGCCAACACGTGAATGCTCTAGGCGAGAACATACCAAAGCAACAACGACGGCCAGTAACAAGAAAAAATAAAACAATAAATAGAGTGAAGGAATCTGCATACCCAGGATTGAAATGGGTTTTGATAAGTTCAAGCCAAATAATTGAATGGGATCAATATTGCCAATCCCCTTTGGGCCATTGGTGAAGTTAACAGGTCGATCTAAATTATTCAGAAAAATGCGAATGATCTCCCCAAAACCCAGGGTGACAATTGCCAAATAATCACCGCGTAACTTCAGCGTTGGAAATCCCAATAACACTCCAAATAAAGCAGCCAGGCCAAAGGAAATAATCAATGCCCCCCATAATGGAAAATGCATCCCTTCTGGAAATAGAGTGGCAATCGCTGGAAATTGAGTAATTAAATGCGGTGAGGCAAGTAAAGCATAGCTATAGGCACCCACCGCGTAGAAAGCAATGTATCCTAAATCCAATAGTCCAGCAAAGCCAATGACTACATTCAAACCCAATGCCAGAACAACATAGAGCAAAGCAAAATCCAATACGCGAACCCAGTAATTACCACCAGTGGCACCGACTACCCAAGGCAATAGCAACAGGCCTACAGCGCTTAACAGCAAAAACCGTTGATGATGCATTGAAAAAAATCGGGGGGAGACCTTAAGCACGATCGGAAACCTTCTCACCCAAAAGACCGCGTGGTCTTAATACCAACACTAGAATTAGCACCATAAAGGCAAAGATATCTTGGTAATTAGAGCCCAAGACTCCACCAGTCCAAGTACCGATATAGCCCGCTCCAATGGCTTCAATTAAACCGAGGAGTAATCCACCTAACATCGCCCCCTGAATATTGCCAATACCGCCCAGAACAGCTGCAGTGAATGCTTTTAGGCCCGGAATGAACCCCATTGCAAAGTGCACATTGCCGTAGTTTGTTGCCATCATGACTCCCGCCAAAGCAGCGAGTGAGCCACCCAACATGAAAGTTACAGCAATCACTCGATTGGGGTTGACCCCCATCAGAGCAGCAATATTAGGCTGTTCAGCAGTTGCCCGCATCGCTCGTCCAAGTCGTGTCTTTTGTACAAGCAGCAATAACAAAGCCATCACCACAAACGACGTCATGACGATGATGATTTCTTTTCCGGTGATCGTTGCTCCTGAGCCAAATAAATCAATTGGGGTTGATGGCAATAATTGAGGATAGGTCAAAGGATTACGGGACCAAATCATCATCGCCAGCGTTTGCAGCAGGACTGAGACCCCAATTGCAGAAATCAAAGGTGCCAAACGGGGCGCATTGCGTAATGGCCGATACGCAAAACGCTCAATAAGAAAGCTCAGCACCGCACAAATTGCCATCGCTAGCAATAAAACAATGAGGAGCATTACCCATGCTGGCAACCCTAGAGGTAACTGCATGATCACCGTGATTAGGGTTAAGGAAACCATGGCACCAATCATTAAAACCTCGCCATGCGCAAAATTAATAATGCCCAAAATCCCGTAAACCATGGTGTAGCCCAAGGCAATCAAGGCATAGATGCTACCTAGCACCAAGCCGTTCACAATTTGTTGTAACAGGATATCCATCGACCGCAGTCTATAAAGAAATAAGCACCGCAGTGCGGTGCTTATTCAATCATTTCCTACATCTTGATGATCTCAAGGACTGATTTCTTTTTATCTTTGTAGTCATAGAGAGTGATCACACTCTCTTTTAGATCGCCTTTATCGTCAAAGGCAATATTACCAATCAAGCCCTTCATTTGGGTCTGGGGCATTGCGGCCAAAATCTTGGCGGTCTCTACCGAGTTGGCTCGCTTCATTGCATCGACAATCACGTAAACAGCATCGTAGGCAAATGGTGCATAAATATCAACATCGATATTGAAACGCTCTTTATATTTCTTTTGGAACTCTGGACCAGCCTCCATCTTCGATAATGCCATCGCCGCTTCCGAGCAAACAATATTGTTAATCGCATCACCCGCTAGCTCAGCTAGCTTATCGGTACAAATTCCATCTCCACCGACAATCTTTGCTTTGATCCCAAGTTCCTTAGCCTGTTTAGCCAAAGGTCCACCCGTTGCATCCATGCCGCCATACATAATGACATCAGGCTTACCTGCTTTAACCTTGGTCAAAATGGCTTTAAAGTCAGTCGCTTTATCATTGGTTGCTTCACGAGCAAGCACCTTAATACCGGCTGCCTTCGCTGTTTTCTCAAACTCATCTGCTAGCCCCTTACCGTACTGTGTGGAATCATCAATGATTGCAACCACTTTTGCCTTAAGGTTCTTAGCAACATAATTAGCCAATGCAGGACCTTGTTGGGCATCAGTAGCTACCAAGCGATAGGTCGTTTTAAAACCTTGCTTGGTGTAGTCCGGATTAGTGGCCGATGGGGAAACCTGGGTGATACCTGCATCACTATAAATCTTTGCCGCAGGAATACTGGTCCCAGAGTTCAGATGTCCAACTACTGCAACAACTTTTGCATCCACTAATTTTTGAGCAACTTGGGTCGCTGTTTTAGGATCTGCCGCGTCATCTTCAGGCACCAACTTCAATACGAGCTTTTTGCCATTAATGGTCAGGCCGGCTTTATTAATCTCCTCAACGGCAAGCAGTGCTCCGTTTTCATTTTGCTTACCCATGTGCGCAATCGATCCTGTGATGGGTGCAACATGACCGATCTTAATTGCATTATCTGCCGGCTTGCCACAAGCAACTAATAGAGCAATCGCGGCTCCTGATAGTGCGCTATACGAAAATACCTTTTGATACGTTTTCATATCAGTAATCTCCAGTGTATGAAATAAAAAGAGAATAAATGCTGCTGTTTAAGAGGGGTGAGTCAGGTTTTTTGGTAATGAAAAAGTAACGTCTTCAACCACGCCGTCTAGAGAGCGCACTTGGCGAGGACCAAATTCTTGGATTCGCGCCACAATAGCCTGAGCTAGACTCTCGGGTGCCGAGGCTCCTGCAGTCAGGCCAATCCGCTTCTTACCAGTAAACCACTCTGCTTGAAGCTGATCTGGCGCATCAACCATGTAGGCAGGAACGCCTAACTTTTCAGCTAATTCTCGCAAGCGATTGGAGTTCGAGCTTGCCTTGCTACCCACCACAATAACAAGCTCTACTTGGGGCGCCATGAATTTCACCGCATCTTGTCGATTTTGCGTGGCGTAACAAATATCTTGTTTCTTGGGTTGAATAATTTTGGGGAATCTTTTTGTGAGGGCGTTCACAATTTCTTTGGTCTCGTCGACCGATAAGGTCGTTTGCGTCACAAAGGCTAATTTCTCATTCGTCGAGAAATTAAGCTTGGCTACATCTTCAATATTCTCGATCAGAAGGATACCGGTATCCACTTGGCCCATTGTTCCTTCCACCTCGGGGTGACCAGCATGGCCAATCATAAATACCGTATAACCTTCTTTGCAGAGTTTGACGACCTCAACATGTACCTTTGTTACCAAGGGGCAGGTTGCGTCATAGACCTGCAAACCACGGTTCTCCGCTTCTTTGCGAACTTCTTGCGAGACACCGTGAGCGCTGTAGATAACAATAGAGCCGCGCGGAATCTCTTCAATCTCGTCTACAAATACAGCGCCCTTTGCACGCAACTCATCCACCACATATTTGTTATGGACAATTTCGTGTCGCACATAAATTGGGGCACCAAAGCGGTTCAATGCCTCATTAACAATATTGATTGCACGATCAACTCCTGCACAAAACCCACGCGGTTGTGCCAACAAAATTTCGGTGGTGTTGTGAGATGGGCTTGAATTTTCCATGGATAAATAACTATAGGATGGCGATTATTTCTGCCTCAAAGCTTAATTCTTTTCCAGCGAGTGGGTGGTTGAAATCAAACCAAGCCCCCTCTTCGTTAATGGATTGCAAAACACCAGCATATTGGGCTCCCCCGGGTGCATTAAATTCAATCATATCCCCTGGGGTAAATTCAGGCACCTCATCCGTATTACTGAGTAGAGTCTCCATAGACACCCACTGCACCAACTCTGGTTTGTGTTCACCAAAACCGTCTTGGGCAGAAATCACTGCTGAGCGTTTCTCTCCAACCTTTGCGCCCATGAGTACTTTTTCAAAACAGGGGGCAAATTGACCCGTGCCCAAAAGCATCGTCGCCGGCCTGTCCTCGAAGGTATTAATGTAGTCCTCCCCGTTGGGCAAAGCCAAACGGTAATTAAGGGTCAAAAAGGAATTGGCAGAAACAGTGGCATCACTCATACGGCAATTGTAGCGAGAGAACCCAAATACCACCCAATATCCAAGTGGCCAAAAGCCCATCAACCCCGAGAAAAATTACGACTCCAGGGGGCCCACTCCCTGTCGGACGCAGAGTTACTTGCTATTTTTTTGCGGGTTGGGGTTAAGGGCAAAAGCGCGGTTTCACTTGCGCAAGACCTGATGGCTCAATTTGGCGGGATACAAGGTTTAGTCAATGCCAATGCAAGAGAAATATGCCGCTGCTTTGGGATGGGTCCATCCAAATGGGCACAAATTCAGGCTGCCTATGAATTTGTCAAACGCGGCCTGCAAGAGGACTTATTTCAAGGAGCAATTTTTTCCTCCCCCAGTCAAGTCAGGGACTTTTTGCAGACCAAGATTAGTCGCTTGCCCCATGAGGTTTTCTTATGCCTTTATCTTGATTCAAGTAATCGGCTGATTGAATGCCAAGAGCTATTCCGCGGGTCAATCGGCAGGACGGCAATTTACCCCAGGGAAATCATGAAAGAATCCCTAAGCCGCAATGCGAGCGCCTTAATCGTGGCCCACAACCACCCTGGCGGGAACCCGCTTCCCAGCCCAGAAGATGAATTACTCACCAAAGACCTTCAGGAGGCCCTGAAATGGGCTGATATTGCCCTTCTAGACCATTGCATCGTGGCGGGTCATGGATTTTTCTCTTTTGCCGATTCTGGATTACTCAATAAGCCCAAAAACGATAGTAATCACTAACTTATAATGAGTGTCTTTACTCGAATTCAAATAAGCCACTAGCCTCGATTGCCAGATGCCTGATACAATCTTTGTTTTTCGCAATAAAGGAGTGTGTCATGGCAAAAGTTTGCCAAGTCACTGGGAAAAAGCCAATGGTTGGCAATAATGTTTCCCATGCAAATAACAAGACCAAACGTCGCTTTTTGCCTAATCTGCAAAATCGTCGCTTCTGGGTTGAATCTGAAAATCGCTGGGTTAGCCTTCGTTTAACGAATGCTGGTTTACGCTTAATCGATAAGAACGGTATTGATTCCGTTTTGGCCGATCTTCGTGCTCGCGGTCAAGTTTAAGGAATAACTAAATGGCTAAGGGCGCAAGAGAAAAGATTAAGTTGGAATCCAGTGCAGGCACTGGTCACTTCTACACCACAACTAAGAACAAGAGAACAAAACCAGAAAAAATGGAGATCATGAAGTTTGATCCCAAAGCACGCAAGCACGTTGCTTACAAAGAAACAAAGATTAAGTAATCTTTTAGTTCTTAAAAAGAAACCCGCCGATGGCGGGTTTTTTCTTGCTTAGTTTGAATAGCGTCTGAGACGTAAAGAGAACTCCTTTAGGGAGTTTGGGCCCGCCTCTTCAGCGCGATGGCACCATGAGCGCAATTGGCTTAGAAGCTGCTCACGGGTCGCATTTGAACGCCCCCATATTGCATGAAGCTCACGACGCATTTCAATCATTTTGCGCAACTGAGGATTGGTTTTCATCAACTCCTCTAATTTTTGTTTTTCATCTGCAGTGAGCTTGGCTTCATCTTTATACAACCAATCGCGAGCATCCTTGAGATGGGAAGCAAACTCCTGCATGTTTTGAAACTCATTGGAGATATAACGCTGCAAGGTCTTACTGTAGCGCGCCATGATCTCATAGCGATTGGCAATAATGGCCTCCAGGGTTTGATCGTCAGCAGGTCGAACCTCAGAAAGTACTGGCTTGGGTGGCACTTTCTTAACCTTCGCCAAACCAAGTGCGCTAAGCGTGCAGATGTATACCCATCCTATATCGAACTCGTACCACTTGTTTGAGAGCTTCGCACTGGTGGCATATGTGTGGTGGTTATTGTGCAGCTCTTCACCGCCAATCAAAATTCCCCAAGGAACAATGTTGGTCGCAGCATCTTCACAATCGTAATTACGATATCCCCAGAAATGGCCAATCCCATTAATCACTCCCGCAGCAGTAATCGGAATCCAAAGCATTTGTACTGCCCAAACTGTTGCACCAATGCCACCAAAGAGGAAGACATCAATGATCAGCATGAGTCCAACACCCTGCCATGAGAACTTAGAATAAATGTTGCGCTCAACCCAATCGTCTGGGGTGCCATGACCAAACTTATCCAAGGTCTCTTGCTTGGCAGCCTCGATCTTATAAAGCTCTGCGCCACGTAATAAAACAGTATTGATGCCCAAAATTTGTGGGCTATGTGGATCATCTACGGTCTCACACTTCGCGTGATGTTTGCGGTGAACGGATGCCCACTCTTTGGTCACCATACCGGTGGTCAACCAGAGCCAGAAGCGGAAGAAGTGGGCTGGCAAAGGATGCAAATCCAAAGCACGATGCGCTTGGCAACGATGCAAAAAGATGGTCACGCTGGCAATGGTGATATGAGTCATCACCAAGGTAAAAATTACGATCTTCCACCAGGCCCAGTCCAAATAGCCATTGGCTAGCCATTGCACAAATGAATCATGAAACGTCGACAGTGCGCTAAATTCCAAACAAGTTCTCCCAAAAAGGAATTGGGGCAAAAGCGGCCCTCTTAACCTCTTATTTTAAGGCTTTCGCAGGAATACTGCCCCAAAAAATCCATCCGTTCCATGGATATGTGGCCATAGTTGCCACCAGGGGCTGATATTGCTGGTTCCCAATGGCATTCCGTCATGCAAAAAATGCTGCCCCAAGGCGATTGCAGCTGGCAAAACCTCAAATTCTGGGTGTTTTTCTAGAAATAACTCTGCAAGTGCTTGATTTTCTTGACCTAAAAGGCTGCATGTTGCATACACTAGGCGACCACCGGGTTTTACTAGGCGGCTTGCGGATTCCAAAATAGAAAGTTGGGTTTTACCGAATTTGGCAATTTCTTCTGGGGTCTGGCGCCATTTAAGGTCTGGATTGCGCCGAATTGTCCCCAAACCGCTGCAAGGGGCATCCACCAACACCCGATCGATTTTGCCGGCAAGTCGCTTAATTTTGGGATCATTTTCACTATCAATCCAAACAGGATGAACATTGGATAAGCCACTGCGAGCTAAGCGTGGTTTTAAATTTGCAAGCCGGCGCTCAGATGTATCAAACGCATAGAGCCTGCCAGTGCTGCGCATCATCGCTCCCAAAGCGAGTGTTTTACCCCCGGCACCTGCACAAAAATCAACCACCATCTCACCACGTTTTGGAGCGAGCAGATGGCACAGAATTTGGCTGCCCTCATCTTGCACTTCAAAGAGTCCCTCTTTGAACCAATTTGAGGTTTGCAAAGAAGGTTTTCCAAAAATACGAATTCCGTCCAATGAATAGGGTGTTGGGATTGCCTCAAAGCGGTTCGTACTGGCATTCATTTGGGCGAGTAAATCATCACGACTAATTTTGAGGGTATTGGCACGCAAATCAAGGGGGGCTGGTTTCATGAGCGCATCAGCCAATTGCTCACACTGTTCTTGGCCAAGTGATTGGCTTAACTCATGCCATAACCATTGCGGTAAGTTATTTTTAATGATCGGGGCAAGCGCGTGACGATCAACCTGACCATAGCGCTGCAACCACTCGAACTCATTGGTCTGCAATACAAAAGCGAGGTCAGCCAATGCGCTTTCTAATCGATTGCCTGAACCAAGCCCACCTTCGGAAAGCGCCGAAACCAAGCCCAGCAAGGCTAAGCGACGGGCCTGTGGCCCAGTACCGCTAGCTGCAAATTGCGAGAACTCATTTTTACGTCTCAATACCGCAAAGGCAGCCTCTGCAATCAAAGCGCGATCTCGATTACCTAATTTTGGATTGGCTCGAAAGTAGCGACTAACAACACGATCGGCAGGCTGATTAAACAGCAGCAACTCTGGAATGATGTGCTCTAGATGAAAGGCGTGCTGAGGTAGCGCTTTAGCATGCGAATAATTTTTTTGTCCTTGCGGATTAATGGGCTCATTCACTTTAGCGTTCTTAGGCTTTGCATACTTTTTTTCACCCACCAATCGCTTAGATGATGTGGATGGAGTATGCGATTTTTTTGAAGTGTTTTTCATGCGAATGAGATGTACTGTGACTCAGGTGGATGGACATGCACAGCATTTCCCTTAATTTGTAAGCGCTGATTGATAAACCACTCAACTGCCAAGGGGTAAATGTAGTGCTCCATGGTTAATACACGCGCTGCCAAACGATTGGCATCATCGTTGGGCAAGACAGGGACTTCTCCTTGGCAAATAATTGGCCCCTCATCTACACCAGCGCTAACAAAATGCACAGTGGCGCCATGAATGGAATCCCCCGCCTCTAAGGCCCGCTCATGAGTATGCAAACCTGGATAACGGGGCAATAAAGAGGGGTGAATATTCATCATACGACCCTCATAATGCTGGATAAATGCCGGGGTTAGGATTCTCATAAAGCCGGCCAAAACAACTAAATCGGCTCCCAAACGATCAATTTCCTGCATTAATGCCTGGTCAAAAGCCTCCCGACTTGCAAAATCACGGTGATTGACAACCCGAGTGGTAATGCCCTGGAGCCTTGCAAACTCAAGGCCCTTTGCCTCTGGGTTGTTGCTAATAACCCCTGCAAACTGCACATCCCATGACTTTTCTTTTGCGGTCTTAACGATTGCCTCTAAGTTAGAGCCCCGCCCAGAAATTAAGGAAACGATTGAATGCATGACCAACAATATAATTCAAGGCTAGCCTGAAAGCGAACTGTGAAGGTATTTCGACGTTTTAATTCACCCTCTTCTCGCCCTCCGTGCGCCCTCACAATTGGTAATTTTGATGGGGTTCATCGTGGGCACCAAGTATTGCTCCAACAATTGGTGCAAGGGGCTCGCTTACGCAATCTTTCTAGCTGCCTGTTAACCTTTGAGCCACACCCGCGCGAGTTCTTTTCACCCAAAGATGCTCCACCCCGTATCCAGAATTTGCGCGATAAACTCGTCGCCCTAAACCAATTGGGTTTGGATGCGATCGTGATTGAAGAATTCAATCAAGCATTTGCGCAACTTTCCCCGGAAGAATTCGTTGCACAGATATTGGTAAAGCAACTCAATGCAAAGTGGATCTTTGTTGGTGATGATTTTTGTTATGGCGCCAAGCGTGCCGGTAACTTTGCAAGCCTAAAAGCTGCAGGTCAAGAATACGGTTTTGAAGTCACTAGCATTTCCACAGTCCTTGAAAACACGGAAAGGATCTCAAGCTCGCTTGTGCGTCGCGCTCTAGAACTTGGCGATATGAACCTTGCCAGCAGTTTACTTGGGCGACCCTATTCCATCTCTGGCCACGTCTTGTATGGCAAACAATTAGGCCGGGAGCTCGGCTTTCCAACCTTAAATCTTGCAGTTTCTACCGTTGGTCACTCCAACAAACCAGTCACAAGCGGCATTTTTATTGCCCAAGTTCATGGTCTTGCCAAAGATGCTTTGCCTGCTGTAGCAAGCCTTGGCGTTCGTCCTACGGTCGAGAGTGCTGGTCACGTTTTACTAGAGACCCATGTGTTTGACTTCAATGAATCGGTCTATGGAAAACTGGTTTGCGTAGAATTGCTGGAGCGACTGCATGAAGAGCGAAAATATCCTGATCTAAAAACTTTACAAGCCGCAATCCAACACGACGCTCAAATGGCACGTGACTATTTCCATAAGAAGAATATGTATGTCTGATAAATCTACGTCGTATCCAGTCAATCTTCTCGAGACCCCATTTCCAATGCGCGGGGATTTGCCCAAACGCGAACCAAAATGGGTAGAAGAATGGCAACACAATAAAGTGTATGAAGCGATTCGGAAAGCGCACTCCGGACAACCCAGCTTCATCCTGCACGATGGGCCCCCATATGCCAACGGCGATATTCATATTGGTCATGCGGTCAACAAAATCCTCAAGGATATGATTGTGAAGTCCCGTTGGCTGATGGGCTTTGATGCAGTTTATGTTCCAGGTTGGGATTGCCACGGTATGCCCATTGAAATTCAGATTGAGAAACAATTTGGTAAAAATCTGCCTACCGCTCAAGTGCAAGCAAAAGCTCGCGAGTACGCCAAGGAACAAGTTAATAAACAGAAAAAGGATTTTCAGCGGCTAGGCGTTTTGGGTGAGTGGGATCAGCCCTATCTCACGATGGACTTCCAAAACGAAGCGGATGAGATTCGTGCTCTAGGAGAAATCTGGAAAAAGGGTTATATCTTCCGCGGACTAAAGCCCGTTAACTGGTGCTTTGATTGTGGCTCTGCTCTCGCTGAAGCCGAAGTGGAATACCAAGATAAAACCGATCCTGCGGTTGATGTGGGCTTTCCGTTTGATACAGCCCAAAGTAATCGCTTAGCAAGCGCATTTGGTTTACAGAACTTGCCCAATAAACCAGGCATGGCGGTGATATGGACCACAACACCATGGACCTTGCCAGCCAATCAAGCACTTAATGTTCATCCCGATTTGGACTATGCCTTGGTGGAGACCCCAACACTTATCCTTTTGCTGGCAAAAGATCGGGTCAAGGACTGCCTTGAACAGTATGGCTTTGATGGATCAGTTATCGCCACCTGCAAAGGAAAATCCTTGGAAGGAATTTCATTCTGGCACCCACT
>JACCEE010746339.1_pt1 | contig 15000 bp, 8 predicted proteins | sample 7449931 | NCBI WGS metagenome assembly JACCEE01 (sample SAMN15323457, study PRJNA562643) | freshwater metagenome | isolation source: river surface water | place: USA:Blue River Watershed | collected 2017-08-19 | reverse complement strand
TGTCGCAATATGATGCGCTGTTTCCTGCGCCGACGTTTGAACTGAACTGGCTGTTGTGTGAAACACTGTCGTATTTGCAGGCACCGACTGTGGCTGCGAAAGGCATGGCATTGATTGAGGCGGCGGAGAGTCAGGAGCCGCAGATGGAGTACGCGCGGAGCCTGCGGATGTTGCGGACGGGCTGGACGCCAGAGTTGCGCAAGCGTCAGTTGGATTGGTTTTTGCGGGCTGCGAACTATCGGGGTGGGGCGAGTTTTTCGAAGTTTATTGAGTTCATTCGCAATGATTCATTGGAGACGTTTTCGACGGAGGACCGGCAGTCGCTTGCGGAGTTGATTGCGAGGAAGCCGGAGACGAAATCGGTGATGGAAAACGTGGGGGCGATTTTTACAGGTCGCACGCCGACGGCTTGGACGCTGGAAGAGTTGAGTGCTGCGGCTACGGGGTCGGGATTGAAGGGGCGCGATTTTGAAACGGGGCGGCGCATGTTTGGGGCGGCGGCGTGTTATTCGTGTCACCGGTTTGGTAATGCGGGCGGGATGACGGGACCCGATTTGACGGGGGCGGGTGGTCGTTACAGCGCGCATGACCTGTTGGATCAGATCATTCATCCGAGCAAAGAGATCAACGAACAGTTCGCGCCCATCGTTGTGACTCGAAACAGTGGTGAAACCGTTTCGGGTGTGGTGGTGAACTTGGGTGGGGACACGGTCACGTTGAACACGGATTTGAGCGATCCGAATCAACGGGTTTCGATTGATCGGAAAGAGGTGAAGAGCATTGAGTTGAGCAAGGTTTCACCGATGCCACCGATGCTTTTGTCGATGTTGAAGAAGGAGGAAGTTTTGGACTTGGTTGCCTACATCTTGAGCGGCGGCGACCGGTCTCACGCGATGTTTGCGAAGTGACGCTCGGGTCAGTCGGTGAGGCGGCGCGGCTCAGCGGCGATGCGAGGGGCGCTTTCTGGAAGAGCGGTTTCACCGATGCGGTGGACAGGCATGACGCCGATCCACGAGGAAGTCAGTGCGGCTGATTGGAGGCGAGGAAGGTCTTGGGGGTCCAGGTGGCTCTCGGAGGCGTTGATTTGCTGAATCCACCATTCGCGCCAAACGCCGTTTCTGACGGCTTTTCCAATGGGAGCGGTGCGCCAGTGGCCATCGAGTTTCCAGAAGAAGTTCGCCATGGAGGCGGATAGCGCACCGTGGATGGGATCAATGAGCAGGGCCTCATCGGCATTCTGGTTGCGAGCGCGCTGAAGGGCTTGGCAACGGATGCTGTAGTGGCCGGATTTAAGGAATCCAGAGGCTGGTTGCTCATCGCCGTGGAGCGGGCAGTCCATGGGCGCGAGGGCATAGGTTTGCGGAAGTGCGCGGGTGCGCGGTTCGAGCGCTAGAAAAACGCGTGCTTGCGATGGGGGGGCTGCGGGAGAGCCGTCGCCGGCGGTGACATAGATTCTTCCGAACTGGGATGTGGTGGCGGGAAGTTGCTTCAGGAGTTCGCGGATTTGCGCGAGCCAGTTTGGTTGGGGTTGGTAGTGAAGTTGGAGGACCGAGGCGTTGAGGCGGTGAAGATGTGCTTCGAGAAACTCGGGTTGTCCGTCAATCAGGGCAAAGCTTTCGAAGAGATGCATTCCGTATCGGAAACCGCGATCGGAGAGCGGGATGGAGCTGGTTGGTTCCCAGCCTTTTTCGGATGTAAGGAGGAACGAACGTGATTCCTCTGATGGGGAGTGAGGCGGGAAGGCGGGAGCGGACATGAGTGGCGCGTGCGGGATAAAGTTTCGCGGAGAAGCGTTTGTTTCGCTAACGTTCGAGGATGCCAAAGCCAAAGGAAGATTACTTTTTGCTGCGGATGATTATCGGGGGCGTGCTGATTGGAGGGTTTCTCATGCACATCATGAAGGGGACCATCATGCCGTATCTCAACCGCAAGAACAAAGAGGTCACGTTGTTTGCCCCCTTTTTGAAACGTCCGGCGTATCGGAGTCCTGAGATGGACGATTCGGATTCCGGGAGAAAGGACGGAGCGGGGCGCGGGAAAGGTGGTCCGGCATCGGAGGTTGGATCGAATCGTTAATCGCCGTGACGGAGAACGTGCCAGTCGACGGGAGTGACCTTGCGGAACGGAGCGTTCTGGGTGAGCGCTCGCGTGAGTCTCGGTTGACGGCGTCGGAATGCCCATTGTTTGAGGCTGAGCATATTGCGCACGTTGGAGTCTGCGAGGCGTTGCCGCCTTACGAAATTGTTCGGATGGATTTGAGCGGGGCGTATTTGCTTTCGTGTTTTGAGGGCGAGGGATCGGCTTTTCTGGATGGTCGATGGCAGCGCGTGCGTGCGGGTTGGGCGTTTCTTGCGCCGCCGCACGTGGTCTTGGCCTTTCGTGCGGACCGGAAGACGCGCTGGGGATTTTCTTGGGTTCGGATGTCCTCTCCGGCTGGGATGCGGTCTCCGGTGAATTCGTCTTCAGCGTTGACGAGGTGGGATCCTCATCCGATGCGGCATGCGATTCTTGGGTTGTTGAATGAGGTGCGGGCGAAGCAGTTGCCGGCGAGTGAGCAGCATTGGGTTCGATTGGTGTCCGCCTATCTTCGTCAGTTTGTGTGTGCGAGGGAGAGTGACACGCGGCTGGAGAAGTTGTGGGTGCTTGTGGAGGCTGATTTGGGGTCCACTTGGACGCTCGAGCGCTTGTCGGCGTTGTGCCATTTGAGCAGCGAACATTTGCGGCGGTTGTGTCGCCGGGAACTTGGGCGCAGTCCGGTGCACCACGTCATTTATTTGAGGATGCGTCGCGCTGCGGAGTTATTGGCGGTAACAGACGAGAAGGTTGAGACCATCTCGCGGGATGTGGGTTATGCGAATGCGTTCGTTTTTTCGAATACTTTCAAACGCTGGGTTGGTTGGCGACCCAGCGAGTATCGGCGTCGAGCGAAGGAACGATGAGAGCGTGGTTGAGGAGGGGGGTGTTGGTGTACGCGAGGGTTTGTGTGGCTGGGAGGTGGGATCGTTCAGATGGGGGGATCGAGGAGGAGAGCGTCTACGAGGTGATGGATTTCTGGGGGGGCGTTGGGGATGAGGAGCACCTCGACGACGTCGATGCGGGAGGGGGTTTCGGGGTCGGGAAGTTGGGAAATCCATTCGTCGGCGGCTTGGCGTAACCGACGTTTCTGATGAGGAGAGAGGTTGTCGGAGGGCCGGAGCGGGTGATTGTGCTGGGGATGAGCGGGGGATTCGGGGGAGCTGACAACGCGGCGAGTCTTCACTTCGACGAACACGACGAGGCGTTGGTTGGGGGCTTTCATGACGAGATCCACCTGACCGCCGTAGTTGGGATGGTAGTCTCGGAAAAGGAGGCGGTAGCCTTGTTCTCGGAGGTAGCGTTCGGCGAGTTGTTCGCCGAGGCGTCCGGTTGCGGCGGTGGATCTTTGGGGATCGGGTGTGGGTGGCTTATTCCAAGCGAAGAGCCTGTTGACGAACCGGCGCAAACGAGAGGCGGTGGATGGGGCAGGGGCCGTGGAGGCGGAGTCGTTCGAGGTGGAGTGCGGTTCCGTACCCTTTGTGGGTTGCGAACGCGTATTGCGGGTATTGTTCATCGAGTTCCTTCATCCGCTTATCGCGCGAGACTTTGGCGAGGATGCTTGCAGCGGCGCTGCTGAAGCTTTTTCCGTCGCCTTTCACGACAGCGGTTTGAGGGACCGGAAAATCGGGGACGGGTAGGCCGTCGATGAGTGCGTGGTCGGGGCGTTGGGTGAGCGCGGAGACGGCGCGTCGCATCCCGTGCCGGGTTGCTTGGAGGATGTTCAGGCGATCGATTTCGGAGGGGTCGATTTCGACGATTGCGTGGAGGATGTCATTGTTCCCGATGATTTCCTCGAATAGGCGGTCGCGGGTTCGGGCGGTCAGGGCTTTTGAATCGGTGAGGGTGGGGCTGTGGTAATCGGGAGGGAGGATGACGGCTGCGACGAAGAGCGGGCCAGCGAGGGGGCCGCGACCGGCTTCATCGACACCGGCAACCCACGTTGCTCCGTTGGCGCGGCATTGCGTTTCGAGTTCGAGTGAACAGGAGGAGGAGGCCATGGTGGGGGCGCGGGGGTGGGCACGAAAAAGGGCGAAGACCTCGAGGATCTTCGCCCGTGTGAAAAAGTAACCTACTAGGAGGCACCCTGCGCTTTTTCGCGGACAGCCATTGCCTGCTTGCCCTTGCGGCCGCGGAGGTAGTTGAGTTTGGCGCGGCGAGCGGTGCCAGCGGTCTCAACTTCGATTTTCGCGACGCGAGGGGAGTGAATCGGAAACACGCGTTCCACGCCTTCGCCGTAGGAGATACGACGGACGGTCACGGTTTCGTTGATGAGCGTGCCTTTGCGGCCGATTACGATGCCCGAGTAAATCTGGATACGCTCCTTGTCGCCTTCAATAACGCGGGTGTGAACACGAACGGCGTCGCCGACGTTGAACTTGGCTACGTCTTGTTTCAGCTGCTCGCGCTGGATTTTTTCGATGATTTTCGACATGGTCTTTACCTCTCAAAAGTTCGTTGTTGAAGGGTCGGTGAGGATGGCGGGGGTGGAGTGTTGATGCAAGTCTTTATGAGATGAAATGTGGCGCTCGCGGGAGATGAGGGGGGGTTAGCGTGTTTCTAAAGTGATTGCGGCCACGAGTGGGGCGATGGATCCGCCGGCGCTGGAGAGCGTGATGCGCTCGATGACACCGGTTTTGGCGAGCGGCTTTGTGACGGTGCGAATCTGGTGTGCTTTCACGAGGCCCTGCGCGTGCGTCGAGCCTTTCACGTCGTGCCTGCCATTGTAGTCGGCAATCTCTTCTCCGTTCACGAGAGCGATGACTTCGGAGTCTCCGCCCTGGTAGTGGACGGTGAGCGAGAGGGAAGCCTCCCGGTCTTTGACCCACGGGAACGCCCAGCCACCGACCCCGCCGAGGATGTGAACCGCCTTTGCTGCGACCTTTTGAACCGGGATTTCCACGCTCTGCGGCTGCTTGGCCGCCTGACCGGAGCCACCCTTCAGGACGATGAGATTGCGTCCGTCCGAACGACTGGCGGGGTTGATGACGTAGAAGGGAACTTTGCCGACCTTCAGGGTGCCGTACTTCACGAACTCGAGGGAATCGGTGAGCGCTTTCTCGCTTGCGAAGAGGCCGAGGCGTCCGTCGACCGTGGCGGCTTTTGAAAGGTCGAGCGACTTGAAGTCAGACGGCGAAGCGGATTCGAGGTAGGCGAGGAGATTCTTCAGTCCGTCAGCGCCGAGTCCTTCGAAGCCCTCGGGCATGAGGGAGCGCTGGGTGGCGGTGCGTTTTTTGATGTTGTCCTTCCGGATTTCGCGTTCGGCTGCGGGATCGCGGAGCGTGACGGTCTCGGCATTTTCGCGGGTGACGATGCCAACGAGCGTCGCGCCGTCTTTTGTTTCGATCTGCCATGCGGCGAAGCTGGGATCGACTTCGCGGTTGGGGTCGACGATGTGGACGAGCAGTTCGCCGCGCGGATGTGCTCCCATGCCGGTGAGTTCGGGGGCGACAGAGGCGCCTTCTCCGTTGATTTTGTGGCAGATGGCGCAGGCGGATTGGAACGTGAGTTTTCCTTTTGCGGCGTCGCCGCCTTCGAGGACGAGCGGGGTGAGGTCGGTGATGAGTTTTTCTCTTGCGACAGCGGCAGGGCTTTTGAGTTTTTCGAGGATGATGCCAGCGCGTTTTGCGAGCGGCTTGTTGGGATGATTTCGGAGTCGGTCTATCAGCACGGGACCGAGGTCTTCGGTGGTGATCAGCGCCTTCTCCATCGCATCGAGGAGAGAGTCGGTCCATTCGGGCCGATTGATTGACTCGTTCAGGATGAGGGATTTAAGGGGTGCGGAAAGTTTTGTTGCCGAGGCGAACATGGGTTCTGCCGCAAACTTGTCGCGCGTGGCGAAGAGCCCCTCGATGGCCGCTCGTTTGACTTCGTCGGGCGTTGCACTGGCGAGCAACGTGGCTGCGGCTTCGCGTGCTTTGTCCGGACGAATCGCGGCAAGTTCGCGGATTGCGCGGCTTCGCTCTGGGGCGGACGAAGCGGTGTTGGCGAGGGTTGCGCCGAGCTTTGTGGCGATGGCGTCGACTTCCGTGCGGAGGGAACCGGTGGTGTCCCACGCGTTGGCGATACTGGCTGCGGAGGCGCCGTCGGGCGAGGTGAGGAGTTTAGAAAGGGCGGTCTTAATTCCTCCGGACCACGCGGGTTTTGGGTTGGCGAGAACCGCGTTGGCGAGGGCGGCAAGGGCGCGCGAACGACTGGCGGAGGTGGGCGCATCAGCGAGCGCGGCGAGTAGGGCCGCGGCTTGTGCTGCGTCTGCACTTGCCTTGGTTACAACGGCTTCGAGGAGCGGGCGGACGGCTTCAGCATCTTTTGCTGCGAGCGCGGCGCGAGTGCTTTGGACGGGGTTGCGCATCGCGACGGCGGACGCAGCGGATTGCGCGAATGCGTTGTCCAACGTGGAGAACAGGTTTGTGACGGCTTCGACGGCGGAGTCGGGCAGGGGGTTGAGGGCGGCGAGTCCGGCGAGCGCGTCGATCCGGTTTCGAGCGTTGCCCGAGCGAACGCGTTCCAAGAGGGAGTCGGCGAGGCGGGCGGCGTTTTCGGTTTCTGCGGAGATGCGGATTGCATTGCTGGAGAGTGTGTTGTCTGTCGACGCAATGGCGCTGGAGAGTTGTTGGGCTGACAGTGCGCTGGTTCGGTGAAGAGTCCAGAGCGCTTGCATGCGTTGGTGGCCGGGTTTGGTTTGATCGGCGAGCAGGGCAGCGATGTCGGGGGCTGTGGCCTTGCGTTCGACGAGGAGGCGGAGCGCGTTCATGCGAACGTGCTGAGCGGGGTGGGTGAGTGCTGCTGTGACGGCGGCGTTGTCCGCTTTGGCGAGTTCGGGGACTGTGTGGGCTTTCCCTTCGCGGTGCATGATGCGCCAGATGCGGGCGAAGTGATGGTCGCGGTCGGGGCGGACTGCGGCATTGACGCGGTTGTGGTCGGGGCCGCGGGTGTCGTTGTGGACGGCGGCTTGGTTGTAAAAATCAACGACATAAAGTGCGCCATCGGGTCCCACGCGCACTTCGATGGGACGGAACCACAGGTCTTTCGAGGTGATGAACTCGGTTTCCTCGCGACCGGGTTCTTTGGCGGCGGTGTAGCTGAGTCCGTCGGGCGTGAGGAAGGAGTGGTGGACGATGTTGATGGTGGGTTCGGTGATGAAGTAGCTGTTGTCCCATTTGGCGGGCCATGCGCCTCCGTCATAGACGGCGGCCCCGGCGGCTGCGGTGAAGGAGCCGACCCAGTCGATTTGGCGGTAGGCTTTTTGGTTCCACGTCATCTGGGGGAAGGTTTTTGGCGAGGCGATGACGATGTTTGCTCCGGATTTTCCGAGGGCTCCTTTGTTTAACTGGCTTTCGGAAAGCAGGGTGTGGAGGCAGATGGTGCCGTTGGTGGGTTTTGACCAAATGATTTCGTTGGTGGGGGTGAGGGTGAGGCCCCAGGTATTTCCGCCGCGGGAGGAGACTTGCTCGATGGCGGAGCCGTCGGGGCGGAAGCGAACGACACCGGCGCCGATGGAGCCGAAGGCGCGGGATCCGTCGCCGGACGTGACGTTTCCGCTCCCGCTGTATCCGTGGGTGGCGTAGATCCAACCGTCGACGCCCCAGCGGGGGTTGTTGATGACGGCGTGTGTGTCGCCGATACCGAGGCCGGTGTAAAGGACTTGGCGGCTATCGGCTTTGCCGTCGCCGTCGGTGTCGCGGAGGAGGAGGATATCGGGAGCGGCGGTGACAATCACTCCGTCGTGGTGGAAGACAAAACCGGTGATGAGTTCGATGCCGTCGGCGAAGACGTGTTTTCGGTCGTAATGGCCGTCATTTTTGGATGATTCGAGCCAGGAGACACGGTCGGCAGGTTTCCGATCTTGTTTACCGGGGGTAGGGTCGATGCCTCCGACGTCGCGCCATTCGCGGCCTTTGTAGTCGTCGCGCATGCCTCGGAGGCCGTTGGGGTATTCGGGGGTTTCGGCGACCCAGAGGCGTCCGTTGGCATCCCAATCGATGTTGATGACTTTGTTGATGAGGGGTTCTGAGGCGGCGAGGGTGGCGGTGAAGTCGGGGTGCAGGTTGAGCGTTGCCGCGGCTTTGGCGGGCGCGGTGGGGCCGCGTTCGGGGTAGGTGAGGGAAGCGAGTTCTTCTGGGGAGACGAACTCGTCGGTGTTTTCCCGGTGGGCGGTCCAGGCGATGCCGCGGAGGAGAAGGGCGCGGAAATGGGGGAGTTCGAAGGTGGACCAGTTGTGGCCGGGGATACTGACGAACGCGCGGGCGGTTTTGTCTTTGAACGGGGCGTTTTCTGCGGGCGACTCGTGGACCCAGAGTTGGGGGCAGGTGTCGTAGACGGAGGGAACGGCGCGGTTGTTGGGTTCGCCGCGGCTATCGGGGGTCCATGATGAGGCGAGAACGCGGGCGTTGGGATCGAAGTCGAGTTGGTAATAGATTTCGTCGTGGAGATCGAAGTTGGAGACGCCGCGGGTGATGGGGTGTTCGCGGTCGGTCATGTAGAGGGAGATGTCGCCTTCGAGCCATTTGGCGCGTCCGTGTTGCCAAGCTCCTCCGACGAGGGTTTTGAAAGAATCCGCTTTTGAGCCGCAAACGGCGTCATGGATGACGACGATTCCGCCGCCTCGCTTTTTGAAGTGGTGAACTTGTGCGGCTTGGTCATCGGAGAGCATGCCTCCGTTGGCGCAATACATGACGAGCACGTCGGTCTTTTGCAGCTGTTCTGGGGAGGGGAACTCGAGGGCACCGTCGACTTTCATGCCGCGCGAGCCTAGGAGGAGCGACCATTCTTTAAGGAAGCGCGGGTGGTCGTGTTGGTTGGGACCGTGGGTTTTTGCGCCGGCCCGGATGAAGACGCGGACGGGGTCTGCCGCGACGGCGCCGAGGGTGTGGATAGCGAAGAACGCGAGAGCGAGGGAGCGGAGGAGGTTGCGCATGGGGGAGGGGGTCTTTGGGAGAGGATACCCTCGGCACTCGCTTGAGTACGTTGTGGGGCGATGCTGTGGAGGCACATCTGGCTATCCGAAATCCCCACGAACCCACAAAAAAAGGCCCGCCATGGGGCGGGCCTTTTGGAAAACGTCGGGAAAGAGGTTACTTCTTCTGGGGCTTGTGTTCGCTGTGGCAGGCCTTGCAGTTGACGGCTTCTTTGTACTGGGCGGCAGCGCCGGCTTTCTTGGCGACGACGGCCTCCGTGGCTGCGATGAGCTTTTCCATCTTCTCTTTGTAGGCCGCTTTTTCTCCGCGAGGAGGCGTGCAGTCGAGCATGGCCTTGTAGAGGGAGAGCGTCTTGGAAGCTTCTTCGTCCGTGGCAGTTCCTTCGACGATTTTTTCACCGATTTTCTTTTGTCCTTCCGGTGCCTTGTGCGCGTAGCTCATGGCCTTTTTCATCGGATTATCGTCATCGGCGAATGCGTTGAGGCTGACAGCGATGGTGGCAAGGAATGCGAGCGTTGTTTTCATGGGTTGGGTAGTTCGGTCAATCGTTTGAAGCGTCATTCGGCGCTGTGGTGCAGGGCAGGTTGCAGGAGGCGTGCCGTTGCGCTGCTTCGCGGGGAGCAACGAGGTGTTTGGATTTCGGGAGGGCTTCATCGGGCGTTCAGCTTCGGGTGACAAGGTTGGGGGTATGGCGAAGATTTTGGCACATGGAGTGCAACCTCAGACGGGAGGTTGGTGTTTTACAGAGAAGCATCAGAGAGGGCGGAATCTTTCCCCTCACTCTGGTGAATCCGTCAAACGCCGCTGAAATAACGATGTACACCACCCCTCGAGAACCTGGGGCGCTCTTTCTAGAGGGCGCTGACCGGAGCGCCGATTCGTCCCCTCGAATCGTCGGGGCGGATTATTTCTCACAAATGAGAATCGTTTTTTCGCTGATGCTCCTCGCGCTGGGTCTCTTTTTTGGGCGAGTTGAAGCCTCTTATCGGCAGGTTTCGGTGGGGGGCGGGCATACGGTGGCGGTGGCTGGGGATGGGAGTTTGTGGGCGTGGGGTCGGAACGCGAGCGGTCAGCTTGGGGATGGGACGGTTAAGGATCGCGCGGCGGCGGTGCGGATTGGGAGCGGGACGGACTGGGTTGGGGTGTGGTGCGGGGAGAGTCACAGTGTGGGGTTGAAGGCGGACGGGAGTTTGTGGGGATGGGGCTCGAATTTGTTTGGGCAGGCGGGGGTTGGGAGCGTGGCCGGGACGGTGTTGGAGCCGACGGTTGTGGCGAGTGGGTCGAAGTGGAAGGCGGTGAGTGCGGGGGGTAACCATGTGTTGGGGGTGAGGGAGGACGGGAGTTTGTGGGCGTGGGGCGCGAACGAGTTTGGTCAGTTGGGGATTGGGATGAGCGGGGTGAGCGCGTACCGAACGGCGCCGGTGGGGGTGGGGAGTGAGAAGACGTGGGTTGGGGTGAGCGGAGGTGGAGCGTTTAGTTTGGGGCTGAAGGCGGATGGGAGTTTGTGGGGATTTGGGAGCGGAGCGTTGATGGAGTTGGGTGCGGCGGTGAGTGGTGGGATGTCGAAGGTGCCTGTGGCGGTTGGGGGCGCGTTACGGTTTAAGGCGGTGGCTGCGGGCGGGAACCATGCGTTAGGGGTAGGGGTGGACGGGAGTTTGTGGAGTTGGGGTGCTGGGAGTTACGGGCAGCTTGGGCGGGGGAGCAAGGTGGCGAGCGCAGTGGTGGGTCAGGTGGGAGGGATGACGAACTGGGCTGGGGTGGGAGCTGGGAGCGTGAGTTCGTATGCGGTGAACGAGGCTGGGGAAGCGTACGCGTTTGGAGGGAACGGGGTGGGTCAGCTTGGGTTGGGAGGGGGAGCGGATCAGGTGGCGCCGGTGCGGCTGAGTTTTCCGATGGGAGTGAACCGGGTTGGGAGCGGTGCGAGCGCGCGGCACATGGGAGCGATGCTGGAGGACGGGACGGCGTATGTGTGGGGCGAGAACGGGTACGGGCAGCTCTCGAACGGGGAAGCGACGCGGCGGGTGAGTCCGACGGTGGCGGGAGGGGCAGGGAGCAAGTGGAAGAGTGTTTCGAGCGGGAGCGAGCTTGGTGGGGCTGGGCACGTGGTGGGGGTGCGGGTGGACGGGACGTTGTGGGGCTGGGGTGATAATCGGTACGGGCAGGCTGGGGATGGCGGGGGGTTACCGCAGTTGGTGTTGCCGGTGCAGATTGGGGAGGGGAGCGATTGGGCGGTGGTGGAGGCTGGGGGCTGGCACAGTGTGGGGTTGAAGGCGGACGGGAGTTTGTGGGCGTGGGGATGGAACGGGAGCGGACGGTTGGGGGATGGGACGAGTGTGGATCGGCGTGATCCGGTGCGGATTGGGACAGGGAGTTGGAAGCGAGTGAGTGCGGGGGGCGATTTTACGGTGGGTATTATGATGGACGGGAGTTTGTGGGGCTGGGGATTGAATGGGAGCGGGCAGTTGGGGGATGGAACGACGGTGACGCGGAACGCGCCGGTGCGGATAGGGAGCGGGAATGATTGGGCGGAGGTGAGTGCGGGGAACGGTCACGTGTTGGGATTGAAAGTGGACGGGAGTTTGTGGGCGTGGGGGGGTAACGATTCGGGGCAGTTGGGGGATGGGAGCAAGACGGTGCGGAGCGCGCCGGTGCGAGTTGGGAGCGGGACGGATTGGACGGGAGTGGGAGCTGGGCGTGTGCACAGTGTGGGGTTGAAGGTGGACGGGAGCGTGTGGAGTTGGGGCGGGAACGCGTACGGACAGTTGGGTGGAGGGAGCGCGGCAGGGGTGGTGGTGCCGACGCAGGTGGTGAGCGGGAGCGACTGGGTGAAGGTGGGAGCGGGGGGCTGGGGGAGTGCAGGGGTGAAGGCGGACGGGAGTTTGTGGAGTTGGGGTTACAGTGTGGACGGGCAGAGCGGGCAGGGGGTGAGCGTTGGGAGTGTGGGGGTTGGGCGGGTAGGGAGTGGGACGGATTGGACGGGGGTGGTGATGACGCAGTTGAACGGGCTTGGGTTGAGGGGGGACGGGGTGTTGGAGATGTGGGGGAGCAATGGGAATGGGCAGTTTGGGTTGGGAGCAGGTGGTGGGACGGTGAACGTGGTGGGGAGTTTGCCGACGGGTTTGCAGCGGAGTTTGGTGGGGTTCTGGCCGATGGACGGGAACGCGCGGGATGGTGGCGGGAGGGGTTTGGATGGCTCGCCGGTGTTCATGTTTGCGGGAGCGAACCGGTTGGGAGGAGCGGGGAAGGCGAGCGTGTTTTTGGGGGTGCAGAGTTCGGATAGCTTTGTGGATTTTGGGAGTCCGACGGATTTGAAGTTGCAGGGGGATTTGAGTGTTGGGGTGTGGGTGCGCGCGGCGAGCAGCGGGAACGATCCGAGTCCGCGCGTGATGAGTTACTCAGGGAGCGGGGGCTGGGAGTTGAGCGGGACGAAGAGTGCGGGGAAGATCAACTTCCAGTTTGTGTTTGGTGGGAGCGGAGTGACGACGAGTGCTGGGTACACGATGGACGAGTGGCACCATGTGTGTGTGGTGAAGAGCGTTGGAGTGGCGAAGGTGTACGTGGACGGGGTGCTGGGAGCGAGCGGGAGTGTTGGGGCGAGCGCGTCGTACACGGGGAGTTTGAATATTGGGCGTAAGGCGGATGCAGCGGACGGGGATTGGGGAGGGAGTTTGGATGATTTGGCGGTGTACAGCCGTGCGTTGAGTGAGGCGGAGGTGTTGGCGTTGCGGGATGTGGGAGCGTTTGCGACGGTGGAGAGTGCGGTGGCGGCGACGAGTCCGAAGGGGTCCGTGTTGTTGGAGGAGAAGGACAACAGTTTGCCTGTGATTGCGAAGCAGCCGGTGGCGGTGGTGGTGGATTACGGGAAGGAAGCGGTGTTGAGCGTGGAGGCGGGGGGAAAAGCGCCGCTGAAGTTTTTGTGGTTCAAGGATGGGAACGCGGTGGGCGGGGCGACGAAGCCGGTGTTGCGGATTGAGCCCGTGGCGGCGGTGCACGCTGGGAAGTATCAGGTGTATGTGACGAGCGGGGCGACGCTGGTGAAGAGCGCGGAGGTGAGTGTGACGGTGAACATGCCGCCGGTGGTGGTGACGCAACCGTTATCGCGGGCGGGCGGGAGTGGGAGCAATGTGACGTTGGCGGTGGAGGCGAGCAGTGGGAGCGCGATGAGTTATCAGTGGTATCGGAACGGGGTGGTGGTGAGTGGGGCGACGGGTGCGACGTACACGGTGAGCGGGTTGAGCGCGGCGAAGGCCGGGATGTACACGGTGAAGGTGAGCAATAGTGCTGGGAGCGTGACGAGTGAGGGTGCGGAGGTGAAGTTGGTGGGGGTGCCGGTGTTGGTGAGCGGGTTGCCTGGGTTGACGGTGGTGAGCGGGGGAGTGTTGCGGATGAAGGTTGGGGTGACGGCGGATGTGGCGTTGAGCGGGGTGTGGAAGAAGGACGGGGTGGTGGTGGGTTCGACGCAGATGGCGTTGGGGACGGGGCAGAAGGAGTATTACGTAAGTGGGCGGGGGAGTGATGTGAGTGGGGACGGGAGCCGGTTGTATCCGTACGAGACGTTGCAGAAGGCGGTGGATGTGGCGGTGACGGGGTCGCTGATTCGAGTGGAGCCTGGGGAGTATCAGGGGTACGTGGTGGTGAAGAACAAGGCGGTGACGGTGGAGGGATTGGGAGGGCCCGATTTGACGGTGTTGAGTGGGGTGAGCGGGCACGGGGTGGTGGAGTTTTTGAGTGGGAGCACTGGGAGCGTGTTGAGGGGAGTGACGGTGAAGGGAGGGAGCGGGCGGAAGGCGGAGAGCGGGAACGACACGATGGGAGGAGGGGTTTATGCGGAGGTTGGCGTGACGTTGAAGGACGTGAAGGTGTTGGGGAATAGTGCGACGCGAGGTGGCGGGGTGTATGTGAAGGCAGGGAGCGTGAAGGTGGAGAATGTGGTGATTGGGTTGAACAGCGCGGGGGAGAGCGGCGGGGGGATGTACGTGGGTGGGAGCGGGGTGGTGGAGATGGTGGGAGTAAATGTGGGTGGGAATGAGGTGAGCGGGAGCACGGGATTGCCTGGGGGAGTGTCGGTGGCTGGAGGCGGGGTGTTGAAGGTGAAGGACAGTGTGGTGTGGGGGAATGGTGGGGCGGGGATTGGAGGGGACGGGATGTCGATGGCGGTGGGGACGCGAGTGGAGCTTGGGTATGCGGTGTTGCAAGGAGGGTTGCCTGCGAATGTGGAGACGGTGGTAGCGGGTGGTAACGTGGCTGGGGTTGATCCGTTGTGGGTGGATATGGAGGGCGGGAACTGGGCGTTGGGGGCGGGTTCGTCGGCGAAGGGGAGTGCGGATCCTGCGGGTGGAGCTGGGCGAGATATGGGGTATGTGGGCGCGCGGTATGTGACGGTGGAAGCGGATGGGACGCTGGTGATTGCTGGGGCTGTGAGTGGGGATAGCGGGACGTATACGGGGGTATTATCGAATGTGGGCGGGAGCGTGAATGTGTCTGGGGGTTATGGGTTTGTTGGGGCGGCGGTGGCGCCAGTGATTGTGACGGCGCCGGCGGGAGTGACGGCGGGTGTGGGTGGGAGTGCGACGCTGAGTGTTGTGGCGACGAGCGGGGTGCCGATGACGTATCAGTGGTACAAGGACGGGGAGGCGGTTGTGGGAGCGACGGGGTCGAGTTACACGGTTGGGAGTGTTGGGGGTGTGCACGAGGGGACGTACACGGTTGGTGTGACGAACGCGTTTGGGACGACGGTGAGCGAGGGCGGGGTGTTGCGTGTGGAGCGGTTGACGCAGACGGTGACGTTTGCGGCGGTTGGGGAAAAGAAGCCGGACTCTGCGCCGTTTACGTTGAGTGCGGTGGCGTCGTCTGGGATGGCGGTGAGTTACGCGTTGGTGGGAGGGAGCGAGGTTGGGACGCTGGTAGGGAATGTGGTGACGCTGACGGGGGTGGCGGGTCAGATCACGTTGAAGGCGATTCAGCCGGGGAGTTTGGATTACTTGCCGGCGGAAGCGACGCGGATTGTGCA
>JACCEE012823631.1_pt1 | contig 15010 bp, 15 predicted proteins | sample 7449931 | NCBI WGS metagenome assembly JACCEE01 (sample SAMN15323457, study PRJNA562643) | freshwater metagenome | isolation source: river surface water | place: USA:Blue River Watershed | collected 2017-08-19 | reverse complement strand
CAATATCAAGAGGAATTAAATCGCGCCGTGTCGAAAGCATCTGCCCAAATTTCACAAAAATTGGACCAAGTCTTTCAAGCGCTAGGCGTAATCGTTCGCCACGACTTTGTTTTTTGCTCCTGAAAAACAACACGACTTTAAAAAATTGACGTAAGCCACTGACTTTGCTGTGTGCAAGAATGAGTTCATCTAGGCTGTATTTCAGCGTGACATAAATGATTTTTAATAATCTAAATAAGCGCATGTTTTAATTTTTCGATACGTTTTTCTAAGCGCTCAACATCATCGCGTAGCTGATCTACATCTTTTACAAAGGCTTCAACGTGACGTTTTTTTGCAATTAAAGGATTTTCTTCTTGCCAATATTCAGTGAGCATTTCGGTCACATTGATGACTTTTGATTTGGCTTCTGAATAAGCCTTTTTGGCGAAAGCATTCGCTTGGGTTGCTGGAATGTCGCCTATGATTTTGCTCAAGTCTTCTTCGTAATCCCAGCGCATCCCTTGTAAAACTTTGGCCAAAGCTTTTGCTAATTCTGTGTTGCCTGTGATTTGCACCTGACTACTTGCCGCTGCATCTTTAGCTAAGATACGAAGTGCAAGTGAAGGCGAGAGGCTGATGCTCGCATCATCGATTGCTGATTCGCCAGCCATGGCTAAACCGCCATTTTCTAATACTGTTAAATTAGCTTTAGCTGGGCCTAAATAAATCGCTACCGTTTGGCCAGTAAATGGCTGAAGTTCACCACGCGCCCAACTGTTTTGGGTGATGAGATGATTGAGTATGCGAGTGAGTAAAGGTTTAAACATTCTTAAGTGAGCCTTAAGCTTTCCAGCCTTTATGCAAAGCTACAACGCCAGCTGCTAAATTGTAGTAGTCGACTTTGGCTAAGCCAGCATCTAGCATCATTTGACGCAATGTTTCTTGGTCTGGATGCATGCGGATTGATTCGGCTAAGTATTGATAGCTGTCAGCATCTTTAGCAAATAGTTTGCCCATGAACGGCAATAGTTTGAATGAGTAAGCATCGTAAAGCGGTGCGAGTGGTTTCCATACTTGAGAAAACTCCAAGACTAATAAACGACCGCCGACTTTAAGTACACGTTGCATTTCTGCCAGGGCTTTGTCTTTATGTGTCATATTGCGCAAACCAAAAGCCACAATTACACAGTCAAAGTAATGGTCAGGGAATGGCAATTTCTCGGCATCACATTGCAATGCTGGCACTGAGGCACCATCGTCAATCAAGCGATCACGCCCGACGGCTAGCATGGATGCGTTAATGTCCGTGAGAATGACTTGGCCTGTTGGCCCCACTTTTTTGTTAAATAGACGAGATAAATCACCGCTGCCACCAGCAACGTCTAGTACCCTGTCGCCAGCTTTAACACCGCTGACTTCAACCGCAAAGCGTTTCCAAGTACGATGTAAGCCAGCTGACATGACGTCGTTCATCAGGTCATATTTACGTGCAACGCTATGAAATACTTCGCCAACTTTTTTGGCTTTTTCGCTTTCATCTACGGTTTTAAAACCAAAATGGGTTTGATTCTGATTGCTCATATTTTTAATATTATTCTGTTGTGATGGGTTGGCGCTTAACACCTGCGGCATCAAGTCTTCCGATATATTCTAACCACATTGCTTCGTAGTTTTTAGCCAGGTCATACAAGTAGTCCCAAGAGTAAAGCCCAGTATCGTGATCGTCTGAGAATATCAACTTCACTGCATAGTTGCCTACTGGTTCGATGGCGACAATATTGACGTTCTCTTTACCTGTTTGTAAGACTTCTTGGCCAATGCCATGACCGCGCACTTCTGCAGATGGTGAGTAAACACGCAAAAACTCACAAGACAGCATGCAGTTACTATGGTCGTCAAAAGTGATTTCTAGTAATCGTGATTTTTGATGTAACTTAATATCAATCGGACGGCGCAGATTGTTGCTTAAATCGCTCATGGACATCGCTTTTTGTAAAAGTTAAATGATAGCAGAAAGCGCTGCAGCGTAGGCGTGTCAGTATCAAGACGCCGTGTTGTAAAGATATGGTAGGATGAAGCTAGATTTTTAAAGGAGTTTGATGTGGGATTTAGCACTTTATTTTTCTTACTTGGTTTGACAATTGTCTTTGTGGCCTTGGCGGCGGCAGGGATATTGTGGGCGATTAAAAGCGGCCAATACGATGATTTGGACGGCCCTGCGCAACGTATCTTGATGGATGACGATGATCCAATGATTCCGTTCAATCAAAATAAGAAGCCAGCGTCAGCACAAGAAACGAAAAAATAAATTTAAAATTTAATGGTTCTCTGTTGAAGGCTTACATTAATCCGATTAAACTAGAACCTTAATTCAAGTGGGGGTTTTAATATGAAAGAACATTTCACATTCTCAAATTTACCAATGACAATGGTGGTTGCTTTAATCACTTGGTCATGGATCAGTGCTTTATCAGTTATTTTCTTCCACTAAGATATATACGTCGATACGTCGGAAGTTATAAAGCATCATAAAAAAAGCGGCCTAGGCCGCTTTTTTGTTTCTATCAATCATCTAAATTTGAAATCAAGCCGCTAAAACTTCTTTCATTTTTTGCATGGCTTTTTGTTCAATCTGACGGATACGCTCAGCAGAAACGCCAAACTCATCGGCTAGGTCATGTAAAGTTGAGCTGTCACCTTGGCTTAACCAACGCGCTTCAACAATACGACGGCTACGTTCATCTAGACTTGCAAGCGCATTTGCTAAGCCTGTTGTTTGTAAATGTTCCTGCTCAATTGCAGAAAGCATTTCAGAGGGTTCAGGTTGCTGGTCTTGTAAGTAAGCAATCGGGCTGAAGTTGTCTTCACTGTCATCATCTTGATTACCTTCAAGAGAAATCTCATGTCCACCTAAACGTGATTCCATTTCCAAAACTTCTTCTGGCTTCACTTTGAGTTCGCGCGCAATATGTGCAACTTCATCAGGCTGTAAGCTACCCGCGCCAGTTTTCATGCTACGTAAATTAAAAAATAGTTTACGTTGTGCTTTGGTCGTCGCGATTTTTACTAAACGCCAGTTGCGGACAATGTATTCATGTATTTCCGCTTTAATCCAATGCATCGCAAATGAAACCAAGCGCACGCCACGTGATGGATCAAATCGTTTAACGGCTTTCATTAAGCCGATATTGCCTTCTTGAATAAGGTCTGCCTGAGGCAAGCCGTAGCCTGAGTAGCCGCGTGCAATGCTTGCAACTAAGCGTAGATGTGAAACAATCAAAGCCTTAGCAGCTTCAAGATCGTTGTTGTTTTTTAGGCGCGTAGCGTAGTCCAGCTCTTGTTCAGCTGTTAATACAGGAAAAGCTTTAATCGTACGCATGTACTGATCTAAGCTATCCAGCGAAGATAAGGATGGTATTGCTAAAGCATTATTCATCGTATTTTTCTCACTCATAGAGTTAATTTTAGCACTCTTAATTAGAGAGTGCTAGTAAGTGAAAGTTCCGGCTTTTTTCATCAGTGTGGTGTGGCAATTCTATCGAGTAGAATGTAGTCAATATTTTAATGAAGGCGCTATATAAAATGACAGCAGCAGAAATTAACGCGACTCAAAGTGGGAATAGTAAATGGCGCATCTTGATGGGGAGCTTAGTTGGTACCACTATTGAGTTCTTTGATTTTTATATCTACGCCAATGCTGCGGTATTAGTCTTTCCCGCTTTATTTTTCCCTTCATCAAATTCCACTACGGCAATTCTTCAATCCTTAGCCACCTTCGCAGTTGCCTTCTTTGCGCGACCCTTAGGTTCAGCAGTATTTGGTCACTTTGGTGATCGTGTGGGGCGTAAAGCTACTTTAGTGGCAGCCTTGATGACGATGGGCTTATCAACCGTCGCGATTGGATTATTGCCGACTTACGCCAGCATTGGCATTTTTGCACCTATCTTGCTTACCTTGTGTCGTTTTGGTCAGGGGCTAGGTTTGGGTGGCGAGTGGGGTGGCGCTGTATTGCTTGCCACTGAAAATGCACCGCCTAACAAACGTGCTTGGTATGGGATGTTTCCACAACTTGGGGCACCTATCGGCTTTTTAATGTCTGGTGGTTTATTTCTATTTTTAAGCGACCATCTTAGCAACGAACAATTCTTTGAATTCGGGTGGCGCATTCCATTTTTGGCAAGTACTTTGTTAGTGTTTGTCGGCTTATATGTGCGTCTCAACATCACAGAGACCCCTGCATTTTTGGAATCAGTAAAGTCCAAGAAACAAGTTAAGGTCCCTGCTGTTGAAGTATTTACCAAGCATGGAAGAAAGCTGGTTTTAGGAACCTTAATTGCGGTTGCGACTTTTGTATTGTTTTACTTGATGACGGTCTTTACGCTGAGCTGGGCAACCTCGGCTTTGGGCTATGCAAGACGTGACTTCTTATTAATGCAGTTAATTTCAGTCTTATTTTTTGGCTTAGCGATTCCAGCTTCAGCTTGGCTAGCCGATCAATATGGTCGCCGTATTACATTGATAGTCGCGAGTTTATCGATTGCTATTTTTGGCTTGTTTATGGCGCCATTGTTTGGCGCTGGTGGCGCATTGCAAGTGACCATGTTCTTATCACTGGGAATGGCTTTGATGGGGATGACTTATGGGCCACTTGGCACCATGTTATCTGAGCTTTTCCCGACTGAGGTGCGTTATACCGGAGCATCGCTAACCTTCAATTTAGCTGGGATATTAGGGGCGTCATTCGCACCGTTTATTGCGACTTGGTTGGCTGGTCGTTATGGACTCAGTTATGTTGGATTTTACTTATCCGGCGCTGCTGTATTAACCTTGATTGCTTTATTAAAAGTACGAGATTAATTATTGCCCACCATATCTAGAGCCTGGGCCAAAGAACTCTCTTATTAAAAAGTCCTCTAGTCCAGCGTTGTCTTGCATCCTTGCTGAAAGTATCACAACCCGGCCTAGCATTTGGGATTCCCAATTAAAGTCGCCGCTGTATTCTCGGCGAATAATCACAATCATTTTTTTAACGATTGCACGTTGAATGCTTTCATTTGGCCCGGCTTGAACATCAATCAGTTCTAAGCGCGCGTTATTGATATTATTTTTCCAGCCTCTGAAACTGAACTGTGCTGAGTGCAATTGAATTTCTTTAATCTGAAAAATTCCGTTTGTTCCTTCTTGTGCCAGGTTTCTTTTAATAACCGCTTCTCTCGCATCTTCTTGAGAGTTTCCTCTTTCTCTAGCTATTGCGGCCGCGTTTTCTCGTGAAGCATAATTTTCTTCTGATTGTCGGCGCTGCCTATTTGCATTGACTAAAGACATCATGTCTACAGGCTGGTTTGGGATTGCTAGAGGTTCTGAGGGCTTTGCGGGTAAAGGAATGGTATCGCTAGAAGCTTGATTATTTTTTGCGGTCATGACTTTAGGCGCGTCTGGTTTTGCTTGTTTTTTTGGTGATTTTACTTTCGGAGCAGGTGGCGGCGGTGGTGCTATTGGCTCAGGTTTAGGTTGAGGTTGCGCCAAGGAAACCGTAATGGTTTGAGGCTTAATGGCTGATGACGGTTGTTTAATAAGCTGCGGTAAGACAAAAAAGATTGCAATAGCATGAATGATGAGGGATGCAACGATTGCAATTGTTGTATTGCGGCTTAAACGTATGCTGAAATGTCTATCGCCTTTTGGAGGTAATTTTAATACGCCATCAGCAGAGTAAGCCTGAAGGAGAGATAGCTTTTCTGCTTTACTTTTCCATGGGCGCCAAATGTTCAAGCGTGATTCCTACTAAGAGCGCTTAAAGGTTTTCAAATTGGGCTAGCGTACGATTCACAGCAAAGTAAGATCCCAGCCAACCCAAACCAGTCGCGCTGACTAGTAGCACCAAAATACTGAGGCCACTTGGTAAGTGCAGTCTAAAGTTGCTCGCGTATAAATCAGCGATTTCGGTGACCGAGAAATTAAATAGCATTGTCACTAAAGTCAGGATGATTAATGCTGCTAACCCTCCACCCAAACCGTATAAAACGCCAGCATATAAAAATGGTCGACGAATGAATGGATTGGTTGCGCCAATCAGCTTGCTGACTTCAATCTCTTCGCGTTGCGTCATAATTTGCAAACGTATTGTGTTGCCAATCACTGTAATTAAAGCAAAGCCCAGTAGCACCAATAAAACAAAGACCGCTTTTTTACCTAATTTTAAAATCGTGTCTAAGCGTTTTACCCAGTTAGCGTCAACTTGCGCCAATTCCACACCATTCCATTTCTGCATTTCTTCTTGTAAATGTCCGATGTTGTCAGGGCTAATGTTTTTTGGTGTGATATAAAAAGCATCAGGCAATGGATTTTTCTCAAGGCTTGCTGCAGCATCAGCAGTATTTTTATCCTGCTGCATTTTTGACCATGCATCGTCTTTGCTTACAAATTCAAAGCTAGCAACATCAGCATGTTTTTTTAATTGAGCTTCAATTTCTGTTTTATTAGAGGCATCTAATTTAAGAAATAAGCTAATTTGCGGTTTGCTTTCAACGCCGCCTGTTAGGCGACTTAGGTTATCGACCACCGTGTAGAGAATGGCTGGTAAACAAAGCGTTACACCAATCACACAAAACATCAGTAAGGTGGCCATTAAATTATTTCGCATACGGCCAATGACAAGTTTCAAAGGCTGTTGATGCTGGCTAAGCCATAAGCTCATAGGAGTTCTCCGTGCTGCAAATGCAGGACTTTAATAGCGGATGCGATTTCAGGTGGCAGATGTTTAGGGACTTCGTGGCTTGCAATAATCACGGTTACACCCACTTGTTGGAATGCATAGAGGAATTCCAAAATTTCGGCTGCGTAATTTTCGTCTAAGTTGCCAGTTGGTTCATCTGCGATTAAGAAAGCAGGGCGACTAACCACCGCGCGTGCAATCGCTAAGCGTTGCTGTTCGCCACCAGATAAAGTTATTGGCATTGCCTTTTCTTTATCAAGCAATCCGACTTTATCTAGCGCTGCACGAACGCGCTTGGCGGCATCTTCACCAATGATGCCATTGATGTTGAGCGGGAGTGCAACGTTCTCATAGCAATTGCGATCATAAAGTAGCTTGTGGTCTTGGAAGATTAAACCGAATTGGCGACGCAAATAAGGAATCGCGGCTGCTTTTAGCTGGCTCACATTTTGATTATTGATGAGTACCGTGCCTGAGGTAGGTCGTTCTAGACCTGCAATCAGTTTTAGTAAGGTGCTTTTGCCCGCGCCTGATGCGCCGATGACAAACACTAAGTCACCTTGTTCAATCTCAAAGCTGATGCGCTTAAGGGTTTCATAATTGCCAGGATAGCGTTTGCTGACTTGGTCGAATTTAATCATTCAAATAATGCCTCTACAAACTCGCTTGCTTTAAATGGACGTAAATCATCGATAGATTCGCCCACGCCGATAAATCTTATAGGGATGGGGCGTGTTTGAGCAATGGCAGCAATGACGCCACCTTTTGCTGTGCCGTCTAGTTTACTTAAAACCAGGCCAGTCACACCCAGTGCATCGTCAAAAGCTTTGACTTGCATCACAGCGTTTTGCCCAGTATTTGCATCTAAGACCAATAAAATTTCGTGGGGTGCGCCAGGAATTGCTTTATCTATGACGCGCTGTACTTTGCGAATTTCTTCCATCAAATTAAGCTGCGTTGGTAAGCGGCCAGCAGTATCTGCTAGCACGATATCTATCCCTTTAGCTTTGGCTGAATTTACCGCATCAAAAATTACTGCTGCAGGATCCCCACCTTCGCTAGCAACCACATGCACGTTATTACGCTCGCCCCAAGCTTGCAATTGTTCGCGTGCTGCGGCTCTAAAAGTATCACCCGCAGCGATGAGCACTGACTTTCCTTCGGATTGGAATAAGTGGGTTAATTTACCTATTGTTGTTGTTTTGCCTGCGCCATTTACCCCAGCAAGCATAATGATGTAAGGCTGTTTGGTGTTGGTTTGCAAGGGCTGTTCTAGAGGCGCTAATAAAGACATAAGCGCATCTTTAAGGGCGCTTTTTAGTTGGCTGGTATCACTTAGCGCTTGACGTTGCACTCGCCCTTTGATGTCTTCAAGTAATGCCTGAGTTGCGGCAACACCAGCATCAGAAGTGAGCAGTATAGTTTCAAGTTCTTCGTAAACATCATCATCAATTTTGCCGCCACCAAACAGACCAGCAAGTTGGTTGCCTAATTGGCTGCGTGTGCGAGATAGCCCTTGTTTTAAGCGTTCCGTCCAAGAGGCTGTCGCCACTTTTTCAGGGGCTTCTGCCGCAGTTGCTGTTTTGTCTTTTTTGAAAAAATCGAACATGGATTTGAGACTAAATGAGTTGATGCTATTTTAGTCTCAAACCCTTTGCTGCGCCATCATTCATGAGTGCTTTGGTTTGAGTATTTTATTAAAACGCGCTAATTGAGAATTCAGCATATAAAAAGTCTGAATTATCTCTGCGGTTAGCTTCTGCCTTTTCAGTTTGTGTTTTTGTAAAGTCACCCGCCCAAAAGTGAGCGTAGCCAAGGTTTGCGCTAATGAATTGGTTGATAGGGAATCGCACGCGCATATCAAACTCTTTACCCACATCTTTACCCGATGCGCCGGCTTGGTCTCTTAAATCCCCACCTCTCCAACGATCAGTCGCACTGTCTAAGCGATACCAGCTAAACCCCGTATCTACCTTTAGTGACTCCAACCAAGAGACTTGAGGTTCAAACTCGACGCGCACTTTAGGGGCCTGAATATTAGCCATGTCAAAGTAGTCATTATTCGACCAAGGACGTGCAAAGCCGAATGGGGCATCAAAGCGTTGATTTTTTCTATCACTTGGATTTTTATCGCCACTTGCAAACCCATAGAAAGCGCTAAACCGAGGCTTCCATGAATGTTTGGGACTATAACCAATCTCAGCATTGTAAGCATAGGCCTCATGATCTAAGTTGGCCTGAAAGGCTCCAGTACTGTTTCGGCTATCTTGATTACCCCATTGCCTCACGTAGTTGCCGTCATAATCAAAACCGGTATTGCCAATCACACCAAATGCACGAAGGCCGGCAGTATGAATAGTGCGGTCGATTTTATTTTGTGCTGTTTCTAGTGCGCCATTGGGATTGAATTTTACTTTGTCACCGTCTTGTTTAAATACGTAGTAGTAGGGTTGAAGTGTGACGACATCAGACCAGCGTCGCCAATCAAAGATCGCGCCGTAAATATCTTGTGAATGATTGACTTCATCGAGTTCTTGCGTGAAACGTTGAACAGGCTTTACTGCTAGCAAATCCAGTTGCCAGTCGTTTTTCTTTTGACCAAAGGTGGCCCGTATCCCTTGGTGATTGTTAGTAGTATTCCGCCAGTCATTTAGCGCAAATAATCGGCGGTCTAAATATTCAAATGCTTGACGCCCCGCCTTAATGCTAATGGGTCTTTCGTTACCCAAATCATCTTTCCCTAAAATGCTGTTTTTGAAATAAAGCTCTAAATACGCTTGGATCGGTTCTGCTTTGTTAATGTCTCTTGTATCAAAGCTGCGGGTAAATTGACTGTTGTTACGCTGCGCATCTTCAACTTCAAGCGTGAATCTCAAGGGATCTAAAATGTCTTTAATCGCAACATAAGCCCGAGTCCTGAGTAAGATAGACTCATCAATCGTGTCTGTTTTTCTGCGATAGTCGTTATCTCGGTTTTCAGCGCGAATCCGATAATCTAGACCAATATCAAGCCAGTCCAAATCTTTAAAGGCTTCATAATCTTTAAGCCAAGTTTTGTTGGCCTGCTTTACATAGCGCGGTGGCTCAGTCTCTCTTCCTGTGCCATAGCTTTTACGCTCAACGTAATAACTGGTTTTCACTTCTACATCTCTAATATCCTCTGCGTTTGCATAATCAATATGAATGCAACTCAAAATAGTGAATGTTAAAAAAAAATATTGGCGCGAAGCGTAATTTAAATATTTTTTCGAAAGAATTGAGGTTAACTTAATCATTTTTTGACAATAGGAGTTATTACTTAAGGTGAGTTGAAAATATAACAATAAATTTAAATAATATTTAATACTTAATTTTTATAAATTAACAATCAAATGATATAAACAATTTTAATTCTTGTAACAATAAAATTTTGAATCATTGATTTTATCTTTTGATTTTAATCGGCATGACACTTTTATGTCATGATGCAGTCGTTTTGATTTAATTAATCAAGGGTAGGTAGGATAATGCAAAAAAATACAAGAGACATCACACGAACCATGTTGGTTGTGATTTTTGTTGCTTTACTAGGCGCACTTAGTCTTTGGGTCTTGCATCCTTTTTTGTTAGCGATTGTATGGGCAGCGATGTTGGTGATTGCCACTTGGCCGATGATGTTGTGGATGGAGCGTAAACTTAATCAAAATCGAATCTACGCGACTGCTAGCATGGTCATGTTTTTATTACTGATTATTATCTTGCCAGCTATGTTGGCGATTGAGGTGCTAATCGATCATATCCACGTGATTGCAGATTTTCCTAGTCGTCTAGAATATCTTTCGCTCTCGCCTTTACCGCATTGGGTGCAATCCATTCCCCTTGTTGGCCGTCATATTTCAGATCAGTGGCAATTACTTGCTTCAAAAGGAATATCTGGTCAACTTGCACCATATTCTGGTGAGTTGGCGAGATGGTTTTTAAGACAGCTTGGCAACATCAGTTTGCTTATTATAAATTTTGTTTTGGTAATTTTCGTGGCTGCAACTTTTTATATTTATGGCGAGAAATTTGCTTTTACTATCAAGCGTTTTGCGGAGCGGTTAGCAGGTGATAGGGGAGAGGCTGCAGTAAATTTAGCTGCTCAAGCGATTCGTGCTGTGGCACTAGGTGTAATTGTGACTGCAATTGTGCAGGCAATCTTAGGTGGCCTGGGCCTGCTTATTGCTGGGCTATCATTTGTTGGATTAAGTACTTTGCTAATGTTTGTTTTTAGCGTGGCTCAAATTGGTGCTGCACCCGTTATTGCTGTGGCGGCAGGCATTTTATTTATGCAGGGACAAAATGAATGGGGCTTCTTTATGGTGGCTTGGACACTTTTTGTGGGTACGATTGATAATTTGGTGAGGCCAATATTTATTCAACATGCCGCACATTTGCCACTGTTATTAGTATTTGCAGGCGTTATTGGCGGAATGTTAAGTTTTGGGATTGTAGGAATGTTTATAGGGCCAACTATATTGGCCGTTACTTATACGCTTTTAAAGTCATGGATTCACGATGAAGGTGCAGAATTTATTTCTTAGCTTTATTTCAATCTTATTTTTTCAGAACTTAAATCAGAATACCTCTGTCAGATAAAAAGTAAGTTCAGTTTGTGTGTCATTGCTTAAGCTATTGCTTAGGTCATCATTAGAATTTAGGAGAGTTGGTTTGAAGACATTTAAATGGTGGGCATTTCTTGCACTTTTCCCGATGCTGGCAAGTGCAGAAACCAAAGAATTTAAATTAGAAAACGGTCTTAAAATCGTTGTACAAGAGGATCACAGATCTCCAGTGGTCGTTTCTCAAGTATGGTATCGCGCAGGTAGCATAGATGAGGTCAATGGTAAAACAGGTGTGGCTCATGTACTTGAACATATGATGTTTAAGGGCACTAAGGAAATTAAGGCTGGTCAATTTTCACGTTTAGTGGCTGCCGCAGGCGGTAAAGAAAACGCTTTTACTTCTCAGGACTACACTACGTATTTCCAACAGTTAGAAAAATCCCAATTACCGCTCTCTATTAAATTAGAAGCGGATCGTATGGTGAACTTAAATCTAACGGATGAAGAGTTTGCTAAAGAAATTAAAGTGGTAATGGAAGAACGTCGTTGGCGTACAGAAGATAAACCGCAATCCAAGGTGAATGAGCAGTTTAGGTCTACAATTTATCACGTCCACCCATATAGCCGACCAATCGTTGGCTGGATGAATGATTTAGAGAATATGACAGCTGAAGATGCGCGTGAGTGGTACAAAAAATGGTACGCGCCAAATAACGCAACTTTAGTGGTGGTTGGTGATGTAAAAGCTGAAGAAGTGCTTAAGTTAGCTAAGCAATATTTTGGACCACTTAAAGCACGCACTTTACCTGATAGAAAACCTCAGGTTGAGCCAGCGCAAACTGGTGAACGCCGTGTTGAAGTTAAAGCGCAAGCTAAGTTACCTTACGTGTTGATGGGTTTTCATGTGCCGCCACTTAATGATGCAGGCAAAGATGTTGAGCCATATGCCCTTGAAATTTTAGCGGGGGTTCTCAATGGCAATGCTTCGGCGCGTTTAAATCAAAACTTAGTGAGACAGTCGCAAATCGCGGTGGATGTTGATGCCGGGTATGACATGATTCAACGCGGTAGAGAAACTATTTTTGTTTTAGATGGAACGCCTTCAGAAGGTAAGACTGCCGCAGAACTTGAAGCTGCCCTTTTGCAAGAAATCGAAAAAATCAAAACTTCTGGTATTACTGAAGAAGAGTTGTTGAGAGTAAAAGCTCAAGTGATTGCAGCTGATGTTTATCAACGTGATTCTATGTTTTATCAAGCGATGCAAATTGGTCAGTTAGAAACAACAGGATATTCTTGGAAGATTTTGCAAAGTTACCCAGCGAAGTTGCAAGCTGTTACTGCTGAACAGGTTCAAGCGGTCGCTAAGAAGTACTTCGTAAAAGACAATATGACGGTTGCAACCCTTGATCCACAACCGATTACAGATACAACACCGAAAGGAAAGCCACATGTTCACTAATTCGCTTATTCGTGGCTTATATTTAAGTATTCTTACTTTTTCAATTACCACTTCAGCACAAGCCGCTTTAAATATTCAGCAGTGGAAGACGAGTCATGGCTCCGAAGTCTATTTTGTTGAGAATCATGATTTGCCGATTGTTGATGTAAGTACTAATTTTTACGCGGGTAGTGCGCGTGATGAGAAGGCTAAATCAGGCTTGGCTGGTATCACGCGTTACATGATGACGCTTGGTGCTGGTGGACTCACTGATCAAGACATCTCTAAACAAATGGCAGATATTGGTGCTAATTTGGGCGGTAGTTTAGATGCTGATCGAGCCAGCTTTAAATTACGTACTTTGAGTAGCAGTCGAGAGCAAACTAAGGCCTTAGAAATCTATACTAAGATTTTACAAAAACCTGACTTCCCTGATGCTGTTCTTTCTAGAGAGAAATCACGCATTATTGCAGGTTTAAAAGAGTCTGCGACTCAGCCAGAAAGTATTTCAAGCAAAGCATTTTCTAAAGCGTTGTTTGGTAATCATCCTTATGCTTTAGATGAAGATGGTGAGATTGATACGGTGACGGCGATTGGACGTGACGATTTGCAGAAGTTTTATACGCAGCATTATGGTGCGCAAGGTGCGGTTATAGCCTTAATTGGTGATATGAGTCGTACCGAGGCTGAACGAATTGCAGAAAATATTTCTGCTGGCTTACCTAAAACTAACATGCCTACTGCATTACCTGCTGTAACTTATCCAACGAGCGCAAGTGAACAACGTATTGCTCATCCGGCTACGCAAGCGCACATATTGCTTGGGTATCCTGGAATCAAGCGTGGTGACGTTGATTTCTTCCCGCTTTATGTTGGTAACTATATTTTAGGTGGTGGTGGATTCGTTTCTCGATTAACAGAAGAAGTGAGAGAGAAGCGTGGCTTGGTTTACAGTGTGTATAGCTACTTTATGCCTACAGCTGAAATTGGCCAGTTTCAAGTAGGCCTGCAAACTAAGCGTGAGCAGGCTGATGAGGCTCTAAAATTAGTGCGTGAGACGCTTAATAAGTTTGTGGCTGGTGGTGTGACTGAGGCAGAATTAAAAGCCGCTAAGCAAAACATTGTTGGTGGGTTCCCAATGCGTATTGATAGTAATGCCAAAATCTTGGATTACTTGGCGATGATTGGCTTTTATAAATTGCCCCTGACTTACTTGGATACTTTTAATGATGAAGTGAGCAAGGTGACGACTGCACAAATTAAAGAAGCCTTTAATCGTCGTATTAAAACCGACAAGATGGTGACTGTGATTGTTGGTGCTGACGAGGCAAATTTATAGATGGCTGGAAGTAAGTCGGCTAATACGGTACGGATTAGTGCTGGTGAGTGGCGTAGTCGTTTATTGAAGTTTCCTGATGTGGATGGACTGCGTCCAACGCCTGATCGTGTGAGGCAAACCGTTTTTAACTGGCTAGGCCAAGAGCTGCATGGCTTAGTTTGTTTGGATTTGTTCGCGGGTAGTGGGGTGATGGGTTTTGAGGCGCTGTCTCGTGGTGCTAAAAAAGCGGTGATGGTAGAGAAATCGAGACCCGCTTACCAAGCCTTGACGGATAACAAGCTAACTTTGAAGGCTGAAAATGCCCAGATAGTAAATGCCGATGCATTACAATTCTTAGCTAATAATTCACTACTTTTTGATGTTGTATTTTTAGATCCTCCCTATCAACAAGGATGGTTGGATAAAGTGCTCCCAGTGCTTCATCAGCATTTATCTGAAGATGGTTTGGCTTATGTTGAGGCTGAGTATGCCTTAGCTGATACGCCTGATTGGAAAGTTTTAAAGCAAGGTAAAGCAGGAAACGTGTTTTACCATCTTCTATCGCCTGTTAGAATTGCTGACATCGCTTAATCATTAAATTAAGTGCTTCAGTTTATTTGAGGTGACGCCGTGCAAAAAAATTTAAAAGTGGTATATCCAGGCACTTTCGATCCTATTACTAAAGGCCATGAAGATATTATTCGACGTGCTGCTGGTTTATTTTCGGAAGTCATCGTTGGCGTCGCTAAGAATCCAGGAAAACAACCATTTTTTGATTTGGATGAGCGCGTCGAGATGGCAAGTCGAGTCCTGAAAGATTGCCCGAATGTTAAGGTGATCGGTTTTGCTGGGCTATTAATGCAGTTTGTACAAGACCAAGGTGCAGTGATTGTGATCCGTGGTTTGCGAGCAGCTTCTGATTTCGAATACGAATTCCAATTGGCAGGCATGAATAGAAAATTATTCCCACAAGT
>JACCEE012239686.1_pt1 | contig 15014 bp, 14 predicted proteins | sample 7449931 | NCBI WGS metagenome assembly JACCEE01 (sample SAMN15323457, study PRJNA562643) | freshwater metagenome | isolation source: river surface water | place: USA:Blue River Watershed | collected 2017-08-19 | reverse complement strand
GCTCAAAATTCATCTCGCCGCTGGGAGATTGGGCAGTATTAAGGTTGGCTGCTGGTTTGGGCGGTTCTGTGGAGCAGGCGGCTGGGGTATCGCTAGCAGGGGATTGAGTGGAGCAGGCGGCGGCGGTATTGCTGGGGGCGGGGGTATTGCTGGCGACGGCGGTATTACTGGGGGCGGCGGTATTGCTGGCTGCGATCGAGGCATTGCTGCTGGTTGCCGTCGCTTCCGGCGGCTTCGATGGGGCACAGGCAGTAGTGAAATACAGTAAAACAGCAGATAAAAAGGCTCTGAATAGTTGAGGTTTCGCCATTTGGTTCTACCGGATATAATAAAAAGTTGAGTTTCTTTACCGGGCGCGGATACTTCACCCTTACTGACGCCACGATCGGCCTATGGGCAGCAGGCTGACAGTGATTTTATCACTAAAATGTTATATATAGTGATGTCCCACTTGGGGGCGGCTTAACCCATGAGGAACTGTCCCAAGTCCGATCGGAACTTGTAGAAACCATCTTTCGCCCGTTTCCGGCTACCAGATGTTGGCTTGGCATCCCCCGGGGGCGAGGTTAAATCATTGTTGTGCCCTATAATCGAGCTATGTCAGATATATATGTGGTAATGCGCAACCAAAACAATGTAGCCATGACCTCAGTTGATGGTGAGCCCGTCAGGGTGTTTGTCCGACGAGAAGGGCTGATCTATGATGAGCAACCAGTGGGCCTGAGATTTGCGGACGCCCATTTTTACAACTTTCCCTTGGGCAAATGTACTGTAGTAGCCAGACATCCTAGCCTCAATCCTGTGGAAGCTGAGCGAGAAGTGGATCTGGCTGCAGCAGAGGCTTTGATAGTAAGATATTTCTACTTAGAACCTGAGAAACAACTGCTGAGAATCCAAGTCACCGCAGAGAGATTAGACACTTAAACTATATGAAATACGCAGTGGATCCGGAATCAATCCAATCTTATAGAATGCGCGTGTTTATGCTGTCCCAAGAATTGCGCCGAGAAACCAACCCGGCGCACCGAGCCATGACAGCTTTGTATTTAGCAGAGGCGGCAACGACGCTAGCACGAATGGAAGTGCTGGAAGCCCAGAAGGCGGAGACAGCACAGCACAGTGAATCTCCAGTGTAGATAATTTGCTTAGTTTTGGTTGGCTTTATCCCTACTATAAACATCACATTAACATGGTTCGTTGCCAATACTGACGGTGGCGGATTGTTGACTGGGCACGGCGTCATTAAGATTTATTGTTAAACCCAGATATTAATGTTGTCGTACCCCTACCGAAATACATCTTTTGTCGGGGCGAACCTGGATTCGCCCCTTTTGTGCTGGGGGGATATTTTGCCTCAATTTACCCCTAAGATTTTGCAGTTCACCAAATAGGGGGAATCAAAAGTGGTCATTTCTCCAGCAGTTTTACCGGGAATCAACAGTAATCTAGCCGATAGGGGTTTGTTCAGTTTAATCGCTAAACTGGCAATGTCGAGTAAAATCGCTTCGATCTGAACTTCGGTGATATCTCCTGGTAGGGGTACGGTGTCTAATCCGCAACCGCACACTGCGGAATATAATAGGAGGTTGGTGATATTGTAGGTGGACTCGTTGGCTCTCTGTGCTAGTCCTGCATCTTCGCATACTGGGAGCATTAAACCTGAGTAACCGCAGGTTTTCACGGATAGGTTTTTTAACACTCCGGTGATGAGTGCGGAAATGGTAAGAGTCCCCGGATGTCCGAATTTGCCTAAACCGAGATTTTCATAAGCAAAGGCAAGACTTTCTGTGGGGTTGAGGGAGGGAGCTACGGAGGCGTCGATACCGCCATAGGTGATGTTATGGGTGGTGGCGATTTCTGTGGCGATCGTCTCTACTTTCCCCAACTCTTCCTCAAACACCAATTTCAGCTTATCCCCTGCGGTTTCCAGGTTGTGTGTCGCCGCAAACGCCTGACTCACTAAGTCGCTGCACTCCAACCCAATGGCAAACATCGTTTCCCCCTGATGATAAGATACGGGGAAAAATGGAATTCCCGGCGGACAGTTTGCCGCCGCACAAAAGCGAAAATTCCCGAAACCATCGGGGGTTTCCTGTGCCATCCTTTTGATTGCCACCGCCGCCGCTAAGGCATTTTCCAAGTTAATCCCTTCCACTGCGTCCCCAATATGGCAAGAACTATATACAATCGAGGTGGTTTTATTGATTTCCGGGATTAAGGAAATTTCCGTAGGCGTCATCGCCGGACCAATATTGAAAAAATCTATTCCTAATTCTTGACAATATTTTTCAAGGCTGCCAATTTTTTGCACTGCCTCTATGGGGGATAATACGGTTAAATACTCTCCCCAAGGATTAGTAGCAATTCTGGTGGTTTGCACTACATATCCCCGCTGCTGAAAAATCTCTTTAGCCTGCTGATTAAACTCAGCCGCTTGGCGGATTTTATCGGTTTCTATGCCATCGGTAAGGGATATGCCGGTGGTGATTGTTCTGATTTTCATAGCTAGTTATCTCAAGCACCCTTTATTTTATCTGATTTTAGCAGTTTTTACTGGTCATTTGTCCTTTGTCACTTGTCCTTTGTCACTTGTCCTTTGTCACTTGTCCCTAGGAGGGAGGAAAAACCGGGGGAAGCATTCGCGATCGATATTTTCTGTCACAATAACAATCTCGCGGCGCTCTTGCTTCGCCCCTACGGGTGATGATGTCCTTGATGTGGCAGCCTGGTCCCGGTTTTTGGCTGGCAAGTGACTAAGGACAAATGACCAGTGATAAACTGCAATTATGGCTGCGTGGTGATGCCGTAGCGTTGACAGCTTTTGATGAGCTGTTGTTTGAGCCGATCGCGCAGGTTCTCCGGGGATATTACCAGACATTGCTGGGCTTGGGGCATCACTTCCCGGATAAACCAGTAGGTGTTAGAGATTTTCTTGACGACGCGCAAGACTTGCCCAGAGTTAGGTAGCCATTCGGTGAACTCATCTTCTGATTTACCGGAAGCATAGGCGAAAGCTAGGCGATCGAATAAGTGCATTTCCACCCGCACTGAATCCAGATGGGACCGCCAAGGTCGCTGGATGGGAGCCACGCTTGCGCTGGTGATGCGATCGAGCCGCAAACTCCAGTTATGGATTAATTCGGGCAAGTCGAGATTGCCTTCGGTTTCTTCACACCAACAATCGAGATATTGTCCTCCTTCGTGGAGGTTAATTTCGGCGTGGCGGACCGTGAAAGTCCACGGACGACCGGTGGCGTCTTGATACCACAGGCGAAACGGCTGCTGGCGGCGGATGTAGCCGTTAATTTCTTGCCGCCAGGGGGGCGGGGGATTTCCCACGAAACGTTCCATTTCTTGCCGCATGGGCCATGAGGTTTCGTGGCGTTCTAGGACCAGCTTCGCCACCACTAGGGCTTCGGCAATCTTCCCCTGGTCCGTGAGTGCGCGGACACATTGGGCGAGAACGTCGAGGCGGCTGGTGGGCCAGTCGTTATTGGGGGCGAGGGATAGCTGCCTGCGGGCAATGGCTTGCACCAGTTTGGAAATGTTGGCTCGATCGCCCCAAGTCATCCCCAATTCTAGGGCGATGGCTTCTAGCTGCTCCTTGTCTGACTGTGATAGAGATAGCGTTACTGCCTGACCCTTGCGACTCATAATGGCCCCTTAAATTTATACGGACACTTTTTGACTGTAATTAGCGAAATTTTCTTGTCTATGTCTATTTTCCATGCCATAATGAGGTAAATCAAGAAGATACGGACAATAATTGAACCGATGGGAGATTACTACTGCACCCTCAAGCCAGTTTATTCCTGCCCCGCCAGCCAATTGCCCGCAGGAGTCAAACTGCCTCCTGGCTGGACTTTAGCTTGGCACCAGGCGGCCACCTTAGAGGCATTGCGCGACCCGAATATCGATGTAATTCTCAATAGAGCCATGACGGGGGATGGTAAAAGTCTATCCGCTTATGTGGACAGTTTACAAGGACAAAGCTCCTCTCTGGGACTTTATCCCACCAATGAGTTGGCGCGGGACCAGGAATGGCAAGTGAGAAGATATATCGAGGAATTCCAGCCACCAGGCGAACCGCGAGTGTTCCGGTTGAGCGGACCGGAATTAGAAATTTACGCGGAAAATGAGGAATTACGGAAAGCAGCAGCGTTGGAGTCTCGGTCTTTTAACTCAGAAATTTTATTGACGAATCCCGATATTTTCCACTACCTCCATCGCGGCGCTTACTTAACTCGTAATGATGCGCCAGATAAGCTGTGGAACAAAATTGATAAAGATTTTAATCTGTTCATTTTTGATGAATTTCATACGGCAAGTGCGCCGCAAATTGCCAGTATAATCAACACGATGCTGCTGAATCGCTGTACCAATCGCCAGAAAAAATTTCTCCTGATGTCAGCGACGCCAAATGACCGGTTAATCGAGCGGTTGCAGGCGGCGGGGTTCCGGTGTCGGATAATTAATCCTATGCAGGAGCAAAAATATCAGTTTCCTGATTCGGCGGAGCGGGAAAATGAGTTAAAATTGCAGGGGTGGCGGCAAGTATCCCGGCAAATTTCTCTCCAGTTTATTCCTGTAGAACCGACGGCGAAGGCTACGGAAACTTGGGTGAAGGAAAATGGCAATCTGATTTGGCGTCATTTTCTGGAATATCCGGGGAGCAAAGGGGCAATTATTCTGAATTCTATTGCAGCGGTGAAGCGGCTAGTACCTCGGTTGCGAGATTTGCTCTTACCCCACGGTTTGGTAGTGGGGGAGAATACGGGTTTATCGGGGAAGGGGGAGAAAGAGCGATCGCTCGCCGCTGACCTGGTAATTGGCACTAGCACCATTGACGTGGGGGTAGATTTCAAAATTAATTTTCTCATCTTTGAATCCGCCGATGCGGGTAATTTTATTCAGCGGTTGGGAAGGTTGGGACGACATGACGGTTATGAGCGCAATGGGGAGAAAATTGCCTTTGCCAATTTCACCGCTTATGCTTTAGTGCCTCATTTTTTCTTGGAGCGGCTGTTTTTGGGGAATCATCCCCCGCTGGAGTCCGGGGGGTTGTACGATCGTCCCTACTTCCACCAGCAAATCAGCGAAAAATATCGCCAAATCAACGACTTTGAGGGATATTACTCTCGCTGGGGTTTGGTGCAATCATGTCTGCTAGATTCCCAGCTCAAGCATCCGACAATTAAGCAGCAATACGCCAGCAGTCGCGAGGAATTCAGCACCGCTTGTCAGCGGGTATTTAAGAAAAGTTTGGGTAAAGCATATGGCCAAATAAAACAATGGAATCAGGAATGGCAAGAGTTGTCCGGTCAAAAAACCTCTTCTCCGATTTTTGAAGATGCTGCCAGTTTCCGGGGAACCAGTTCCCTACAATGTGGTTTATACGATTTGACAGAAGCGGTGGCGACAGACCGATTTAAAACCTATGATTTACCGGGAATTTTGAGCAATCTGGAAATTGAACCGATAACTAAAGTGGAGTTTATGCGCCTGCTAGAGGAGACGGAAAAAACCACGGGACAACCTATTGCTAAAGGTCGATTTGATTACTGTCTCGCTTTTATGAAATTGCGCGCTTATCGAGAGGAGCGGTTAAACTGGCGATTTACTTATGCAGGTGATTTGCAGCCAGTAGCTAGTAATTGGATGGTGCAAGTGCTGACGGGAATTAAGGTTTGGCAACCAGAAAATTACTGGATTAATGAAATTAATCAGCATCTGAAGAAGCAAGGGTTGGTTAGCTACGTGGTCCGCCGTCCGGTGGGGGAGGTGCGATCGCGCCTCCGCCTCCCCATGCACTTTCAGATTTACCCCATCAGCGACCAACACAGTTTGCTCGACGCCACGGCCCCCTACTCCGTAGCCTTCGGTCAGTCGGCCCTGTTATTGGACACCCTGACCCACTGGCTCAAAAGCATGGGGGACGATATATGGATTTCCTAGAAAGTCAATCCCTGAAAGGGATTCAACACACTGGTTGTCAGTGGGAGGGCGTTAGCCCGCAAGAGCAATGTACGAAATTTCAATCCCTGAAAGGGGTTCGAGTAATTTTTGCCCTCCTCGTCAATCATACAGCAAAAAGTCCCCAACATATACTTGTCTTCATATATTGTTCTTTATTAATGTGTATAATTGAGGTGGTGGCGTCAGCCCGCAAGAACAAAGGCCGAAATTCGTTGGAACTGGCTAAGTGCCCTTCTGACGCTTTCATACCTTACTAAGCCAGGAGCGACCACCATAACCATCCCGATGGAGGTCCCCATCAATGATTGCATATCAGCAACTAGAACTTTTTGATACTCGCCCTTACACATCGGAGCAGCCTATTGCGATCGATAAGGAGGAAGAGCCAGTGGAAGTGACTCCCCAAATGGAGCCTAAACAGCTAGAACTGGATTTGTTTCCAGAAAAGTCTCATAATACTCCCCTGGAGTGGTTCAGCTTAGCTGCCTAATTTTCCAAGGGGGCTGCGACTAAAACCAAAAGCCCCCTTTCTTCTCAACACTGTATATATAGAGTTTTTCAGTTGGGTGAGTTACAGAATTTTCCATGAATACAGGCGCAGAAAAATCAACAGATATCACCACCCTTTCCGTCCAACTGCCGGAAAAATTTAAACACCTAAAAATGCTGGTACTGTTTGGTTCGAGAGCCAGGGGTGATTTTCGCCCAAACAGTGATTGGGACTTTGCCGCTGTCTATGATGAAACGATTTATCAAAATTTGACAGAAAATCCGTTTGCCGTGTTTGAACTTTCGGGAATCATCAGTAATTTGTTAAATATTCCCGAATCTAAAATCGATGTGATAGACTTAGGTAGATGTTCGGCGCTTTTAGCTCACTACGTCGCTCGTGATGGCCAAGTTTTGTATGAATCAGAACCGGGACAGTTTGAGCAATTCCGCCGTCAGGCACTTAAAAGTACCGCTGAAATGAAAGCAAATTACCAAAGCCTGCGCGCCAAACTTCAACAGAGATGGAAAAATTGGGTGTTATAATTACAATCATCAGGATAAATAAAAATGTATTAACGGGAAGCATTCATCTGTAGGGGCACGGCGTCATTAAGATTTATTGTCCACTCCAGATATTAATGTTGCCGTGCCCCACCTACCAGGAGACATAATAGACCCAGCGCGGATTGTGACGAATAATGGCTCCTTGACAACCAAAATCGGATGTTTTTCATCCTGTCAATTATTTATTTATTTTTGAAAACGCAAAAAATGACTAAAAAACGCCAACAGCAACAAGATAAAAATCAGGGGCAGCAACTATCTTTATTTGATATTTTGCCCACCGCTCCCATATCTGATGCGTCACATGATGATGATTCAGGGTTAGACGATGATGGTGATGATGGTAATTATGATGATGATTTAGAGCTTAGCTTTGAACCATCAAACCGCACCATCGAGCCAAAAGCGCCGGAGTTGCTGACGCTGAAACTGCTGCGACAAGCCATTATCGCCCAGAATCCTGATGATGCAGTGATGACAGATTTCGCCGAATATGTGTTACCAAACCTGCTGCGAGTTGCCATCGCCGTCACCGCCAAAGGGGGTAAGTTTTTTGATAAACTGGACGCCCAGCGGTTGGCAGCAGGAAAGCCAAAACCTCGGCGCGATAATGCGGCTGACCAGTCCTTAAATACTCATTTGCTCAATGGCCTATTTCCCGCCAATTTAATCGAGCAGCGCCTGGAAAAGCTGGATACTACAGTGCGGCGATGCGTCAGGGAACGGGAGCGCCGGTTACTAATTGCTGGGTTTATTCTCCATGACTTTGAGAAGTTTAATTATGACATCTTGCCCCAAATGCCCCAGAAATATCGGGACATTAGCCACAGCCAAAATCAGAAGATTCGGGACCTATCTGTGGCCGAACATCGGGAGATTGTGCAGGTCATCGCTGATGAATTGCATCTGGGACAATTGATTGACCCGGAAAACCCAGAAACATATCAGGAATATTTGGATGATTTGCTTGTTTTGGCCTATAATGCCCAGGTGCGGGAGGATACGAATTGGAATTTTTCCGTAGCTCACGGACTGCAGCCGGTATTGGCCGATCGCACCCTCCGCTGTCTCGCCGCACTCACTTGTTTAGCAGATTCCCTTGCCTCGATTATCAAACATCCTCAAGATGCGGAACATAAACGGTTTCACGAACTATTGCACAGTCTTAGTAACGAGCAACTAAAGCTAACCTATCACGGTATTACCGAAAATCGGGGAGTGCTGACAAACGCGGTGAATAACTCCCTCATCGAGGCTCACACCGAACTCAACACCAACACGGAAAACTGCACGTACTATGAACCCCTGTTGTATCTGCCAACTGGTGTCATTTATTTGGCGCATCGCTCAGCGCCACCAGTGCGGCTGGAAGACTGCCCCGAAAAAGTTGTTAGCCAGATTAAAAAGCTCTGCGCCGGTCAGTTAAGCAACAGACAAACCGGTTTTGGCAGAGATGGCAAAGGCATGAAATATGCCGAATATTATAACCTATTTTTTGATGATGTGCAGTTGATGCAGGTAGCTCTTAATGCCACCATGCGGATTTTGCCTAAAGGCAAATCCTCCGTAGCCCAAGACCGCAGCGACAATCTGATAAAATTTCAGAAACAGGGGGTGTTACCCGCCGATTGGGATTTCCAGTTTGCCAACGATATCCGCATCGACCAACTGGCAGAATTTGGCGACTTAGTGAGCCGGAAAATTTGGGGCGATCGGGTCAGCCAAATTGAAAATTTACGCAAGCAAGATAAGAAAAATAACAACCTGCCCCCAGTTCCCCCCTTGCAGATTATCGAAGAAATTGCTAAACTATGGCAACTGTCGGATTACCTGCCCCAAATTCGGGAAATCCAGCGGCTAAATGAAAGGCTGAAAGAAAATAAGCTCAAAGGTAATACCGGCGGCATACCCTATGAATGGTATTATTTAGCTGCCAAGTATCTGGAAAGGCACCCAGGCGTTGAAGATGTGCGGGAAATTTGCCAGCAAGCAATAACACATATTGCCCAACTGATTCAACCCATCACCGCTCAGTACCAACTCCCCGATGGTTGGGACGACTTGCGCCTCTGGGTGCAGCGAGTTATCATGTTGCCCAAACAGCCAGAGTCCAACCAATCATTAGCAGTATTTGCCGATGAATTCCAGCGGTACATGATGGCGAAAAAATCTGGGCGAGGCAGGCAGTTAATTTGCTCGATTTCTCATTCCGCCTACACGGTGACAGAACAAATGGAGTCAGCGGTTTTGTTTACACCCCAGGTTTATACAAACAAGCAAATGCTGGGAGGTTCTAACGCCAAGCGCAATATCTCCAGTATTGCTGGTATCGAGATGATGTTGCGGCAAATCTTGATGAACCAAACCCAGGCTGTGGGTAAGAATTTTGAAGATGGCAAGTATCGCTATCTGTACTTCTATCCTACTTACTACTTCACCCCAGAGACGAACAAGTTTTTGCAACAATCCTACAAAGATATTGCCCAAACTCGCTTTACTGCGACTCTGCGCAATCACTTTATCAGCGAGGATTTGCAGGCGGATTTTACGAAATCCCGCTACCAAAGCGTTGATAGTTTTTTGCTGGATGAAGCCATCGAGCCCGGAAAAGACCGCACTTTTAAATTGTTGTCCTATCCAGAAGACTCGCCCCTGACTTTTTACTTTATGGCATTGCCCACGCCCAAAAAAAGTAAAGACCACAAACCTACGGATACGGAATCTTGGATTATGCCTGCTTGGTTGGCGTTTGCCTTCCCCATAATTCTAGATGTAAAAACTGCAGTGTCTGAGTCTCCTATCCCGCCTTTTAATGATGGGGCGGAGTTTGAGGAAAGCGTATTTCTCGACAGTCCCCCCCAAGCCTTCCGGGTTTTGACTCAGCGCGATCGCTTCCGCATTGACTACATCCTAGAAGGCTGGGAAGAAAACGGCAGCAAATATGCCGCACCTTTGAATGTCCTCACCGCCGCTTATGCCATTCATCTCGACGTGAATGCCCGCCAAGGCAAAAAAGGTTATGATGCCAACTGGGGCAAATTTGCCGAATTAGCCACGGATTTTGAAACCAGCCCCCTCTCCGTATTTAGTTATCTGAATAAGTGGGGGCGCCGCCAAGAAGCTGAAACCGCCAGCATTAAGAAAATTAAGCTCTATGCTTATCAATTTTACCCCTGTTTTGACCCCTACGTTCAATTTAACCCAGAATCGGAGGAATTAATTGTGGCCGAAAAATCGCCATTGCACCACCCCAAGCGATTGACCGAACTCTATCGCCAATTTTACCGAGCCAACAAGTTGTATAATCCTAAAGCTAACGCCGTGCTAAAACCCATTGATATTGCTGCAGATGTAATTCTCAAAGTTGACCCCTGTTTTTCGGGCGAAGCTCTCCCCGATATGGTCGCTGCGGAAATCTGTAAACTGATGGATCGGGTTCATAGCTCCACCGCCGAAGGGCGTTGGGTATTTAAACGCGATGAACGAGACCAAGAACGGGAAAAAATCGCCGAATTCGCTGCCTACTTTGTCCACGAGGTATTTGAGAATTGTTTTGGGGGCGATCGAGCCCGTTTAGCCGGACGACAACTAAACTACCTCCGCGACACCTGCGAATACCTATATCGCCTAGAAAACGACAAAGAAATCCGCGCCAAAAAAGAGAAATCCCCAGATAATGCGGAGGATGATACCGACAACGAAGAGGAATAACCATAGTAGATTGTAGGGTGGGCATTGCCCACACCGAGAGTCCAAACATCCTGAGTTCAAATTATCTGGTGGGCAATGCCCACCCTACGATAAACTTTCCATGTCAAAACCAGAATATTCAAGGAGATAAATCATGGCTTTCTTAACCACCGTCAATTCCAACTTTTTTCACGCCGAAATTCCCTACAAGCCGATGGGAAAATACGCCCACTTTCTCACCGTGCGCGTCACCGAATCCTATCCCCTATTTCAAACTGACGGCGAACTGAATAAAGCACGAGTACGCGCCGGAATCAAAGACCCCACACCCATCAGCCGCCTGACCATGTTCAAGCGCAAACAGTCCACCCCAGAGCGGTTAGTAGGACGAGAACTGCTGCGCAACTACGAACTAATGACCGCAGAAGAATGCGAATATAACGTTAAATTCGCAATGGATAACCCCGACTGCATTATTTATGGCTTCGCTATTGGTGACTCCGGCTCAGAAAAATCCAAAGTTGTGGTAGATACCGCCTTCTCCATCACACCTTTTGACGCCGCTCACGAAACTTTCACCCTCAACGCCCCCTATGAAAACGGCACAATGGCATCCAAGGGAGAAGGAGACAAAAAACTCGGCGAAATCACCAGCCGCATCAACCAGCAAGACCACATCAAACCGCAAGTATTTTTCCCCAGCATCGTCACCCTGAAAGACCCCACCGAAGCAGGATTTTTATACGTTTTCAATAACATCCTGCGCACCCGCCACTACGGCGCCCAAACCACCCGCACCGGGCGGGTTCGTAACGAGCTAATTGGCGTTGTATTTGCGGACGGAGAAATTACCAGCAATCTCCGCTGGTCTCAGGCAATTTACGACGATATGAAAGCCAAAAACCTACTGGGTTCCTTAGACCCCCTCAATGAAGATGACGTTATCCAATCAGCCCAAAGCACGATTGTAGCCCTCATGGCAGAAGAATTTATCGTTCACACTGATTTTGTCGGTGACAGCTTTACCCCTTTGCTTCAAGAAGTGAAAGCTCTCACCAAAAGCGAAGCGGGAATCCGGGCGATTTTGCAGCAAGCCGATGCGGAAGCCAAAGCCTATGCTAAAAAGCATATTAAACCCAAAAAGGCAGCCACAGCAGGGGAAAAATAATGGCAATTCTTCATCGCTGTATCGTGGAACTACACGACAATCTATATTTTGCGACGCGGGAAATTGGGCGGCTTTATGAAACTGAAGCCATATTGCACAATTATGCTCTCTGTTACGCCCTCGGATTGGTGGATAACGCCGCCTATGCTACCCTGGTATCCGAAGAGGATTCTTGCCGGTATTTTTGCGCGGAACAAGTGCCCAAATATGAACAGCATTTGACTGCCTTAAACCGAGCAGGCATTTACATCACCCCCGGTCGCCCAGTCTCCCACGCTACCACCCTCACCACTTGGAAGTATGCCAACAACAACTATCACGTGGAGATGGAAAAAACCCAGAAAAATATTCCTAGTTTTGGCCGCAACAAAGAAATAGCCCCAGAAAGCCAGTTTGAATTCTTCGCTATTTCCCCACAGCGGCTCAAATTCCCCCGCTGGATTCGCCTAGGCAAATGGGCCAGCAAAGCTGAGGTAACAATTTTGGCCACTGAGGAGGTGAAACCATCGGCCAAAGAACAAGAGTTTACCTTTCCCTATCCCCTGAACCCCCTAGATGTGATGTTTACCCATCAAATTTTCAGTTACGATACGGTGAATATGCCCCCCGTTAGCCTGATTAGAAATGTCAAAATACGCGGGCACTGCTATTATTGGGAAGAGCTGAAACTGAAAATTCCCGCCGGTATGCAGTATCGGTTTTGAGGTTTAGCATCCTTTCCCTCGGTAGGGACACGGCAATGGTGTCCCTACGTCACCAAAAAACCCACCTTTGATATCACCATGCCTCACAGCCTCGTCCTCAATATCATCCCCAAATCCCCCATCCCCCCCCAGTTTCTCACCGGGAGGCACCTGCATGCTCTTTTCCTCACCTTGGTTAGTGCCGTAGATAGCGATTTAGGCGACTACCTCCATAACCAAACTAATGATAAAGCCTTTACCTTGAGTCCTTGGCAAATTTCTGGCCAAAGGCGGTTTGAATATGGTATTTACTCCTTGGAATGGGAATATAAACACCCTATACCCGCCGGGACTAGCTGCTGGTGGCGCATCTCCCTATTAGACGATCGCTTATTCGGTCAACTTACCAAACTTTGGCTCAATCTCAATCCCCAACATTCTTGGCATATAGGGCCAGCAGATTTGCAGATTGCCAGGATTTGGGCGACACCGCAGCCTGCGCAACCTTGGGCGAATTTTGCCCCCTACGCCACTTTGTATGAAATGGCTTCAGAAACCGATCGGCAAATTGCTTTTAATTTTACCACACCTGCCACTTTTCGTCAAGGGGAAAGTGATATGGCTCTTCCCACCAGAGAGGCGGTGTTTCACAGTCTGATTCACCGGTGGAATAAATATAGTGGGATTGAATTGTCTCCGGATTTAGTCGAGCAGGTTTTTCCTAGCTTTTTCAACATCCGCACCGCCGTAGCCAGCAATTACCGCGCCAAGTTAATTGGCTGCATTGGTCAAATTAGCTATCGAATTTTGGGGGATGCTGACCCCTTGACAATTAAGCAAATTAATGCTTTAGCAGATTTTGCTCTTTACGCGGGAGTGGGGCGCAAAACCCCAATGGGGATGGGGATGGTGCGGCGGGTTTATCCAGGTCAGAAAAATGGTCAACAATTAGGTCAAAATTATGAATGAGATTGATTATATTCCCATTGCAGCGCTGAATCAATATGCTTACTGCCATCACCGCTGCTGGCGGATGTTTTGCGCGGGTGAATTTGTGGATAATCATTATACCATTGAAGGCACGAGTTTGCATAGTCGAGTTCACAGTGTTGGGGAAGGGATCCGGGAAGATGTGGAGCAAATTCGCGCTGTGTGGCTGAAGTCGGAGCAATACAAGTTGATTGGCAAATCGGATTTGATTGAAACTGTGAATGGCGAGTGGTATCCCGTGGAATATAAACGGGGACGCAAGGGAGAATGGGATAATGATGAGTTGCAGGTATGCGCTCAGGCTTTATGTTTGGAGGAAATGACGGGAAAAATTATTGCTGCTGGTTATATTTATTATGCTACTTCTTATCAGCGGCAGTTGGTTGATATTTCTGCCCAATTGCGGGGGCAAACTCTGGCAACTATTGATGAAGTTACTGCTATGTTTGTTACGGGAGCGATGCCGAAACCCAGCTATAGTCCCCGCTGTCGGGGGTGCAGTTTGTATGACCATTGTTTGCCGCAAGCTTCTGCCAAACTTGGCCGCTATCAAGAGGGGAATTAGTCCTTTGTCCTTAGTCCTTTGTCCTTTGTTCTTTGTCCTTTGTCATTTGTCCTTTGTCCTTTGTTCGATAACATTAGTTCTGTAGGGTGGGCAGTGCCGCCGAATGCTAATGGTGATGAATAGAATTATCGTTTCGGCACTGCCCACCCTACTATCTCTATCTCACGTAATTGAAAACGCTCTACTTAGTAGATGTAGGGTGGGCAGTGCCGCCGAATGCTACTGGTGATGAAGAGAATTATCGGTGAGGCCCAGCAACCCTACCATCTCTGGTTTACTTGAAAATTATGCGAATGCAAGCAAGAGGTAATTATGGGAACTGTTTATGTGCTGCAAGATGATGCTTTTGTAGGCAAGACTGATGAACGTTTGACCGTGAAAGTGGGGAAAGATAAGCCGCTAGAGGTGCCTTTAATGATGATAGATGGGGTGGTGGTGTTGGGAAGGGCGACGATTTCTCCGGCGGCTATTATTGAGCTGTTAGAGCGGCATATTCCGTTATCTTTTCTTAGTCAGAATGGGCGTTATTTGGGGACGCTAGAACCAGAGTTGAGTAAAAATATCTTTCTCAGGGCGGCTCAGTGGCAAGCTGCGGGTCATTCTGAACTGGCTCTGGGAGCTGTGCGGGGTTTTGGGCGGGGTAAATTGAAGAATTATCGCAATATTTTGCAGCGGCGAGAGCGTGATGGAGATGCGGTTAATTTGACTGATGGGATTGCCAAGTTAGACGGGGCAATCTCGGCGATTAAATCCCATAATAATATTGATAGTCTGCGAGGGGTAGAGGGTGCCGGGAGTGCGGCTTATTTTGGCTGTTTTAATCAGCTAATTCGGGGGGAGGGTTTTCAATTTGAAGCCCGCCGCCGCCGTCCTCCTACTGACCCGG
>JACCEE011317521.1_pt1 | contig 15034 bp, 12 predicted proteins | sample 7449931 | NCBI WGS metagenome assembly JACCEE01 (sample SAMN15323457, study PRJNA562643) | freshwater metagenome | isolation source: river surface water | place: USA:Blue River Watershed | collected 2017-08-19 | reverse complement strand
TTATGCCGCTGCCATCCTGCGGGAACAAGTTGAAGCCATCGCGTTCCAACCAGGCGAACTTCTCGGGTGTTCGGCCCTGGTCACGGCTTCGGTCCGACCCGGCCACGGTGGCGCCGTGGCCCTTGAGGATCAGTGCCAGCGGCAGCATGCCAGAGCCGCCGATGCCGCAGAAGAACCAGGGGTGCAGAGTAAGTTCGCTCATACTCCTTCCGGTATGCGCCCTTGCCTCGCCTGACAACCAGGTTAGGAAGCGTCATGCCCAATGTAGCGATTTGCGCCCCCTCTGCCGCCTTTGCCAAGGAAGATGCCGATCGCGTCCTGGCCTTGGCGTTGGCCGAGTTTCCCGAAGTTAAACTTCACTTCCATCCTCAGTGCTTTCTGAGTGAGGGACACTTCGCTGGGCCCGATGCAGCGCGGCGGGATGCCTTGGTGGAATGCGCCAACGATCCTGCTTTTGACGCAGTATGGTTTGCACGCGGCGGCTATGGCGCGGCGCGGATAGCCGAGGATGCCTTGGCAAGGTTCGATAATGCGGCGCAGGACAAGCTGTTTCTTGGTTATTCGGACGGCGGCACGCTGCTGGGCGGGCTCTATCGCAATGGTATCGGCCTGCCGGTCCATGCGCCCATGCCTGCGGATATCCGGCGTGCAGGGGGCGATGCGGCCGTCCGGCGTTCCCTTGCCTGGTTTTCGGGCGACCGGTCAGGTGAAGAGCCTGCGCAAGATGGACAGCCGCGCGTTGCCTTTAACCTGATGACCTTGACGATGTTGTGCGGCACGCCGCTCATGCCTGGCCTGGCCGGCCATGTGGTGCAGGTGGAAGAAGTCTGCGAATACCTTTACGCGGTAGATCGGCTGTTTTTCAACCTAACTGCGCACCTTGGCGGGATCGCCGGGCTGCGACTGGGCCGTATCAGCGAGGTGCCTGAGAATGATCGCCCCTTTGGCGCAGAACCGGAAGAAATTGCGCAGCTTTGGTGCCAGCGCCATGCGATTCCGTTCCTCGGGACAGCCGACATCGGCCATGATATCGACAACAAGATTGTACCCTTCGGGCTTGCCCGCTGAGCTGCCAGCCAATAGGCGCGGGAGCGAAGCCAAGGGAGTGGACCATGCGAGCTTTCGTTTTTCCGGGGCAGGGCAGCCAGAAGGTCGGCATGGGTGCTGATCTTGCCGAAGCCAGCGTCATCGCGCGCGAAGTATTTGAAGAGGTTGACGACGCCCTCGGCCAGAAACTCTCCGCCATCATGCGCGAAGGGCCGGAAGAAACCCTGACCCTTACGGAGAATGCCCAGCCTGCGATCATGGCCAATGCCATTGCCGTGCTGCGGGTGTTGGAAAAGGAGGGTGGCATCGCCCTGGCCGACAAGGCAGGCTTTGTGGCTGGCCATAGTCTTGGCGAATATACCGCTCTTTGCGCGGCCGGGGCATTCACTCTGGCCGATACGGCGCGCCTGCTGAAGCTGCGCGGACAGGCGATGCAGGCCGCGGTGCCGGTGGGCGTTGGATCCATGTGCGCTCTCCTCGGCGCCGATATCGACAAGGCGCAGAAGCTCGCTTCGGCTGCGGCCGAAGGCGAAGTCTGTACTGTTGCTAACGACAATGACCCAACTCAGGTCGTGCTATCGGGCCACAAGGGCGCGATTGAGCGGGCGATCGGCTTGGTCAAGGATTTCGAGATCAAGCGCGGCGTTGCCCTGCCGGTCTCTGCTCCGTTCCATTGCACGCTGATGCAGCCTGCGGCCGATGCCATGGCCGAGGCACTCGGCAAGACACCACCCGGCACGCTGCGGGTGCCGCTGTATGCCAATGTCACGGCCGCCGTGGTCAGTGATCCGGCCGATGTGCAGCGTTTGCTGGTTGAGCAGGTCTGCGGCCGGGTCCGCTGGCGCGAAAGCGTGATTGCCATGCATGCAGCTGGGGTCAAAACGTTCGTTGAGCTGGGCGGTAAGGTGCTGGGCCCGATGATTGGCCGCACTGTTAACGATGTAACCGTGACCAGCGTGGTCAGCATGGCCGATATTGAAGCGCTAGCGAAGGAGCTGTGATCATGGACCGTATGTTCGATCTTTCCGGAATGACTGCTCTTGTTACTGGCGCTGCTGGCGGCATCGGCTCGGCAATCAGTCATGCGCTGGCACGGCAGGGTGCGCGTTTGGCGCTGTCGGGCACCAATCCTGGCAAGCTGCGCGCCTTCCGCGAAGAGCTGAACGACACCTATGGTCATGACCATGTCGAGATCACCTGTGATCTATCGAACGCCGAACAGGTCGAACACCTGGTTCCCGCCACGGTCGATACGCTCGGCAAGATCGATATCCTGGTGAACAATGCCGGGATCACCCGCGACAACCTGGCCATGCGGATGAAGGACGAGGAATGGGAACAGGTCATCAAGGTTAATCTTGAAGCCGCCTTCCGCCTGATGCGCGCAGCAACCAAGCCTATGATGAAGGCGCGCTTTGGCCGGATCATCACCATCACCAGCGTGGTTGGTGCAACCGGCAATCCCGGGCAGATGAACTATGCCGCCGCCAAGGCCGGCCTGGTCGGCATGTCGAAGTCGCTCGGCCAGGAAATCGCCAGCCGCGGGGTTACGGTGAACTGTGTGGCGCCAGGTTTTATCCGCACCGCCATGACTGACGTGCTGCCAGACGCGCAAAAGGATGCGCTTAACGCCCGGATTCCGATGGGCCGGATGGGCGAGGGCGAGGATATCGGTGCGGCCGTGGCTTACCTTGCCAGCAAGGAAGCCGGCTACATCACCGGACAGACTCTGCATGTGAATGGCGGGATGGCGATGCTCTAATCCAGTCCGGAACGCTGGATTTATCCCCAGTTTAGCCGGGAATCGGATGCGGTAAACTTGCCCGGTGGCCCCCCGGCGCTAAGAACGGTCGAGTGAATTTCCGGCGCTGCGGCCGATTCCGGCTGTGCGTCTTGTGGGGACGAAAGACCGATCATGAAGGCCACCATCGAACGCGCGACGCTTCTCAAGTGCCTGTCGCACGTGCAGTCCGTCGTCGAACGGCGCAACACGATCCCAATCCTGTCAAACGTACTGATCGAAGCTGCTTCGGACGGCACAGTGAAGATCATGGCGACCGACCTTGACCTGCAAGTGGTCGAAACGCTTGGCGCCGTTTCGGTCGAAGGCGCTGGTGCGATCACTGTCTCGGCGCACCTGCTGTTCGATATCGCCCGCAAGCTGCCCGATGGCAGCCAAGTTAGCTTGGAAACTGCCGACAATCGCATGACGGTGAAGGCAGGCCGCAGCCGCTTCTCTCTGCCCACCCTGCCGCGCGATGATTTCCCGGTGATCGTCGAAGGCGATCTGCCGACCAGTTTTGAGCTGCCAGCCGCCACGCTTGCCCAGCTGATTGATCGCACCCGCTTTGCGATCAGCACGGAGGAAACTCGCTATTACCTCAACGGCATTTTCATTCATGTCAGCGACGATGAGCTGAAGGCCGCCGCGACTGACGGGCACCGCCTGGCCCGCTTCACGATCAAGCGCCCGGATGGCTCTGAGGGTATGCCCGACGTGATCGTACCTCGCAAATGCGTGGCCGAGTTGCGCAAGCTGCTGGAAGAAGCGCTGGATGCCAATGTTCTGATTGACCTGTCGGCCAGCAAGATCCGCTTCACCCTGGGTGGCGAAAACGGTGTTGTCCTGACCAGCAAGCTGATTGACGGCACCTTCCCCGACTACAGCCGGGTCATCCCGACCGGGAATGACAAGCTGCTGCGGCTTGATCCGAAAAGCTTCTGGCAAGGTGTGGACCGCGTTGCGACCATTGCCACCGAAAAGACCCGCGCGGTCAAGATGGCGCTCGATACGGATCGCGTGACGCTTTCGGTCACCTCGCCCGATAATGGCACGGCTTCCGAAGAAGTCCCGGCTGATTACAAGTCGAGCGGGTTCGAAATCGGCTTCAACGCCGGCTACCTGAAGGATATCCTTGGCCAGATCGAAGGCGATACGGTTGAACTGCACCTGGCCGATGCTGGTGCGCCGACCCTGATCCGTCAGGATGACAAGAGCCCGGCGCTCTATGTGCTGATGCCGATGCGCGTCTAATCTGCTTTACCTGGCCCCATAGGCTTGATTGAATGGGCGCGCCGCGATCGGCGCGCCCAATTCGTTTCCGGGAGAGAACCATGACCACGACCGTCCAGGTAAAGCGCAATGCGCTGGCTGAAACCCGCATCGCTGAGCACGGCGATGCGCCGCTTGGTGATGGCGAGGTGCGGTTGCAAGTGGAGAGCTTCTCGGTCACCGCCAACAATGTGACCTATGCCGTCGCGGGCGATGCTTTCGGTTACTGGAACTTCTTCCCGGGAGAGGGGGGCTGGGGCGTAGTGCCAATGTGGGGGCATGCGGTGGTCACTGAAAGCCGCCACCCGGACATCGTGGTGGGTGAACGTGTTTACGGTTATCTACCGATGGCTAACAGCCTTGATGTACTGCCTGCGGGGGTGAGCGCCAGCGGCTTCACCGATGCAGCGGCTCATCGCCAACCAATGAGCCCAATTTACAATCAGTACAGCCGCCTTGCCGCTGATCCCGAACACGATCCGATGCGTGAGGGAGAGCGGATGATTTTTGGACCGCTATTCAAGACCGGCTTTCTGATCGAGAGCTTTATGCGTCGTGAGGGCTGGTTCGCGGCGGAGGCAGTCGTGCTGACTTCGGCCTCATCCAAAACAGCAATGGGGCTTGCCTCTGTCGCGCGTCATCGCTCGCCGGGGATCAAACGCATCGGCCTGACTTCGGCCGGGAACGTCGATTTCGTGCAGCGCGGCGGGTTCTATGATGAAGTGATCGCTTACGACGACCTGCCCCGTCTGCCGCAGCTGACCTCAGTGCTGGTGGATTTTGCTGGTAATGCAGCGCTGATCCACGGCGTGCACACCATACTGGGTGATAACCTCAAGTATTCCTGCACCGTCGGGGCAACCCATGTTGGCGCCGGGTTTGGCAAGGACAATGGTCCGTTGCCAGGGCCTGCGCCAGTTCTGTTTTTCGCTCCTGACCATGCGGTAGCAGCGATCAAGGCGCTTGGTGCCAGGGCCTTTGGTGAGGCTGTGGGCGAGAGCTGGTTGCGCTTTATCGCCGAAGCCGGTGGAGCACTGACAATCGACGTCCGCCATGGCCTGCAAGCTGCGCGTGACGCCTATCTGGCGACGCTTGGTGGCAAGGCCGACCCGGCGGTGGGGATCGTGATCCGGCCCTGATGAAGTTGATTTACAATCGTCATCCCCGCTTTCGCAGGGATGGCGATTGAAGGGCAAAGCTCACTCCGCTGCTTCCAGCAGGTCTGCCCGCTGGGGGCCACGGATAAGGCCGCCTGGGGTGGCACCGGTCCATGCCCCATCCTTGAAGGTCACAACGCCAGTTTTGATCGTGCAAACATAGCCTTCGGCTTTCTGCAGTAGACGCTTGCCGCCAGCAGGCAGGTCAAAGGCCAGCCAGGGCTTGCCCAGCTTGACCTTGTCGAGGTCGATGACATTGAGATCGGCCAGGTAGCCTGGGGCAATGATCCCGCGATCGTCCAGGCCATAGAGGCGAGCCGTGTCGCGGCACTGACGCTTGATTGCGTTTTCAAGGCTGATCTTGCCGCCGCGCTTGCGATCACGGACCCAGTGCTGGAGCATGAAGGTGGGGCTGGCCGCATCGCAGATCGTGCCGCAATGTGCTCCGCCATCGGACAGCGAGTTTACCGTATCATCGCTATGCTGCAGGGCCTCAAGGAAATCTAGGTTGCCATCAGCGTAGTTGAGGATTGGTAGGTAGATGAAACCCTTGCCTTCATCGCGGCACAGCAGGTCATAGGCATATTCATCAGCCGAAACGCCCGCAGCGGCGGCGCGGGCGGCGATGCTTTCGTCTGCCTGCGGCTCATAGTTGAAGTCCGGGTCCATTTCGAATTGCATGGTCCAGCCACTGCAGACCACCATGATCAGACCGATAATGTCCTGGTTGACCTGCGAAAAGTCGTTCTGCTCGGACAGTAGCTTTGCCTTGAACGCGGGATCAAGCAGCTTGGCCTTCTGCTGCTCCCACGGCAGTTCGGAAATGGCCTGAAAGCTTGGGCGCAGGCGGAATGGGTGGACCGTACCTTGCCACGCCATGATGATGCCGTTCCCCCGCAGCGCGATCTGGGCGACAATATTGGCACCGTTATCGTTCTCGGCGCGCATGCAGGCGATCTGCTCGTCAAGCGGCATTTCCTTGGCGATCGATTGCAGCGCTGCATAGGTGCAAGGCAAGCCGGTTTCGCGGCTGAGAGCACCCATCCAGCCGAACTCATCCCATTCGCGGCGCATATCACTCGCCATTTCGAACACGCCGTGGCCGACGCGGCCCATTGCGCGGCCAATTTCGATCAACTCTTCTTTGGTCGCCGTTGTGCCGGGCACGACTTCGCCATCGATCGAGCGGTGGAGCACTGTCCGACTGGTGGAAAAGCCGAGCGCCCCGGCCCGCACCCCGTCCTCGACGATATCAGCCATTTTCTGGATATCATCAGCTGTCGGGATCGCTCCGGGTTGTTCACGATCACCCAGCACATAGGCGCGTACTGCGCCGTGCGGTACGTGTGTGCCAACGTCGATCGAACGCGGCAAGCGTTCAAGCGCATCAAGGTACTCGGGGAAGGTTTCCCAATCCCATTTCATCCCTTCTGCGAGTGCCGTTCCGGGAATGTCTTCCACACCTTCCATCAGCCCGATTAGCCAGTTGTGGCGATCCGGCGCGGCCGGTGCGAAGCCGACACCGCAATTGCCCATCACCGCTGTGGTCACACCGTGCCACGATGAAGGGGCCATTTCCTGATCCCAGGTTGCCTGACCATCGTAGTGGGTGTGTACGTCTACAAAGCCCGGCGTTACGATCTTACCGGTGGCGTCAATCTCATCCGTGGCGTCGCCTTTGAAGGTGCCGACTGCCGCGATCAGACCGCCCTTGATTGCAACATCGCCAGTAAAGCGCGCTTCGCCGGTACCGTCGACAATCGTGCCACCGCGAATGATCAGGTCGTAACTGGGCATGGCTTCTCTCCACTGGGCGCGACTCTCAGGGGACGCGGCTTTAACCGTGCGATTAAAACATGGCTTCTGGATAGGGGCAAGGAGAGAACGGGTGCTATTCCCCCAAGGCCCGAATCATATCGGCCACATCGACGAATTTCTCACGCGGGGCACCATCGCGGGCGCGCTGTTCTTCTGCGGCCTCGATCTTTTTCCAGTCGCGGAATGTGACGACATCAAATCCGCGTGCCTCAGCCAGTGCATCAAAGCCTGACCGACCGACCTTGTCGGCGCCGTCACCGATGTCTGCAGCGATCAGCTCGATCACGGCAAAGCCATCCGGACGGTTGGTGCCGATCGTTCCCGAAGGTCCCCGTCGCGCCCAGCCGACACAATATAGACCGGGTAAAATGCGGCCGTCGTCATTGGCAAATCGGCCGGCGCTTTCCTCAAATGGTACGCCGGGGATCGGGCTGCTTTTGTAGCCGATGCAGGTGACGACCAGGCTGCAGGGGATCGTGTAGATCTCACCCGTACCGCTCGCACGACCGTCCGCGTCAAGCACGGTGCGTTCCACTTCGATCCCGCTGACCTTTCCATCGCCCATGATAGCGTGAGGGCTGGCGAAGAAATCGAAGTCGATCTCCACCGGCTTATCAGCCCGAAACTCCTCCGGGATCGCGGCGTAGCTGCGCAGGTGGCTCACGGATTTGCGTTGGCCGGGTTCAAGGAACAGGTCTTCGCCGTCAGCCGGCAGGTCGGCGAGATCGACCCGTGGGCAGGCGCGTTGCAGATGCGCCAACTCGCCCAGTTCCTTGGGCGTCATTGCGATCTGATGCGGTCCGCGGCGTCCGAGGATAACAATCCGGGAAATGCGCGACCGTTGCAGCGAGTGGAGTGCATGGGCAACGATATCGCTGCCGGTGAACTCGCTTGCGGACTTGGCCAAGATCCGTGCGACATCGAGTGCGACGTTGCCGTTGCCGATCACCACGGCGGTGCTGCCCGTCAGGTCGGGGCCCAGCTTTGCGAATTGCGGGTGGCCATTGTACCAGCCAACAAAAGCGGCGCTACCAAATACATTGTTGAGGCCTTCGCCAGGGATGCCCGCCGGCTTGTCATTCGGCGCGCCCGTGGCCAGAACCACTGCGTCATAGAGACCCTGTAGCTCAGCAATCGTTAGGTCTTCACCGATCGTAACATTGCCAACAAACCTGACATTATCGGACAGTGCCGTGCCTTCATAGCGCCGAGACACGCCTTTGATGGATTGGTGATCCGGTGCAACGCCGGTGCGGATCAGGCCATAGGGGACCGGCAGCATATCAAAGATATCCACCCGGACATCATCCCCCCACTGCTTCTGCGCTGCTTCGGCGGTATAGTATCCGGCAGGACCCGAGCCGATAATCGCGATGTGGCGCATGAACCGGTCTGCCTCCCGCTGGTACGGGGCCGATCCTGGCCAGACATCCGCAAGATCGAAAGCGCGTCAGCGCTGCCGGGCTCACCTGCCTAACCCGATACCAGCCTCTCCGTCCTTGTTTCAGCGAACAGGATGCCTCGCCTATCGGCCTATTGCAACCCGCGCCTGAGGCTTAGTCATCGCGGCTTTGCCCATTTGGTAATACCATAGCCTTTCATGAGCTTAACTCTTTTGCAAAGCCATTCTGGCATTTGCCGCAGGAAATGGTCGCAAAGCACACCAATAAGGAACCAAGGCCAGCCCTTTCTGCGCAGGGCGGAGCGCGGCAGCGCAATGCTGTTCACGACCGGTCTTTAGTCGATGACAATTGGCGGTTGATGGCGCCAGTCATGGCTGCTGTTGGCCTGGTCACTGCAGCTTCGAACGGCATTGTCCCGAGCCTGACAAGTATCACTCTGCTTGCGGTAGCGATCTGGCTGGTTTGGACTATACGGCGCGTCAACGCACGTGAACAGCTGCGCAGCCATGATGAGCTGCGCCGCCAGATCCTTCACGGTCTCCACATCAGCATGCCGATGCTTCTGTTTGGCATGGCGATCGGTTGGTGGACTGAAAAGGTCCCCATGATCAACTGGCGTGATACCATCAGCGCGCCAATAATTGTCTCAGCGTTGGCGGCGGTAATCTTAAACCGTCGGAGCGCCAGCATATTGGCGGCGACAGTGTCAATCTGGCTTGGCGTTGCGCTGGTTGCAGGCAACTTGAAGATGGTTTTGATCCTGGCTGGAGGCGCCACAATTGGGATCCATGCCGCCATCAGGCAAGTTCGCAGCGATCGCGTCGCGGCCGAAATAGAGCGGCAGCGGCAGCACAATCAACTGCGGGCAGAGCAGTTGCTCAATGAGTTTGAGGAGAGCGGGCAAGGTTGGTTTTTTGAGACAGACCGGCGCGGCGCACTACTCTATATCTCGCCGATTGTTAGCAAGGTTCTGGGGCGGGGCCCGCAGCATCTGATCGGCCAGCCGTTCAGCGAGTTGTTCCAGCCTGACGCAGAGGAGGGCGAACGGACCCTGACCTTTCACCTAACCGCCAGGTCTGCTTTCAACGAGTTGGCGCTGCGTGCAAACGTTCCGGGAGAGGAGAGGTGGTGGTCGATCAGTGGCCGTCCGCTGCACAACGAGTTCGGTAACTTCCTGGGCTTCAGGGGGTCTGGCCATGACCTCACGGAGAAGCGCCGCTCGCAGCAGCATGCTTCGCGACTGGCGCACTTCGACTCTTTGACTGGACTCGCAAACCGACTTCAGATGGCGCAGACTTTGGAGCGGATTTTAGCGGCACCCAATCCAAACCAGCGGGCCTGTGCAATCTTCCTGCTCGATCTTGATCGCTTCAAGCAGGTCAACGATACAATGGGGCACCCAGTTGGGGACGCGCTGCTCACGCAGGTTGCGGAGCGATTGAAAAACACAGTCGGGCAAGCCGGCCGGGTTGGTCGGCTTGGTGGGGACGAGTTCGAGGTAATTCTCCCCGGGGCCCATAAGCGTGAGGCTTTGGCCGTTTTGGCCGGGCGTGTGATCCACAACCTTTCTTTGCCCTATCAACTGGAAGGGCACCGGGTGGTGATAGGCGCCTCGGTGGGAATCGCGATGTCCCCAGATGATGGTGTAACTTCAGAAGCCTTGATTCGGAATGCAGATCTGGCCCTTTATGCAGCCAAGGATGGGGGGAGAGGGCGGCATCACTTCTACGACCCCGACCTGCATAGCGATGCAGAGGAACGGCGCCAGCTTGAAGCGGATCTGCGTGAGGCGGTTAGTAATGGCGGGCTTGAGTTGGCCTATCAGCCTGTTGTCCAGACCACGACCGAGCGGATTTCTGGTTTTGAGGCTTTGCTGCGCTGGACCCACCCGGTCCATGGTCCGATCTCGCCCTCGAAGTTCATTCCGATTGCCGAGGATATCGGCCTCATTGCGCAGATCGGGGAATGGGCGCTGCGCACGGCGTGTCTTGACTTAAAAAACTGGCCCGAAGAAGTACGGGTCGCCGTCAATGTATCTCCGCTACAGTTCACTAACCCGGCCCTGCCAGCCGTCATTACTAGTGCCTTAGCAACTGCACAGGTAAATCCTGATCGGCTTGAGCTCGAAATAACGGAAAGTGTATTTCTTAACGAGGACGATGGGATTGAGAAGATGTTTGTAGCGCTAAAACGGATTGGTGTCCGGTTGGCATTAGACGATTTTGGAACAGGCTACTCTTCTCTCGGTTACTTGAAACGAGCGCCCTTCAATAAGATCAAGATTGATCAGTCCTTCGTTCGCGGCGCTACCGAGGCCGAAAGCCGCAACGGGGCGATCATCAGCTCGATAGTTAGTCTGGCTGAGGCGCTCAGCATGGAAACGACGGCCGAAGGTGTCGAAACATTCGATGAGCTCGACCTGGTCCGCCACCTTGGGTGCAGTCATGTCCAAGGTTACATTTACAACAAACCGCTATCATTTCGCGAGGCATCAGCCTGCCTAGCCTCGGATCTAACTGCCGTTGCCAACGGGCCTCGATCTGCCCGAGCAGCTCGGCAAACCATGTTGCGGCGGGTGATTTTGGAGCACGAAGGGCAGTGTTACCAAGGCACCGTTCGGAATGTCTCGACAACTGGCGCGCTCGTTGAGGGGCTGTGGAACGTGCCGCCGGGCACCGTATTTACGCTTCACTGGGCCGACGGCGTCGCTCTCAGAGCTACGGCCCGTTGGTCGCAGAACGATCGTATAGGGATCGAATTCGATCGCGCACGCGGATCCGGAATGGATTCCGATATTTCAACTTTGAGCGCGAAGTACCAGCAAGCTGACAAGCGTCGCCTTGCCAACGCTTAGTCATTTTCGAGGTCAGCTGCAGGCGCTAAGCAGTTCACAGTTTCTGGTCTCTAGGACCCACGTGGCGACGTGATTAGCCAAGCTGCAAAAGTGAGCGAGAAAAATGACCGGAGGAATCTTCTTTCCTCTTCGCATGATACGCGACCTGCTGGATAACGAGCCATTCCAGTTGCCGATCACCCTTTTGCACGGCGAAAATGATGGGGTTGAGCGTGCACTCCTTCATATCCTTAGTGCACCTGGGACCATTGCTGATTTGCCTTTCAAAGCCGCAAGCAGAGATGAAGGGCTATGGTCGTCAATCGCGGGCCGGCCGCAGTTTGCCAGCACAGCTAATTTCAAGGGCTATTTGGCGATGCCTCAGATGTTACAGTAGCGCGATAGTCTCACAAAGATGGGCTGCGGATCGTGCATGACGGCTCCCTATCTGGCCCGGCGAACCGATCCTGTGGGATGTTCCTGGTCGATCTAGATCGCTTCAAACAGGTCAGCGATACGCGCTGGGCTAAGGGCTGGGGACGAATTGTTCAAGCAGGTCTCGCAACTGCAAGAGCGTACATTGGACCAGAGAACCTCTGAGATTGGGCGTTCAAGATCGCCCGAGTTGGCGATCAATGCCCTTGGGCAGCTTTGGCTTATCGCTTTTCAGATTGTTGCCGGTTCTGGAGCCGCGCAAGCGCGAGGCAAATGTACCCGCACGGCTTTTCGAGGCGGTGACAGTGCTCCGACTAGCTGCTAACGGCGGGGGAAAGGTTCCGGAAGTTTTATGACTGATCTATCAAGTATCCGTAATTTCAGCATTATTGCCCATATTGACCATGGTAAGAGCACCCTGGCGGACCGGTTGATCCAGTTCACCGGCGGGCTGACCGAGCGTGAGATGTCGGCGCAGGTGCTGGATAACATGGATATCGAGCGTGAGCGCGGGATCACGATCAAGGCGCAGACGGTCCGCCTGAAGTACAAGGCCAAGGACGGCAAGGACTATGAGCTGAACCTCATGGACACCCCCGGCCACGTTGACTTTGCCTATGAAGTGTCGCGCAGCCTGGCCGCCTGCGAGGGCGCGCTGCTGGTGGTCGACGCCGCGCAGGGGGTTGAGGCGCAGACCCTGGCCAACGTCTACCAGTCGATCGAGCATGATCACGAGATCGTCCCCGTCATCAACAAGATCGACCTGCCCGCCGCCGAGCCGGAAAAGGTCAAGGCCGAGATCGAGGAAGTGATCGGCCTCGACGCCTCCGAAGCCGTCCTCACCAGCGCCAAGTCCGGCATCGGGATCGAGGACGTGCTCGAAGCCGTGGTCAAGCGCATCCCCCCGCCCAAGGGCGATGCCAATGCCCCGCTGAAGGCCATGCTGGTTGACAGCTGGTACGATCCCTACCTGGGCGTGGTGATCCTGGTCCGCGTGGTCGATGGCACGATCCGCAAGGGCCAGCAGGTCAAGTTCATGGCCGGCGGCACCGAACACCTGATTGACCGGGTCGGCTGCTTCACCCCCAAGATCGAGCAGCTGAGCGAGCTGGGCCCCGGCGAAATCGGCTTTATCACCGCACAGATCAAGGAAGTGGCCCAGGCCCGCGTGGGTGACACGATCACCTCCACCAAGGGCGGGGCGAGCGATCCGCTGCCGGGCTTCAAGGAAGTCCAGCCGGTGGTGTTCTGCGGCCTGTTCCCGGTTGACGCGGCGGACTTTGAAAAGCTGCGCGAATCCATCGGCAAGCTGCGCCTCAACGATGCCAGCTTCAGCTTTGAAATGGAAAGCAGCGCGGCGCTGGGCTTTGGCTTCCGCTGCGGCTTCCTGGGCCTGCTCCACCTGGAAATCATCCAGGAACGCCTGACCCGCGAATATGACCTGGACCTGATCACCACGGCCCCCAGCGTGGTCTACCGCATCCAGCTGCGCGCCAGCCGGACCGACGACGCGCGCGAGATCTATCTCCACAACCCGGCCGACTATCCCGATCCCAGCCGGATCGAGCAGATCGACGAACCGTGGATCAAGGCAACGATCTATACGCCCGACGAATACCTCGGCAGCATCCTCAAGCTCTGCCAGGATCGCCGCGGCATCCAGACCGGCCTCACCTATGTCGGCGGCCGCGCCCAGGTGTCATACGAACTGCCGCTCAACGAAGTGGTGTTCGATTTCTATGACCGCCTGAAATCGATCAGCCGCGGCTATGCCAGCTTTGACTATGAACAGATCGGCCTGCGCGAGGGTGACCTGGTCAAGATGGGCATCCTGGTCAACAATGAGCCGGTCGACGCGCTATCGATGATCGTCCACCGCTCGGTCGCCGAAACCCGCGGCCGCCACATGTGCGAACGGCTGAAGGACCTGATCCCCCGCCACCTGTTCAAGATCCCGATCCAGGCCGCGATCGGGGGCAAGGTCGTCGCCCGCGAAACCATCAGCGCCATGCGCAAGGACGTGACCGCCAAATGCTATGGCGGCGATATCACCCGCAAGAAGAAGCTGCTGGAAAAGCAGAAGAAGGGTAAAGCCCGGATGCGGGAATACGGCAACGTGTCGATCCCGCAGGAAGCGTTCATCGCGGCGCTGCGGATGGGGGAGGAGTGAAGGCGCCTAAGCGACGTTGCGCAGCAACGGTAGCTTAGAAGCCGGTGCGCGTCAGCGCATCACCCGACGCGGCCGACCTCGGCGCTTAGCCGAGGATCGACGTCACGTGGCGCATGGAGCGATTGCACTGGCAATCGTTCAGCGGAATCGCGCGCGGGGACACCCAAAGATTGGTCAGGTAAAGTTGGTTCACAAAAGGGACGGTTGCGCCGTGAATGGCTTGACGCCTCGCCAACTTAGTGAAAACACTAGCATCCTCCTGCGTACCGTGGGTAGCACGGGAAAGCCACACCATGAGAATCAGTTATGGTCGACATAGAAAGTAAAGAAATCAGGACGGAGGCCGTAGACTTCTCGTTTGGAGAACTTTTAAATCTCCATAAAGATAATGAAATTGTGATCCAGCCAGAATACCAACGTTTGTTTAGATGGACAAATGAGCAAAGATCGAGATTGATTGAATCTATATTGCTTAGATTACCTATACCGCCGATATTCCTAATCGATAGCGAGAGTGGGGTTTTGGAGTTGATAGACGGACTTCAGAGGACGAGTTCTGTACTTCAATTTTTAGATCATAAAGCAATTGGTCAGGAGGAATTAATTTTAAGCGGTTGCGATATACTAAAAGATATAAATGGAATGAAATTTTCAGACTTTAACACCTCAATTCGCTTGGGTGTAAAAATAACTCCAATACGCGCCGTGATAATTAAGAAAAGTGGGGACGAGTATGTAAAATATGAGATGTTTAAGAGATTAAACACGGGTGGATCCCTCCTGTCTTCGCAAGAAATAAGAAATTGCTCGTCTAGGATGATCGCCGGGGGCGCTGAATTTTACTCAAAGTTACAAGCACTGTCTTCTAATGCCGATTTTAAAGTTGCGACAGCACGCATTCCTTCTCCTGACATTGAGCAGCGCGCTGATGAGGAGTTGGTGCTCAGATATTTCGCTGTTCGATCATTTCGAGATGAGTTCCGAGGTAACGTAAAGGAGTGGCTCGATAACTTCATGGAGGCGATGCTTTTTGGGACCATTGAGCAGTTCGAAGGAGAAAAGGAGTTTGATGAATTTTTCTCTTTCGTGGCTCGGACGTTTGGAGACGCCGCGTTTTCT
>JACCEE010012611.1_pt1 | contig 15041 bp, 16 predicted proteins | sample 7449931 | NCBI WGS metagenome assembly JACCEE01 (sample SAMN15323457, study PRJNA562643) | freshwater metagenome | isolation source: river surface water | place: USA:Blue River Watershed | collected 2017-08-19 | reverse complement strand
TAGGTTTTCCCTAATTGCTATATCTAATTTAGATAACATTTCCATCTCCTTTTCCATACCCACTATCTAATTGTACCATTGACTTATATGTGATTGCAACTGGAAACTCTCCAGAATCTTGTATTTTCCTACGCTTAGGCATCTTTTTGCGGGTACCAAGAAATTGACAAACCTCTGGTAAATGCATAACAAGTCTTTTATCTTTATGCCAGAGAATAATATCTCCAACAGTAATAGACCTGTTGCATACACAACAAGTGTTTTTGTATTTGTTTGTGATTTGTTTCCAGGCATAGTCCTGGTGCGTTGAATTTTTAATTAGGCGATTCTCATGCGCTAATCTATCTCTTTTAAGTCTTTGACTCATCTCTTTTCCTTTTCTCTTTGTTTTTCTTTCTAAGAACATTTCCTGAGTACAACCCTTTACCCGCTATTTTAATTAATAACAGGTAAAGAAACTCAGGAATATTATTTCCTTCGCTTGGAGTTTAACCCTTGATGCTATCTCCGAAACTGTCCAAGATTTATATTGTAGCATAAACCAAAATGTTTGTCAAATGAAAGATGGCCCACAGGAAAGAGATGTGAACCTGTGAGCCACCTATATAGGTAGGTAGACCTGTCTGAAGCGACAGGGAATATCAGTATATCACAAAGGAACCCAATTTGTCCCATCAAACCTATCAGCATAAATATCTTGCCAAGCGCCATTAAAATAAATCTTTGGAGCGGATGCATCATCTTCCCATGAATCTCCATCATAATATTTTACTGGTGCCTGTATTGGTGCTCCATATTTATATATTTCTCGTAATTGTGTTTGTCCAATATCTGACCAATCAGTAATAAACCAACTTGATACCCCAAAATTATATTTAAAAATAGTATTGTTATTTCCAAAAATAATGCCATTAATTGATCTCTTTATCCATGATGTTTGTGTGATGCTATTGACTTGTTCACCATTAATAAAATGTTCGTATGTCATTGTTCCTGTATAAGTAAATCCAATACCACCAGAACCACCTGTTTCAACTACACTTTTTCTAACTGCAACAAAATACCATTTGCCATATTCAATTGGAACAAAGTTATTATTTTGATCTGTGTATCCTTCATAATAATTAATAAAAGGTCCTGTTGGAAATTCAGTAGTGCTATGAATAATACCAATAGAAAGCACTCCTGTAGAAGTTTTTCCTACTCCAATGTTAATCATTGCAGAAGTACCATAAACAAATCTTAAAGCAGCAAGAATTGTTCCATTATCTGCATTACTCGTACCTTCGTCTGGTGTTCTAATCCATAAGCCAGTAACTCTATCAAATGGTGTTCCATCCCACATTAATCGTCTTACATCATCTAATCCACCTGCGCTGCCTTGTGTAGTGTTTCCGCATATTAGTCTTGAATGTTTGAGTGGACTTACTGTGTTATCAAAATCAAACTTGTAATATTTTTGATTTGGCAATACTCCAGTTTCTATGGTTGGACTATATGAACCATCAGATGTAGTACCCATTATTACTGGATCACCATTTAATAATTTAGTACCAGTTTTAGTTGGATTTGCTAAAAATGTGGCTTCATCAAAACTTATACCTCTAAAGTGGTCATAAGATTGATATTTGTCAGTTAGTCTACTCATGGTATTACTATCCACACCCAACCTGTTTGTGGATTAGATGGTGCTGTGTTTTGTACATAAAGGTTTTGTGCACCTGGAGTTCCTTGAATACCTTGAGGACCTGTTTCTCCCTGGATTCCCTGCGGTCCTTGCGGTCCTACTTCACCTTGTGGTCCTTGAGGACCTGTCTCTCCCTGAATACCTTGAGAACCTTGAGGGCCAGTCTCACCTTGAATACCTTGCAAGCCTTGTGGGCCTTGTGGACCAACATCTCCTTGTGGACCCTGAATTCCTTGAGGTCCTTGAGGCCCTGTATCGCCCTGTGGGCCTTGAATTCCCTGGTCCCCTTGTATTCCCTGGGGTCCCTGTGGTCCAGTGGCTCCTGTAGGCCCTGTAGGCCCTTGAGGACCCTGTATACCAACAGCACCAGAAAGGTTTACGCTCCAAGAAGAATGTGTTCCTGTTCCAACTGATTCTGTTACATATAAATCAAGTTCACCAGTTGTTGAGTTATATCCAGTAACTGTTCCAATAAAATATGTTGTTGCATCATGTGCAACTACTGCGGTTTGTCCAATTGTGTAATCAACATTTAAATCATTAAGAACAATTGAGATTGCAGTATTCTTAGCAGGCATTGCATTTGTCTCAGAAGATGTTGTGTGGTAATGATCTCCATCTAAACCAGCATCTCCTTGATCGCCTTTATCGCCTTTAAGTCCCTGAAGTCCTTGAGGTCCTTGAATTCCTTGAGGCCCTTGTTCACCTTGTGGCCCAATTTCACCTTGGATACCTTGTAATCCTTGTGGTCCCATTGGACCAGTTTCACCTTGAGGGCCTTGTAAACCTGTATCACCTTGTGGACCAACAGGACCTTGTGCTCCAGTAGGGCCTTGCGGACCAGTTAAGCCAATTGGACCTTGAATACCTTGTGGTCCAGTAGCGCCAATAGGACCTTGTGCTCCAGTTAAACCTGTGTTACCTGTGTCGCCCTTATCGCCTTTAATGCCTTGAATACCTTGAATACCTTGAGGACCCTGTGGGCCTGTATCGCCTGTATCGCCTTTTGGGCCAACTGGTCCTTGTGGACCTGTAGCGATTTCTAAATCTGCTGCATAAATCTTAATTTCACTTGGTGAAAGAATCTCTAAACTCATAGTCTTGTTACATCCTCCTGAACATAAATTGTACCTGTCAGGATTGTTGACACAGTTCCTGAATTTACATTTGTACCTTGGATATCAAAGAAATTCATTGTGTCAAGCCCTGATGTGTCTAATCCAATTGTCAAAACATTTTCATTCTTGACAATATCCATTGCATCAAGTACTGTATTGGTTTCTGGGAACTGTCTTACCTGTCCCGCAAAATTCCAATCAGTTAAATCTAATTTCTGATCTTTTGTATCTACGAGAACCAGCGTTAACACTGTGCTGTCGTTTCTATATACCTGCCAGTCCATTGCTGGCGGTTGTGAATTAAGTGTCTCCATAAGACCTCCAAGGTGAATCTACCTCTATTGTAAACTATATGTATTATGAGTCCTGAACTATTAACCGCCTTGGCTGCTGCCATCACTTCAATTCTGGGGGTAAATATCGCATTAATTAAATGGCTTATAAACAAATTCCTAAGTGAACTTCGCCCTAATGGTGGGGCCAGTATAAAAGATCAGGTCAACAGACTTGAAAAGCGGGTAGATGATATATATCTGATACTCTCTCAGAAGGAGGATAAGCATGGCTAAGAAAGTATATTATGAAGGAAAGTTAATCCCTGCCAAAGATTGGGATTATGAAAGAAAGCGTCCTAAAGTTAAGGAAAAGAAAGCGGTAGTTGCTGAACCTGAAACCCAGGTTGAGGTAGAACTAACTCCAGAAGTTATTGAAACACTAATACAAGATTAATAAAACAAACCCACCCTCAATAGCACATAATATTGGGTGGGTTTGCTATTTCACGAGGCAGTGTGAAATTCTATGGTGATATAGGTACTCGTTCTGCAGTTGGAACATGTGTTGCAGACATTGTAGATGTAGGTGTTAATGCAAATGAATCGTTTGTTTTAATTCTAATAGCACCTGTATCTGTTGAGGTTGGACTTAATGAATGTGTTCCTCTGCTTGTCCAGTTAATTCCATCAAAACTTGTAGTAATTGTTACAGTCATTGCATCAGGAATTGTAACAATATTACCAAATACATTTCTCATATCAATATAAAATCCTGTAAGTTTTTGCAATGGCTGTTCAAAATCAATAAGAAATCTATGTCCTGGACCTTGATTTAGGTTTTCTTCCCATTCAATTGTAGATTTTGTATATCTTGAATTTAGCATAATTGAAGGAATTGATCCATCAGAATTTATGCCATTTTTATCATTATTAATATAAATATAGGTTGGCGCAATGGTTGCTGGTGGAGTTCCAGTTGGTGAATAATAATAATCATAGAATGGTCCGCCATAACCTTTACGCATTATTGTGCAGCCTGTTCTTTGGGTTGATGATGGTAATCCAAGTCCCCAAGCCTCATCTATTGCATCTTTATATGTAAACACTTGTCCAAATTGATTGGTCCAAGTAAATGATCCCTTTTCTACTGATCCAGTTCCAGAAAATGGAATAATCTCATTTAATACATAGCGATAAGATGAACTTGCAGGTAATACAGCAAAATCAAATCTTGCATATCTAATCTTGTCATAACTTGCAACTCCTGGTGCAGTAGGTAGTGTCCACTTTGGAGAAGTGGTTCCAGATGTGTAATACCAACTGGTTGTGCCTGATGAGTTTATATATCCATAACCATACTGATAGAAAGTTGTATTGTCATAACTTACATCTATCCATATTTTTCCTGCAGGATCATATGTTTTAAAAGATCCACAAGTAAACTTAATTTGTCCTAAGTTTGTATATTCTCCATTTAGATTAATAGTTATATATGAAGCAATATTTGTATCTTGATTGCTATAAACATTATAAAATGGATAAAGTGTTGCTGAGTTGTATCTTAATGAACTAAGAAGATTATCAGAACTTACTCTTTTGTGTCTGTTATAACTATCTAAATTGTATTGGTCATATGTAAAGAAACCATTGAATTCCTGGAAATCTTCAATAGTAAATGCTGGAGTAGGCCCTCCAAATGTCATATTTCTAATATAGTCATTGCTAATTACTGTTTGCTGTCTTAAGTCTTTATATCCTGTTGGCCCATTACCCGCAGCAGATGTAAACCTGATTCTTACATATTTGACTGGAATAAATGCATATTTATATACTGTAAATGTTTGAGACTGACTTGTTGTGCCTACAGCATTGCTTGTTGTTAATGTAATAGTTTTAAGTTCACCAGCAGGGTCAATAGTTGTGTAGTACTTTGTTGGATTTGGAAGATTTGATGTTGTACCATCTCCAAAATTCCATGAGTAAGTTACAGCATCTTGTCCTGTAAATGTAAATGTATATAGGTTGTCAGCATTTTTTGTGTATGTCCATGTGGTAACTGGCGGTGCAGAAGCAACGCTAAGATTAATTGTTGAAGTCTTTGTATAGCCATAAACAGTATTGATTGTTAATGTAATTATCTTTCCACCGCTTAATGTATAGTTAACTGATGGAGATAATGCTGTACTGGTAAATCCATCATCTAAATCCCAATATTGAGAAACAATAAGTTCAGGATTTGGATGTGTGTATGAGAACTGGAATGTATCTGTTGTTGTGCCAGATGCTGGAGTTACAGATATGATTGGGTTTTCTATAGAACTTGCCTGGTATGCAAAGTTTCTAAGTGTATAAGTAACTAACCAATTCTCTGCATCAATCTCATGCTTTATACCAATTACAGAATACTTTCTATTTATGGTTGTGGTTTCATTTACCTTATGATTAATTAAAACATTGTCAAAAATATCTATGTCTTTTGCTATATCTACATTAGTCATGCCATCCCAAGTTATTTCATAAATATCTCTAAATGGCTCAGACATTTCTTGCAGAATTTCATTGGCAAGGCTCTGAACATAGGTTAGGTTATTTGTAAGGGCTGAGAATTGTGCAGATGACTTACCCCATAGATCAACAGAATTATCATTGCTTGATGTAACAACTGAACCATTTAATTGAGTAATTGAAACCTGGTTCATTATTCTTTCAAAGCCATCGCTTAGAGATATTCTCTTGTAAGACTCTCCATTGCCATAATAATCAAATGTTGCTTTAGGAATATGAAGATTATATGGATGAGTTGGGTCATCCTTATCTAATCTGTAATACTCTACCTGGTTTCTTGAGGTGGCAAATATAAAACCAATATCTGTTTTAGTTCTTTGTGTAATAGCATCCCAAGAGTTTGTATTTGTAGAGATTGGTGCATTTGCATAGGCAATTGAATCAAAAATCTTTACTGGGTTGTCAAACTCAGGTATTTCTGTTGGCAATGCATTTAATAATTCAAGAGTGGTCCAGTCTGTCTGATCATCTATAAATTCATCTGGTAATACATACTTGTAAAGATTACCAATAATATCAATAGCATTTATAGTAACAATTGGTGGGTTGCCTTGTGGTTGATAGTCAACATTAATACCTTCAATACGACCAGTAAATATTCTTTCTGAACCAGCATCTAAACGAATCTGTGTGTTATATCTAATGCTGTCATTATTGTATGGGTCTAAGTTTGCATTACGACTTTTAATTGTTATTTGACCAACATCAGGTTGTGTTAGTGGTCCCGCATAATTTTGAACACCACGAATAATTTCAGCATCTATTAGGCCATCTGTAAAGTCAACCCATAAGTCATTAACATAAACCTGTAATGTAATTGCCTCAGTTACTCTCATAGTACTGTGTACTTCCCAGTCGTATTAGATACTCTTGAATATTTGTTTAATGCACTCTGTACTGTTCTGCCAAGTGCATATTGATCTGTTCCTGCACCAGCGTTGATAGTAATATTGTTAACAACTGGCTTGGCTGCTTGAGCAGGGGCAAGTGAAGGAATTGTTCCTGGTTTAACTGTATTTAATCCAAGATTTAAACCTTGAGCAATATTAGTACCAATACCTGCCATAACTTTAGATGGAGAAGATATCTGCAAGACTTTCTTAATCCAGTCAGGAATATTATCCTTTACCCATCTTTCTAATTTAGTTCTGAATACGCCCTGGATTCTAAATAATCCATCAATAATACCATTGGCAATATCCTTACCAACTTCAACCATGCTGTTATAAACAGTATCAAGTTTATTTTTGATGTTTGTGGCTACATCTCTAATATAACCAGAAATACTATCCCAAACCTTGGATGCTGCATCTTTCAATTCATTAAACTTTTTAATGGCAGCATCTTTAAGTTCATTAAACTTATCAACAACGCCAGTCTTAATTGCGCTTACAACTTCAGTAACATTGGTAAATATTTCTAAAAATTTAACACCAACAGTTAATTTAATTATTTCTACAATATTTGATATTGCATCTTTTACAAGATTCCATCCAGACTTAATAGCACCTAAGAAACTTTCAGCCTTATCTGAGAAATAGTCAACAATAAAATCTTTTAGGTTGTTCCATAATGCTTTAACTATTGCAATAATAGATGCAACCTTTTCAACTACCGCAGTCTTTACTGTTTCCCATAAATCTTTAAACTTTTCAACAATCTCATCTTTATATGTGACTACCCATAATGTAAATAGTCCAAATGGTCCTGTCAATACCGCCAGGATCTTAGGCCAGTTTTCTTTTAGCCAATCAATAGCCTTGCCTGCAAATTCTTTAATATCATCATAAATCTTGCTCCACCACTTAGTAATGTTTTCCCACAACTTCTTGGCTGCAGCAGAAACATCATCCCAGTTAGCAATTAGAAGTGCTATTGTGGCAATGATTGCAACTATTGGAATTAATCTAAGTGCTGTGCTAAATAATCCTGTTGCAACTGTCGCACCTTCAGTGGCTGCTGTCAAAAGTCCAAGGGTAGTTAAAGCAGTCTTAATGTTAGCAATAAATGACAATAATGGACCACCAATAGCAACTAATCCTAATAAGCCTAATGAGAAGTTTTGTACAGGAGTTGGTAATTTATCAAATGCGTCAAGCATCCTGGTTAAGAAATCAATACCCTTTTCAAGAATTGGCAATACCTTTGTACCCAATTCTTCTTTAAAATTAGCAAGTGCTACTTCAAATTTTTGTGTTGATGTTGCATTTTTAGCAGCAGCATCTCCATATTTTGTTGCACCTTCTGATACAAGAAGATTGACTGCTTCTTGATTCTTTCCAGCCTTAGATAATGCTTCTGCCTGGTCATAAACAGATTTATTTAGACTTGGGAATATCTTCTGTAGTTCTTTTGCACTTAATTCACCATCAGCAAATGCCTTGGCAAGTTTTGCACCAGCACCTTCTGCAGATACAGCACCACCAGTAAATGCTTCTACATCTTTAAATATCTTAACTAATTCAACAGATGATGCTTGAATGTCTTTAGGTAATCTGGAACCTAATTGTGTTGCTAAATCTATTAACTCATCATTATCAACTGCAAGTGCTTTACCAAATTTGTCAGCATCTGCTGTGATTTTTTCTAATGCCTTGGATCCCTCGCCAAATGTGGTCGTGGCTCTTCGCATTACCTCTTGGGCTTCTTTAGCCTCGTCTATACCTTGCTTGAGAAATGTAATGCCTTGTTTTAATACAAATGCAGATGCAAAAGCAACAGCAGTCTTTGTTGCAGCCTTAAGATTCTTTTGAACATTACCAAGTTCTTTATTAGTATTATCAAGTCCCTGAGTAAGTTTCTTTGTTTCTGCAACAATATCAATGACTATCTGTTGTGCCACTACTTCCTCCTGTTGAGTTCTTCAACCATTGCACTATATTCTTCAAAGGTAAGTTCCCAGAATTGTTCTGGTGTGTAGCCAGTCTCTACACAGAACTTAGCCATAGCGCTTAGGCTGAAGGTTCCTCTTTTGGGACTATTACATCCATTCCAGAGGCCTCAGACAATTCGTTAATTGTCATTGCTTCTGCTTGATCTATTGTAAGCCCTGGGTTATTTCGCTTTGCCATCATATATTGCATTGCGAATGCTAATTTTGCCTTTGATGGGGATTGTTCCCACTCATCCATTGGCAATTCTAAATATGCTTCTATTTCTGCTAATTCTTTCCACTTCATCGTGGACATTAAATCGTTATTCATTTACTGCCTCCTTAGTCTAAGTTGTATCGCTTAATAACTGACTTTATGTAGTCATTGTATTTCTCTTCTATGTAACCTAAGTTTTCATAGACTGCAGGTCTTAAATATGGTTGTTCTTTTATATTCTTTTCAGGCCATCCATATTCTTGTACTCCTGCATAAACTACTCCACCTCCACCAGCAAGGATTTGTGCCTTGTCAGCAGAAGGGTTGCCTTTTACTGTTGAAGCAAGTTCTCCAGTTAGGCGTGGTGCCCTGGCAGAGGCTTGTCTTGATAATTCATCACTTAAATCTTTGTTAAGCGGTAATCTATCAACAATATCTTTCTCAACTTTAGCAAGAGCAGATTTGACCTTCTCTTCACCTTCAACTGAAAACGATATAACCTCTGCCATGACAACCTAATTAGACTTCTACTCTTACTGGCTTACCATCAAGAATGAAGTTAATGTCAAAGGTGAAGAACTCACCTGCTGCTCCACCAAGGTTTGGAACAACTTCTGCGTAGCCAGTTGCTGTGAAGTGTGGCTGTGATGCAGTTGCTGTTGCATTTCCATGTGGTGCGTATGTAATATCCACGCTTACTCCTGGATTATCCCAGAGCCATGAGTGGAATGATGCTGCTGCTGTATCCTGGAAGCCAGTTACAGCGCATGTGAAATCAAGACTGTCTTCGTAGTTTCCAAAGCCAAGGGTGTTGACTGCAGAAGAGAAGACAACATTGCTTACTCCACCTGCATATTCTGTACCATCAACTTCAAACACGATAGACTTACCTTTAATTCGTGCCATGTTAATTTCCTCCTTCAATATCAATTGAAATGTTTATATTTGTTGCTAAAAACTTAGCGTTGTTCACATTTAATATGAACGGTTTATCTATTGTCATCTTATTCGCTGTTGTGTATTCCCATAATGCTGGTACAAGTGTGTCTAAAGTATCATCAAGATTTTCTGTTTCAGTTTCATTAGTTGCAAATGGAACAATTATTAAAATCTTCCAGTTTGTAGCATAATCTGCATCATATTGATTTTCATATACTGTAATGAACTCTGTATCAGGTTCAATGATTGCACACAGAGGATTTGGTTTCTCTGGTACATACTTATAGACTTTAGATATACCGCCAAGAATAATGGCAGACTCTATCTCACTTCTAACTAAGCCTATGTTCATGCAAACCTCGTCATATAACGATTAAGCAAAGGATATACACCAACAAGAGGATCTCTTGCAGTATTGACAGGTGCTCCATCATATGTAGCATATTGAGCAACCCCTGTTGGTGCATTACGACGCTGGAACAGTTCTGACCCTACTTCAATGTAGCACCGCTTGAGAACACCAGCAGGAACCTTACTGCTCTTAATGTAAGAAGCAACTAAATCCTTTGCTGTATCCCAACATTCTTCAACATAGGCATCATCATTAGATGAGGCACCTACATATGCTTTCAAATCAGTCCAGTCCATAATCTAATCTCCTAATTAATCCAATGGATTTGCAACTATTGTCATTGCCTTTGGTTCTGGAGCAGCGATGCCCAAGTATCCATAGACTGAGAATGAGTTGGTGAGTGATGTAATTTCTTCATCATTCAAGCGGAATGGTGCGCCAGCAGACTCGTAAGTTGTGAGTGCTGCAGAGTTACCAACATAGAATGAACCAGCAGCGAGTGATGGATCCATTACGATTGGTAGACCAAGAATTGTTCCAGTCAAACCAACTGGGTTGATTGAACCGAATGTGTTTACAGTTGCGCCTGCATTTGAAAGGATTGGACGACCTGCGCCATCTACAACCTTTGCAAGAGCCTGGAATACATCGCTTGATACAAGAATTACTTCAAGTGCATATCCTGCGTTGTTGTTTACATCAGCAGCAGCCTTTGCAAGTGCGCCAATTACTTCGTCAGCATCCCATGCAGCAACTGTTGCTGTGTTGAAATCTGCAGAAGCAGTGATAACTGCAGCACGAGCAGCAGCGTTTGTAGCAGCAGCATACTTAGCAACCATTGCTCTGAAAGCAGTGTCAACATAAGCGATGCTTGAGCGCTCTACAACCTGGCGGGACATATCTGTGTATCCACCGTAGGTCTTGATTGGAGCGGTTGCAGATGTAAGAGTTAACTTACCATATGAAAGGACATCGCCTTCTGCTTCTTGCTCTGCAACTGCAAGAGTATTTGTATTAACCTTTGGGTATTCAACATTCATACCATCAGCAGGTAGTGCTGCAGATGAAAGAACATTAAATGTTGGGCGACCTGCGTTTAGGATACGAACTGTATCAGAAACCCATGCGTTCTTCATTACTGTGTCGCCAGAATCTGCACCAGTGAATGTGCGGTGCAATGCAATAGCATCATCATTGCCTGCTGCTACTGCCTTAACCCAGTCACCAAATGAGCGGAACTGTGTTGTTGCAGGTGTTGAAGCAGAAGTTGTAGCAAGAACATCAAGTCTACGCTCTAACTCTTCTGCGTGATTACGAACTTCTGCAATGTCTGCAGAGTAATCTTTATTTTCAGTCATTATTTCCTCCTTGACTTCTTCTCTAACTTCTGTTACAGAAGCATTTTCGTAAGCAGGGAATGCTACTAAGGAAACTTCCTTAAGGTCCACTTTCTTACGAACGATTGTTTTTTCTTTTTTCTCATCAACTACTGGAATGAAACCAACAGAGAAAGAACGGATTGCTCCATCCTTTACAAGTTCAAGTGTTTCATTTCCAAGTGTTGTATCTGAAATCTTGGCATTAATGATTAAACCTTCATCAGATTCTTCCATTCGTGTTACCTTGCCAATTATTTCTTTGTGATCACGAAATAATTTAACATCAGCCTCAAGATCCACAGCGCCTTTCTCAAAACGCTCTGACCATCCTCCGCCAATGTCAATTGTTTCATTGAATGGAACAGCCACACCAGAAACTTCACGCTTCTCTGTGTCTGTTGCTCGTATTTCAAACGAGCGTGTGATTAAATTATCCATTTCCATTACTCCATTTTATGCTATAGGTTCAACAGGTGGCAGACCCTCAAGTTCACGAACCTCGTCAACTGTCAAGAAGCCATTGTTTATACCCACAGCGTATGAATTAAATCTCGCCAATTGATTTGGACGCAAGAACTCAGTTAAATTAAACTCAGCATATTGTCCTCTTGGCAAAAGATCTGTGATTGCTTGCTGAATTCTTACAATATATTGTTGTAATCCATCATCGTACAATCTGGTTCTGTCTTCGTTTCCATTTATGTATGTCATTCCCTGGCCTTCAATAGCCATTGATAAATACATTGGCGGGACACCAAACATTAATGCGATTTGACGATTAATGTATTTTTGGTTTTCTAAGAACTGTGCCTGTTCAGGATTTAATGCGACAGATTCATATTTTAATCCTGACGATAGCACAGCAATACTTCTTTCTTGCTGTGATGCTACGAAGGCTTCTTTATTTTGCTTCGCTACATCCTCAGAAAGAAATTCTGTTGTTGTTAATGTACCAGTTGGTACTGCAGATGTTCTAAACCAATTATCTGCATAGTTCTGAAGGTCCAAAGCAGAACGCAAAGTTGATTTGTGTCTTTGTATTGGTCCTTCGCCTGTTAATTTTGATGTTGATGGGCTTGTCCACAATTTGAGATGAACAATATCTCGCTTTGTGTATTTCTTTCCACCAATCATGTAATAAATGTTTCCTCTTTCATCTTCCATGATACTAATATCTGTTGGATGAATATTGGTAATGTTAGTTATTCCTCTTTGTCCCCGCTTTACTAACCAGTAAGCGTTACCAAAGGTAGCCATGTGTGTTAAAGTTGTGCCAAGCCATTCTGATTGAGAAATATTATTCTCAATGTCTGGTGTTTCTAACCATGATGGTGTTGGCAACTTCTCATTCCCTCTATAAACCTCAACAGGAATGTGCATAATTGCTGTTTCTAATACAGAAATTGCTCTGCTAACTGCAACAAGATTGAGTGCAGTTGTTTCTGATACAACTACTGCTTGTCTTGCAGGAGCAGTGTTTGCAACTCCACGATTTTCTGTTGCAGGGATAAATGGCTCAGTAACTTCTACTTCATAGCCTAATCTTTGTACTAATCTATCTCGTAATCCCATGTTTTCTCCTAAAAGACCATCTGTTGTGGTTTTTGCTGTGTTTCCACAAACCAAACAGCCAATAATGTTGCTACTGCAGCATCTACATCGCTTCCACTATCTTTACGAGCAATCTTCCATGATTCCCCGCTATTTTTGCGTACTGCTCTTTGAATTTGCAGTGAAACTATCTCATCACGAGGATGAATAAGTTCCTTACGCAATATTCTACGATATGCGTTGTTTGACGCACTGATTAAATCCTTATTTGTTGTAATTTGTACCCTACAACCCTTCTGTTTTAATGACTGCCCAAGATCAGATAATATATTTCCATCCATAACAAATGGTTTCCCATGCTTTGCTAATTTAAGACATGCTGCTGTCATTTCATCTATATTTGTATTATTAAATGAAGCAACCAACTCTGTGGCTACCTTTCCATCTGGTTTTATTTGGGCGGTAACGATAGAAGCATGTTCCCAGCCTGGAGTTCTCTCAATAGCAAAGACTTCAGGGTTCTCAGGTCTACCTTCTGGCTGTTGTTGCCATAATCCAACAGGAAGCCAAGAGTTCATAGATGAAACGAACTGGTTTAGTCTGTATCGTCTTGCATCTACCTCTGGCATTGTGGCTAATTCATTTTTAACTGACTCCCAGTCCAAAATACCAGAAGCAAGTTGTGGGTTTGCCATCCTAACGGATTCCTCATCATCTAAGGCACATCCTTTAGGCGCTTCCCAACAGAAGAAGCCAAACCTTTCCAAATCCTCTTGGCCATCAATAGCCTTTGAACCATTCTCGTAGAGGTTCTTGAGGAGATCAGAAGTATCGTCACCTGCAGTAGTGATACCAATAACGATGCCATCAGGGCGGGTAGCAGAGCCAAGAGCCATAGCAGTCCACACATCAGACTTAGCAACATGCAACTCATCAAATACAACAAGGCTTGGATGTAGTCCCTGAGCAGTTGCTGCTTGGGCTGCAATGACTTTATATATTCCTTGCTCGTCTTTCGTCCAAAGTCCTCTATGTTCTGTACTCCTTGCAAAGAAATGTCCTAATAATTCACTTGAATCTACCTGATGTTTTAGCCTTCTATAGACGATTTTTGCCTGGTCTGCGGATGCTGCAACAGAGATAACTTCAGGTGCTGGTTCATGGAGAAGCATCCCATATAAGGCTAATAAGGCTCCTATAAGGCTCTTTCCATTCTTTCTGGGCATGGATATGACTACCTGCTTATAACGCAGTCTACCAGCCTTAGAAGGCTCTGGATGGGTATCTGGATATCTTTCTAATACTCTCCTGATTAAATCCTTCTGCCAATCTGTTAATACTAATAATTCATCATGCCTTTCAGGCAAACGCCATAAAGCCTGAGCAATATTAATAATCTTATCCCCATCTGTAGGATAATCCTCATTCAAGGGTAAGGTGTAGTGTGTTGGAAGCCAATTAGCCATTAGCAATAGCAGCCAACATATCTGCAGGAGACATATCAGCCTGCTTCCTATTATTTAATAATCCAAGATTAGACAATAGACCAATAAGGACTGGTGCTATTTTGTGTCTATGGTTTGGATATTCATCCATAGTGGCTGCTAATTGGACAGCCTGTTGTGCTGCTCCTAAATCTGCTTCTTCAAGCCATGTAGCCTGAGCAATAGATTTTCTTACTGCTTCTTCTAATGATTGATCCAAATTAAGAGGTGGATTTACTTTAGATATTTCTCTAATACCCCTTGGACCTTGACTCATTCCTGTTCTCATATTTGCTCCTTTTCACTATTTTATATTTTGTGGTTTTTAGATAGTTTATACAGGGTCTGTTATTCAAAATAAAAAAACCATATTTATTTCAAACCAGAATATATATCAAACCATCAAACCATATGTCCTCATATCCTGCATATCCTTTATATGGTTTGTATATGCCAATAGGGATAATGGGTATCTCTTTATATACCCGCCTAACTCCCGCCCTTGTCTCAATATGTGAGATGGGCGCAATATTGGCGGGTATTTAGAGGATATTGACAAACCATCATATCTATGGTATGGGCTATATGGGTATATATGGTTT
>JACCEE010776900.1_pt1 | contig 15058 bp, 14 predicted proteins | sample 7449931 | NCBI WGS metagenome assembly JACCEE01 (sample SAMN15323457, study PRJNA562643) | freshwater metagenome | isolation source: river surface water | place: USA:Blue River Watershed | collected 2017-08-19 | reverse complement strand
GCGAAACCAACACCACCCTCGAAGCCATCGCCCAAGCCCTGTTCAAGTCCTGGTTCGTGGACTTCGACCCCGTCCACGCCAAGATGCAAGGCCGCGCCCCCGAAGGCATGGACGAAGCCACCGCCGCACTGTTCCCCGACAGCTTCGAAGACTCAGAGCAGGGGCCTGTGCCGAAGGGGTGGAGTGTCAGGTCGTTGGATTCAATCGCCTCATTTCTGAACGGTCTCGCGTTACAGAAATTTCCACCATCAGGGTTGGATGACCTGCCAGTGATCAAGATTGCTCAACTTAGGAAAGGCGACAGCCTGGGTGCAGATATGGCCTCGCGTTCGATCAAGCCAGAGTACATCATTCAAAATGGGGACGTTTTGTTTTCATGGTCTGGCAGCCTAGAAGTTGAAATTTGGTGTGGTGGTGAGGGCGCTTTGAACCAGCACCTATTCAAAGTTACATCTAACGATTTTCCGAAGTGGTTTCACTTTCTTTGGACACGCAATCACTTGCCCAACTTCCGTCAGATCGCAGCGAGCAAGGCCACGACGATGGGACACATCCAGCGTGCTCATTTGACGGCTGCAAAGGTTATGGTGCCCACTGAGAGCGTACTTCGTGCCGCAAACGCTGTTGTTGAGCCTATATTTCAACGAATGATTGCTAATGCATTGCAAGCCAGCAGCATCGCGCATCTCAGAGACATTCTCTTGCCCCGCCTGATATCTGGACGACTTATAGTTTAAATTCGCATATTTTTTTTAAGGTTTAAAATGGAATTCAATTTAGATACAACAGAAAAAATCATCTCAGCAATTGCGGGAACTATGGTTATTGGTGGTGCCATATTTGCAAAAAATAGACTGAATAAGAGCCAGAGCCAGAGCCAGAGCCAGAGCCAGAGCCAGAGCCAGAGCCAGAGCCAGAGCCAGAGCCAGAGCCAGAGCCAGAGCCAGAGCCAAAGCCAAAGCCAAAGCCAAAGCCAAAGCCAAAGCCAAAGCCAAAGCCAAAATATATTAATTAATATTCAGTCTAATGCGAAGAAAATCAACCCGGACGAGGCCAAGAAAAAGTTAAATATTTTATTTATAGATGATGACAAAGACTTGAAGATATCTAAGATTTTGAAAAAAATGGGCTGGATTAACACAAGTCGAATTTCCGATGTCAGTAACCTAGAGCAAGCCCAGGTGACAAAAGCTGATATATTATTTGTTGATATTCAGGGTGTTGGAAAATCAATGCAATTTTCAGATGAAGGGCTGGGTTTAGCGCTTGCGATTAAAGGACGCTATCCAGAAAAGAGAATAATTATCTACTCATCTCAGGAGGATGGGAAAAGATTTCATGATGCACTTAGACGTGCGGATTACTCTCTTTCCAAGACCTCAGAACCAATCAGGTTTGAGGAAGCTATCCTTAATGCATTGAGTAAATAATATGAATGATATTTTGGTTAGGGCAACTAATTTAAATAGCGGAGAGGTCGTGATTGATGAATTCACCTACGAGATAAGCAATCAAGTACAAATTTTGTCTAATGACTATGGTTCAAAAGTTATTAAAGCCGGCGATAAAAATATAAGATTTGCCCGTCGAAGAAGTCAGGATTATCTTGTTGAAGCCGCTGCCTTTGATAAAAATTATATAAAAAGTTCTAGCCTATTCCAGCGCGAGGTCGAGGTAATTTTATCTGCTTTAAAAAATATTGAGAAAAGATTGAAAAATCTAGAGGAAAAATCAGAGACTAATGCAGGGCGCCTTATACACAATTTGAAGAGTTTGACAGCCAAAACTACTCAGGAGATTTATTTAATAGCTTTGCAGAGTGAGTTAATGGGGGATCAAAGGAGGGTAAATGATTATCTTGCAAAAGAAATTTCCAAAGATCCCAAGGGAGTGGCTAAGGCATTGGTTTCAATATTAAAATATCAAACTGCACAAAAAACAGAGTTCTCTGCTTTTCATAAATTAAATGGAAGCGTTGATACTCTTGTGTTGGGGTCTCATAGGATACACAAAGTAATAATGAGCGTTTTTTACCTGTTTTTCAATGACTTCAATGATAAGGGTGTGAAAATAAATGTGAATCAAAGTGATCTAATGGGTAAATTTGATTACGATTCAATGCATGTGGCTTTTTTTCATATTATTGAAAATTCTGCCAAATACACAAAAACTGGAAGTGATATTTCTGTATTGTTTGATCGTTCTGGAAGCGGTGTGAGTGTTACGTTTGAAATGGAAAGTCTTATTGTAAAACCTGAAGAGCGCGATAAAATATTTTTAGAGGGATATTCGGGTGTTTCTGCTAAAAAAAATTCTCTTGCAGGTGGTGGTGTTGGTCTCTATATTGCAAAGAAAATGGCGGAGTTAAATGGCGGATCTTTAATTTTTATACCGGGTATGGCGTTGACGTTTGATGGGAATTACGCTCGCAATAAGTTCATTTTTAATATTGCCTGCGGCTAATTTTAAGTTTTCAATGATTTTCATGTGTCTTCCTCCGTGAGGATTTTAATATTGATCAATTTTTGATTGGGGGTATTTTTAATATCCAACTATAAGTATGAAGAAACCTCTGAGCAAACTCGAACGCGTCCCACTGCGTGAAGCCTGGAAGCACGAAGCCAACGACTTCACGCCCTGGCTGGCGCAAGAGGACAACCTCAACATGCTGGCCGATGCGCTGGGCTTGTCTGAGCTGGCCTTGGTGGCCACCGAGCATTGGGTGGGCGAGTTCAAGCTGGACATTTTGTGCACCAGCGGCGAAGAGCAGGTCATCATCGAAAACCAGCTGGAGAAGACCAACCACACGCACCTGGGCCAGATCCTCACCTACGCCGCAGGCACGGGCGCGCGCAAGGTGATTTGGGTGGCCGAGAGCTTTCGGCCCGAGCATGTGGCGGCGCTCGACTTTTTGAACCAGAACACCACGGACGATCTGAACTTTTTTGCGGTCGAGGTGGAGCTGTGGCGCATTGGCGATTCGCCCCTGGCCCCCAAGTTCGAGGTGGTGGCCAAGCCCAACGAATGGGCCAAGACCGGGCGCGAGCAGGCCAAGGCCGCTGCGCACGCCACGCCTGCCAAGCAGCGGCAGCTGCGTCTGTGGCAAGCGCTGGTGGACAAGGTGGCAGCCGAGGCCCCGCAGATAAACCCCCAAAAGCCTCAGCCCCAGCACTGGCTCAACATTTCGATTGGCCGCAGCGGCTTCAACCTCAACCCCACCGCCAGCCACAGGGACGACCGCTTGGGCGTGGAGGTGTACATCCACCACCCTGATTCCAAAAAGATGTACCAGGCCCTGCTGGCGCAAAAAGCCAGCATCGAGCAGCAACTGGGCTTTGCGCTGGACTGGCAAGAACTCCCCGACGCCCACGCCTGCCGCATCGCCACCTGGCGCCAAGACAGCCCCCTCGAAGACGAAGCCCAATGGCCCCAGTACCTCGACTGGTTTGTGCAGCGCATCGTCAAGATGAACGCGGTGTTCAGGCCGGTGATTCAGGGCTTGTAACGATGAAGCTGATGTTCCTGGACGAGTCCGGCGATCACAACTTGTCTGTGATTGATCCGCAGTACCCGCTGTTCGTGTTGGGTGGCGTGATCATGGAGGCCGATTACGTTCGGGACGTCGTAACGCCGCGCATGCTGGCATTCAAGCGGGAATTGTTTGGAAACGAAAAGCTGGTGCTGCACACGGCAGACATCACCCGCAACCGCAATGGCTTTGAACGGCTCAAGGACGCGGGTTTCAGATCAGCGTTTTATGGGCAACTCAACGTCTTGATGTCCGAGCTGGACTACCGGGTGGTGGCGTGTGCCATTCGCAAGGATTGGCATTTGTCGCGTTACGGCATGGCTGCGCTCGACCCGTACCTGATGAGCCTGGATCTGTTGGTCGAGCGGTTTTGCATGGATGTGGGCGACGTGGAAGACGGTGGTCTGATCGTTGCTGAGAAAAGAGGCCCCACGCTGGACCACGAACTGGAGTTGGCTTGGTTGAACTTGAAAATTCAAGGTACCCGATTTGTGCGGGCCAAGCATGTAGAGCGCCGCATTCAGGGGCTGAGCCTCAAGGGCAAAGATGCCAATCTGGCGGGTCTGGAGTTGGCTGATTTGGTGGTGACGCCCATTGGTCGCCATGTGCTGGGCAAGCCTGACCGTGAGGATTACGCCATTGTGGAGAGCAAATACCGTAGATCGCCTTCAGGGCACATCGACGGCTATGGCTTGATGGTGTTGCCCAAAGAAAAAGGGCCGAACCCCGCTACGCAGTGAACAACCCATGGCGAGCATTGTACCCATCGAATTTAAAGTTGCCTATAACCCCAGCTTTCTTGCACTATGACCGAAGACCAACTCGAACAAGAAACGCTGGGCTGGCTGGCCTCGGTCGGCTACACGCCGCTCAACGCCCGCGATCTGGACCACCTCGACCCGCGCCTGGAGCGCGCCAGCAACCGCGATGTGCTGTTGGTGGGCGAGTTGCGTGCGGCCATTGATCGGCTCAACCCTGGCGTGCCCGCTGCGGCGCGCGAGGATGCCTTTAAGCAAGTGCAAGAAGCCGGTGGCCCGGCCCTGCTGTCGTCCAACCGGGCGTTTCACAGGCTGCTGGTCAATGGCGTGCCTGTTCAGTATCAGCAAGATGGCGACACCCGGGGCGACTTTGTCCGGCTGATCGACTGGGCTGATGTGTCTGCCAATAGCTGGTTGGCGGTGCAGCAGTTCACCATCCGTGGGCCACGGCATACGCGCCGACCCGACGTGATTCTGTTCATCAACGGTTTGCCGCTGGTGCTGATGGAACTGAAGAACCCGGCCGATTTGCACGCCGACATCTGGAAGGCCTACGACCAGATCCAAACCTACAAAGAGCAGATTGCCGACGTGTTTACCTACAACGAACTGCTGGTGATTTCGGATGGCACCATGGCCCGCATGGGTTCGCTCTCGGCCAGCCGCGAGCGCTTCATGCACTGGCGCACCATTGACGGCGTGACGCTGGACCCACTGGGCCAGTTCCAGGAGCTGGAGACGCTGGTGCGCGGGGTACTGGCTCCGCAGACGCTGCTGGACTACCTGCGTTTTTTTGTGCTGTTTGAAGATGACAATACGTTGGTCAAAAAGGTGGCGGGCTACCACCAGTTTCATGCGGTGCGTGCTGCGGTGGAGCAGGTGGTTAGCGCTGCAGCGACGGATGAAGCTGTCCGTCGTGGCAAGGGCGGGGTGGTGTGGCACACGCAGGGCAGTGGCAAGAGCATCACCATGACCTGCTTTGCCGCCCGCGTGATGCAGGAGCCGCGCCTGCAGAACCCGACCATCGTGGTCATCACCGACCGCAACGACCTGGATGGGCAGTTGCTGGGGGTGTTCAGCCTGAGTCAGGATTTGTTGCGCGAGCAGCCCAAGCAGGCACGTACCCGGCAAGAGCTGCGCGAGTTGCTGGCCAACCGGCCTGCGGGGGGCATCATCTTTGCCACCATCCAGAAGTTCATGCCGGGTGAAGATGAAGACACCTTCCCGACCCTGAGCACTCGCCGCAACATTGTGGTGCTGGCCGACGAGGCGCACCGCACCCAATATGGGTTCGAGGCCAAGCTCAAGTCCCGAAAGGTCAAAGCCGGTGATAGCCCTGCCACGGCCTACACCACAGGGGATGACGCTTCGGTGGCCAGCACCGCCGACTTTGCACCGCCCGAATACCGGGTGAGCTACCAGGCCGGCTACGCCCAGCACCTGCGCGATGCATTGCCCAACGCCACTTTCGTGGCCTTTACCGGCACGCCGGTCAGCAGCACCGACCGCGACACCCGCGCGGTGTTTGGCGACTACATTCATGTGTACGACATGCAGCAGGCGCGCGAGGACGGGGCTACGGTCGCCATTTATTACGAGAGCCGTTTGGCCAAGCTGGGCCTGAAAGACGCCGAGATCAGCCACCTGGACGACGAGGTGGAGGAACTGGCCGAGGACGAAGAGGAAAGCGCTCAGGCCAAGCTCAAGAGCCGCTGGGCGGCGCTGGAGAAAGTGGTGGGCGCCGAGCCGCGTGTGGCCAGTGTGGCGGCCGATCTGGTGGCGCACTTCGAGCAGCGCAACCAAGCCTCTGACGGCAAGGCCATGGTGGTGGCCATGAGCCGCGAGATTTGTGTGCACCTCTACAACGAGATCACGAAGCTGCGCCCGGACTGGCACAGCGACGACCCGGAAAAGGGTGTGATCAAGATCGTGATGACCGGCAGCGCGAGCGACAAGGCACTGCTGCGGCCTCACATCTACAGCAGCCAGGTCAAGAAACGGCTGGAGACGCGCTTCAAGGACCCAGTCGATCCGCTCAAGCTGGTGATCGTGCGCGACATGTGGCTCACTGGCTTTGATGCGCCTTGCGTGCACACCTTGTATGTGGACAAACCCATGAAGGGCCACAACCTGATGCAGGCGATTGCGCGCGTGAACCGCGTGTTCAAGGACAAGCAGGGTGGCCTGGTGGTGGACTACATCGGCATTGGCGAAGACCTCAAGGCCGCCATGAAGGACTACACCGCCAGCAAGGGGCGGGGTAAGCCCACGGTGGATGCCCGCGAGGCGTTGGCCTTGTTGCTGGAAAAGCTCGATGTGTTGCGCGCCATGCTGCACGGCTTTGACTATTCGGGCTTTCGCACGGGTGGGCACCGGGTGCTGGCCGGTGCGGCCAACCATGTGCTGGGCCTGGTGAGCGACAAGCCCGGGGACAAGGAACGGGACGGCAAAAAGCGCTTTGCCGACCACGCCCTGGCCATGAGCCACGCCTTCAGCCTGTGTTGCACCTTGGAAGAGGCCAAGGCGGTGCGCGACGAGGTGGCCTTTATGCAGGCGGTCAAGGTGATCCTGACCAAGCGCGAGGTCAGCGCTCAACGCAAGACGGACGAAGAGCGCGAGCTGGCCATTCGCCAGATCATCGGCTCAGCGGTGGTGTCTGGCGAGGTGGTGGACATTTTTGCGGCCGTGGGGCTGGACAAGCCCAACATCGGCTTGCTGGACGATGAGTTTCTGGCTCAGGTGCAAAACCTGCCCGAGCGCAATTTGGCTGTGGAATTGCTGGAGCGCTTGCTGCAAGGTGAGATCAAGAGCCGCTTCGCCAGCAATGTGGTGCAAGACCGCAAGTTCAGCGACATGCTGGCTGACGTGATTCGCCGCTACCAGAACCGCAGCATCGAAACCGCCCAGGTCATGGAAGAGCTGATCGCCATGGCCAAGAAGTTCCGCGAGGCCGCCCATCGCGGTGATGCGCTGGGGCTGCGCGAGGATGAAATCAAGTTCTACGACGCTCTGGCCAACAACGAGTCGGCCGTGCGCGAGCTGCAGGACGAAACCCTCAAAAAGATTGCACAGGAGTTGACCCAGAGCCTGCGTGACAACCTGACTGTGGATTGGTCTGAGCGCGAGAGCGTTCGCGCCAAGCTCAGGCTGATGGTTCGCAGGATTCTGCGCAAGTACAAGTACCCGCCGGACCAAGCAGACAACGCTGTCGAGCTGGTTCTGGAGCAGGCCCAGAGTCTGGGCGAGGAGTGGATGGCCTAGCTTGGACTCAGGCCGGGTCCATGCCGTGCTGGCGCTTGAGCGCATCGCACGCGGCCGATTGCCAGAAGGCGAGCAGGGCGCGCATGGCCTCGGGCTGCTGGCAGCTTGCGGCGACGGAGCCCGAGAAGGTGGTGATGATTTCCACCGCCTTGGGCAGGCTGCCCACGAGGGTGATGCCAGCCACGCCCAGCATTTCGCTGCGCTGCTGAAAGCCCAGCGCCACTTCGCCCCGGGCCACCAGCGAGCCCACCGGTACGCCCGGCTTGGCCTGCACGATGCGCGGCGCGATCTCGTGGGCAATGCCCCAGGCCTCGAACTGCTTGGCCAGTTGCACGCCGCTGGGGCCCGTGGAGTAGCCGAGCGTGGGCGCGGCCAGGATGGCGGCCTTGAGGGCTTGCTCGGTTGAGATGTCGGGCGCGGGTGCTCCAGCGGGCACGGCGACAGCCACATCCGAATGCACGAGGTCGGTCCGGCTGCCGGCCAGCACCTGGCCGCTGGCGATCAGCTTGTCGATGGCATTGCTGGCCAGCACCACGCCGTCAAAGGCTTCACCTGCCTCCACGCGTTTGGCCGCGTCCACGCCACCGACCGACTCCACTTGCACGGAGACATCGGGCGCCTGCGCTTTGTAGAGGGCCACAAGATCGGCCAGCAAGGGCTTGGTGGCCATGGAGGAGATCAGGCGAAGGGTGGTCATGGTCGGTCGTGGGCAAAAAGGATGGCTTGAATTAAACCAAAGCCCGGCGCGGCCACCCAGGCCCCACGTAAACTAGCTGCTATGCACATCTTGGGGATTGAATCGTCTTGCGACGAAACCGGCGTGGCCCTGGTCGAGACGACCGGCGCCGCCGTGCCGCGCCTGCTCGCGCACGCCTTGCACAGCCAGATCGAGATGCACCAGGCCTACGGCGGCGTGGTGCCCGAACTGGCCAGCCGCGACCACATCCGCCGCGTGCTGCCGCTCACGCGCGCCGTTTTGGAGAGTGCTGGCAAGACGCTGGCCGAGGTCGATGTCGTGGCCTACACGCGCGGACCAGGCCTGGCCGGTGCCTTGCTCGTGGGCTCGGGCGTGGCCTGCGCGCTCGCCGCTGCCCTGGGCAAGCCCGTGCTCGGCGTGCACCACCTCGAAGGGCATCTGCTCTCGCCGTTTCTGAGCGAGGACCCGCCCGAGTTCCCCTTCATCGCCTTGCTGGTCTCAGGCGGCCACACCCAGCTCATGCGGGTGGATGGCGTGGGCCGTTACGCGCTGCTGGGCGAAACCATTGACGACGCCGCCGGCGAGGCCTTTGACAAATCGGCCAAGCTCATGGGCTTGCCTTACCCGGGCGGCCCGGGCCTGTCGCGCCTGGCCGAGCAGGGCAACCCGGCGGCCTACAAATTGCCGCGTCCGCTGCTGCACAGCGGTGACCTGGATTTTTCATTTGCTGGGCTCAAGACCGCGGTGCTGACCCAGTGCAAGAAGATCGGCCCGGCGGCCCACACCGAAGGCGCGCCCGAACGCGCTGATCTGGCCGCTTCCACCCAGGCGGCCATCGTCGAGGTGCTGAGCAAAAAAGCCATGAGCGCCTTGAAGGCAACGGGCATGAAGCGTCTGGTGGTCGCGGGCGGTGTGGGGGCCAACCGCGAACTGCGCCGCCAGCTCAACGCCCTGTGTGCCCAGGCCGGCGTGCGGGTGCACTACCCCGAGCTGCAACTGTGCACCGACAACGGCGCCATGATCGCCATGGCCGCGGCCATGCGTTTGCAAGCCGGCCTGCAAACGGCCGAGCCGCGCTACAGCTTCGATGTGCAGCCGCGCTGGCCTTTGCAGGACCTGGCCCACGCACCCGCCTGAAGCGTTTATTTCCGAAGCAAAAGCCGCAGGTCTTCGCCCACGCGCTCGACCGCGTGGTAGCGCAGGCGCAGCGCCTGGCTGAGCTGTGCCAGCGCGGGCACATGGGCCATGCCCTGGCCCGGTCCCAGCCACTGTGGGGCCATGTAGAGCAGCCACTCGTCGACCAGCGCTTCGCGCATGAAGGAGCCGTTGAGCTTGAAGCCGGCCTCGACATGCAGTTCATTGACCTCGCGCCGCGCGAGGTCGCGCAGCATGGCGGCCAGGTCCACCTTGTCGCCCGCGCCTGGGCAGTCGATCACCTGCACGCCGCGCGCCGCGAGCGCTGCGCGTTTGTCGGGCTGCCCGCTCGTGGCCGTGTAAACCCAGATCTGCCGGGCCTGATCGCCGCTGCCCAGGGTGCTCAGCAGTTTCGCCTCCAGCGGCAATTCGAGCCGGCTGTCGACCACCACCAGGTGGGGCTGGCGCGGCACGTCCAGGCCACGCACATTGAGCTGCGGATCGTCTTCGAGCACGGTGCCGATGCCCGTGAGCACGGCACAGGCGCGTGCGCGCCAGGCATGGCCATCCAGGCGCGCCTCGGGCCCAGTGATCCACTGGCTCTGGCCATTGGCCAGCGCGGTTTGGCCGTCGATGGAGGCGGCAATCTTCATGCGCACCCAGGGCCGGCCGCGCGCCATGCGGCTGAAAAAACCGATGTTGAGTTCGCGCGCGGCGAGCGCGAGCGGGTCTTGCGCGTCCAGCGTCTGCACCTGAGCGCCCGCTGCCTGCAGCCGCGCCAGCCCCTGGCCGGCGACTTTCGGGTTGGGGTCGCTCAGCGCGGCCACGACGCGGCCGATGCCGGCGGCCGCCAGCGCATCGCAGCACGGGCCGGTGCGGCCCTGGTGCGCGCAGGGCTCGAGCGTGACCCAGGCGGTGGCGCCGCGCACGTCGAGGCCCTTGGCCTGCGCGTCGCGCAAGGCCATGATTTCGGCGTGCGGGCCACCCGCGCGCTGGGTGTGGCCTTCGCCGAGCACGCGGCCGTCGGGCGCGGTGATCACGCAGCCCACGCGCGGGTTGGGCGAGGTCAGCCACAGCGCCTGGTGCGCGAGCGCGAGGGCGCGGTGCAGGGGGGTGTTGGGATCGGGGTTCACGGGCAGGGCATTCTCGGCGATCAGGGCGAGGATAAGCCATGTCCGTTGGGCAGGGTCGAGGCGCGCGTCTGCCAGCGCAGGCGGCGCGGCTCGGCACTCCCGCCGGCTTCGGGGGCCCACTCGACCGTGGCCTGCAGGCTGTGCAGGGCCGCCCCGAGCGCTAGGCGCTCCAGACGGACGCTGTAGCGCAGGCCTGCCTGTACCGTTTCGCTGGCCATGGGGCAGGGGGTCTGCGCCGCCAGGGCGCAGTCGAGCGCCTCGTGCGCCAGCCGCTCGGCCCGTGCCTGGGCGCGCGCGGCCTGCGCATGGGCCTCGGCGTGCACGACCACGCCCGCCGCGCCGAGCGCCCCGACCGAGAGCACCAGCGAGGCGACCATGGCTTCGACCAGCGCCATGCCCGCAGACCGCGTGCGGCCACTCATGGCCCCTCCCAGCGGCTGCCGGGCATGGCCTGCAGGCGTGTCGCGTCCATGCCCTGCGGCCAGACCAGGGCGTAGGCCTCACGTACCCCTGGCCGCGCCGAGACCTGCAGGCTGGCCGCGAGCTCGGGCGCATCGGCTTCGACCACCAGCTGGCCCTCGATCGGGCCGCTGCGCCAGCCGCGCACCCGGCTGTCCACACAGTCGGCGTCGAGGACCACGGTGCCCTGGATGCGCGTGCCGGCCGCGATCGGTGGACAACGCTGCGCGCAGGCCTGGGCCGAGAACACCAGCAGCGCGGGCTGGTCCGCATGGCCCACCGGGGTACTCCAGTCGGCCGGGCTGTCGACCCACCAGATGCTGCGCGGGGGCTGGCTGCCTGCATGCAGGCCGGCGCGCGCCTGCGCTTCGGACCAGGCGCGCAGCTGGGCCGGGCTGATCTCGCCCAACACCTGGCGCCAGGCGCTGCGCGCACAGGGTGGGCTGCCGCTCGCCGGGCGCGTCTCGCCCAGCACCACCGCCAGGGTCGGCGCTGTGCTCGGTGCCGGTGCCAGGCTGGGCACGAACACGCTGGTGCGCAGCAGGGCCTGGCCGCTGGGCACGTCCTCGCGGCTGCCCGCGAGCTGGGCGCTGGCCCGCAGCTGCAGCACATGGGGCGATTGCAGCAGGTCACGCGCCAGCCAGGCCTGCAGCGCCCACCGCTGTGGGCCTTGCTCAAGGGTGGGTTCGGGCAGCGGCAGCTGCGCGCATTGCCAGCGCGGTGCGGGCAGCTCGCTTGGACAGGCCCGGCTGGGCAAGGCCGCCAGCGGGTCGGCTTCGGCCTGGTAGCGCGCCAGCAGCGCGGCTTCGGCGCTGGCCAGGGCGGCTTGCGCGGCGAGCCGGGCCTGTCGGGTCAGGCCGGCGCCGCGGAGGCTCAGCATCTCGGTGAGCACGGCGCGGCTGCCGATGGCGCTGGCCAGTGCCGCCAGACCCACCAGCGTGAGCACCAGCAGCAGCTGGGCCGCACCCTGCTCGGTGCGGCGCTTCATGGGCAAAACAGGGCGCGCGTCGCCTCGGGCAGGGCGTTGTGCAGCGCCACCTCGCGCGACTCGAGCAGGCTGCGCCCGGCGGGCCCGCCCACCTGAGCCTCGGCGTTCAGTCGCACGCGGCGCTGCAGCCAGCCACCCTGACCCTGGCAGTCGAGTCGGGCCTCGAGCCGCTGCACGCGCAGCACGCTGGTGTCGGTCAGCGGCGTCCAAACCTCCGGGCTGCAGGCGGTGCGCAGCTGCAGGGCGCCGGCACTCAGGCGCAGGCCGGTGCATTCGTCGTTGTCCTGGCGGCCGTTGTGGTTGCGGTCGAGGCTGAAGTCGAGCCGACCGGCGGCCACGCGCAGGTCTTCGGGGCCGTCGCAAAACGCGTCGCGGCATGCGCCAGGGCCGCGGCTGCGCCAGGCTTCGTGCACGTACTGGGCGTTTTGCAGCTCGCGTGCGACGAGTTCGAGGGCCCACTGCAGGTCTTGCTGCGCATGCGCGTCCTGCAGCGCCAGACGCTGGCCACGCAGCAACTGGGCCATGAGCTGGGCAGCGCCTGCGAGCACCAGCAGCCCAACCGCCAGGCCCACCAGCAGCCCCACCAGGGTCTCGCCGCGCTGCAGCCTCATGTGCGCCAGCAGCGTGCGCTGTCGCTGTCCGTGCGGGGGCCGCTGCTGTGGACCACGGTGGCGAGGTCGCGCCAGGCCAGGCGCATGGGGTTGCAGGCGCTGTCCTGCGCCTGGGCGCCCAGGGCACGCGCCTCGGCCACATAGCCATCGGCGCTGGCTTCGAGCAACACCACCTGGTAGTGGCCCTGGGGCGAGCGGTCGCTGGGCCAGCCGAGCTCGCTCAGGGTGCTGGCGTGGCGGCCCTGGGCGCTGCGCCAGCGGCCCTGGTCCAGCTGCAGTTGCAAGAGGGCCGCCTGCGCGTCGCTGCGGCGCGCCTGGCGCTGCTGCTGTCCGTAGCCGGGCAGCGCCAGCGCCGCGAGCACGGCCAGCAAGGCCAGCGTGACCAGCAATTCGACGAGGGTGAAGCCCGGCCGTGCGCGCACCCGGGCCGCAGGACGTGGCGGCATGGTGGTCTCCCTGAATCTTGTGACGAAACGCACTTTCGCGGCATTGTGCGAGCCGGTCCCTGGCGTGTACAGCCCTGGTCAACCCCATTGGCAGCGGTTTTGACAGGGCTTAAGGTCGGCGCCACAACAAACGTCAGGGAGAACAGCAATGGCCGTGCTGCGCAGTCCGCGCCAGCGTGCGGGCTTCACTTTGGTTGAGGCGCTGGTGGCCTTGGCCCTGCTGGCCGTGCTCACGGCCCTGGCCGCACCCAGCCTCACGGGCGTGCGCCAGCGCCAGGAACTGCGCGGCGTGGCCGAAGCCTTTTGGAACAGCCTGGTGCTGGCCCGCGCCGAAGCGCTGGTGCGCCAGCAGCGTGTGGCCATTTGCGCCCAGTCGGTGCAGGGCACTTGCGACGCCAGCGGGCCCTGGCAGCGCGGCTGGCTGGTGTTTGTCGACGCCAACCGCAACGGCCAGCACGAGCAGGGTGAACCCTTGCTGCAGCGCCAGGGCGCGCTGCCGCCGGGGGTCAGCCTGACCGGCAACAGCACCGTGCGGCGCGCGCTGGCGTATGCCGAGGACGGTCGCAGTGTGGGGCCGGGCGGCGGTTTTCTCGCGGGCACGCTCACGCTGTGCCGCGAGGGCGGCGCTGAGGGCTGGCGTGTGGTGGTCAATGCCGCGGGACGGCCGCGGCTGGAGCAGGGGGCCTGCCCCTGAGGCGCCTTCAGCGCACTTCGTCGACCAGGGTCTTGAAGTCGTCGATGTCTTCGAAGCTGCGGTAGACGCTGGCAAAGCGCACATAGGCGACCTTGTCGAGCTTCTTGAGCTCGCGCATCACCAGCTCGCCCAGGCGGGTGGAGGCGACTTCGCGGCTGGGCAGGGCCAGCAGTTTTTCCTCGATGCGTTCGACCGCGCCGTCCACCTGCTCGGTGCTCACGGGGCGCTTGCGCAGCGCCAGGCGCATGCTGCCCAGCAGTTTGCTGCGTTCGTAGTCGATGCGCCGGCCGTCTTTTTTGACGATGGTTGGGAAGCTGACTTCGGGCTTTTCGTAAGTCGTGAAGCGCTTTTCACAGGCGCCGCACTGCCGGCGGCGCCGGATGAAATTGCCCTCTTCGGACACCCGGGTCTCCACCACGGGGGTCTCCAGATGACCGCAAAAAGGGCATTTCATCTCAGGGCTTGGCGCTTATTTATAGACGGGGAAGCGTGCGGTCAGCGCGTTGACCTTGGCGCGCACGGCGGCCAGGTTGGCCTCGTCCTTGGGGTTGTCGAGCACGTCGGCGATCAGGTTGGCGGTGATGCGCGCTTCTTCGTCCTTGAAGCCGCGCGTGGTCATGGCCGGGGTGCCGATGCGCACGCCGCTGGTCACGAACGGCTTTTCAGGGTCGTTCGGGATCGCGTTCTTGTTGATCGTCATGTGCGCGGCGCCCAGAGCCGCTTCGGCTTCCTTGCCGGTGATGCCCTTGGCGCGCAGGTCGACCAGCATGACGTGGCTTTGCGTGCCGCCGCTCACGATGCGCAGGCCGCGCGCCGTCAGGGTCTCGGCCACGATCTGGGCGTTCTTGATGACCTGCTGCTGGTAAGCCTTGAACTCGGGCTGCAGCGCTTCCTTGAAGGCCACGGCCTTGGCCGCGATCACGTGCATCAGCGGGCCGCCTTGCAGGCCGGGGAAGATGGCGCTGTTGATGGCTTTCTCGTGCTCGGCCTTCATGAGGATGATGCCGCCGCGCGGGCCGCGCAGGCTCTTGTGGGTGGTCGAGGTCACCACGTCGGCGTGCGGCACCGGGTTGGGGTAGACGCCGGCGGCGATCAGGCCGGCGTAGTGGGCCATGTCGACCATGAAAATGGCGCCGACTTCCTTGGCCACCTTGGCAAAGCGGGCCCAGTCGATGTGCAGGGAGTAGGCCGAGGCGCCGGCCACGATCAGCTTGGGCTTGTGCTCGCGGGCCTTGGCTTCCATCGCGTCGTAGTCGATGGCTTCGTTCTTGTCCAGGCCGTAGGACACGACGTTGAACCACTTGCCCGACATGTTCAGCGGCATGCCGTGGGTGAGGTGGCCGCCTTC
>JACCEE011889581.1_pt1 | contig 15061 bp, 13 predicted proteins | sample 7449931 | NCBI WGS metagenome assembly JACCEE01 (sample SAMN15323457, study PRJNA562643) | freshwater metagenome | isolation source: river surface water | place: USA:Blue River Watershed | collected 2017-08-19 | reverse complement strand
GCTCCTGGAATTTATTACGCCCGCTTGCAAAATAATACCCAACAACAAACCCGAACGATGATTTTGGGTAGGTAAGGCGGTAATTAATTTACCTCACTTTTTTAATGGCATTTTTTCCCAGCTTGAACACCATGCTTAGTACGGAGCTTAGGGCTGATTTTTTTGGATTGGGCTCCTTCCCTTCTCCCATTAAGTGGAGTTGATCGGTGTACCAAATGATTTCCAATGGAAAGGTTTTATCCAAAAATTTCCAACCCGTAGTCAAAGGCTTTACTTGGCTCGTTACCGCTACACCAGACAACAATTGATTTGGAAAATCGGGTTGAATGGCTAGCGAACGCGCTATTCCAATTACATCGCAAGCTCCAGATTCCAAAGCTGCATTCATCCCCTGGGCCGACCGGAACCCTCCAGTAAGCATCAAAGGACTATGCACAAGTTTCCGTACCTCTTCGCAATAGGTTAAAAAATAGGCCTCGCGCTGCTTGGTAGACTCTTTTTGAGCTGCTCCCATCATGGCAGGAGCTTCGTAGGTACCTCCTGATATTTCAATCAAATCCATCCCCAAGACACTCAATTGCTTGATTACTTCCATGGAATCCTCTTGGGTAAATCCTCCTTTCTGGAAATCAGCAGAATTCAACTTGATGCTGACTGGAAAGGAATCGCCTACTTCTTTTCGAATGGCTAGATACACTTCTTTAACAAAGCGCATCCGATTTTCAAGACTCCCACCCCAGCGATCAGTTCGTTGGTTGTGGGTAGGCGACAAAAATTGACTGACCAAATACCCATGAGCCCCATGGATCTGTACACCAGTAAATCCACTGTCTTTGCACACTTTTGCAGCAAATGCAAAACGTGCAATTAAATCGATGATTTCAGATTCTGTAAGTGCCCTTGGTGTATTGAACAAGCGATCCAAAGGTTTTTTAAGAGGAATAGCAGATGGCGCTACGGGCTCTCTACTTAGAAATTTAGGAGATTGCTTCCCAGGATGATTCAATTGAACCCAGATGTGAGTTCCTTCTCTTTTTCCTGCAGCTGCCCAGAGCGGCAAGTTTGCATCTTGAATTCCTTGTTCAATGACCACATTGTGCGCTTCTCCCAAGGCAAAACGATCCACCATCACATTGCCTGTAATCAATAGCCCTATCCCTCCTTCTGACCAGCGAGCATACAAGCGGTTAAACTTCTCGTTGGAAGTATAACCACGAGAACCCATGTTTTCACTCATGGCGGATTTGCCAATTCTATTTTTAAGGATAGCTCCACAAGGGAGATGCAGGGGAGAATTGAGGGTTGCTGAGGACATCTTGATTTATAGTTTACTTGCCAATATTCGAGTTCAGTTACAAAAACTGGATTCAGTCACTTGAATGAAAAAACTAAAATTAAATCCAAAAGCAAAAAAAAAGCACTTACAAGAAAATCTTATAAGTGCTTTTACCAAGAGCCCCTTGCCGGGATCGAACCAGCGACCTACTGATTACAAGTCAGTTGCTCTACCAGCTGAGCTAAAGAGGCCTACCTATTTGGTGCTGCAAATATAGAAGGATTGGCCCTTAGGTCCAAAATCACTTCAATTATTTTTTAAGGTTCCTGCTATCATGCAGATTGTGAGCCCTTAAAAATTAAAACTCTTTAAGGATAGAAAGCTTCTTTTTCAATTTTTCAATCTCCTCTTCTGCTTTTTGAATCTTGATCTCGAATTGATCCCTTAGCTTATCTGCTGTTTTTGAAGCTGCAAAAAACTCCAAGTTGTTTCTCCAAAGCGTAATGCTATTCTCCAGTTCTGTAATTTGCTTTCGGATTCCATGCTCCTTCTTATTCAGTGTTTTTACTGAATTCGGATCACCTTGAATACGATTTAAGTTGAGTCTGAATAGGAAATCTTCTTTATTTCCTCCTTTAGCACCTAATTTTTCTAAATAAGCGTCTACCGCCTCTTTAAATTTTGCTTGGATTTCCTTGATGTTTTTTCGCGGTACAAAGCCAGTTGCATTGAATTCAGAAACCAAAGCACTCAACTGCGCTTCGTCCAATCCTTCACCCTTCTTCGTTAATTCAATGATTTGAGCAATAATTGCCTGCTTTTTAGCCAAGTTGGCATCAAACTCAGAGGAAGATTCCTTAGAAGAGTTTCTTCTGTTTTCAAAAAACGCATCGCAAGCTTCTTTGAATCGCTTGTACAAAGCATCTCTATTTTTTTCAGGGGTGGGTCCTAATTTTTTCCACTCCTGCTGCAACTTCACCAACTGATTGGCAGTGGCTTGCCAATTGGTGTTATCCTTTAGTTCCTCTGCCTGTGCAATCAGTTCCTCCGCTTGCTTCTGATTCAACGCCCTCAATTCATCCAGTTCCTTGAAAAACAAATTCTTATTGTGGAAAAATTGCTTAAACAAGGTCCAAAATGCTTTATTGATATCTTTACCTGCTTCCTTCGGAATTGCTCCAATTTTTTCCCAAGCCTTTTGAATTTCTAAGATTTCCTTGGTTTTTGTATTCCAGTCTTTAATTCGATCAGCTTTGTATTGACCAAACGGTGTCAATAGAACAATCAGTGCCTCTTTCTCAACTAGATTTTTTTTAATTACTTCTTTTTGTCCATCAAAAAATTCCTTTCTGCGATCGTAAATCACATCTGAAGCGGCCTTGAATCGCTGCCAAATTTGCTCTTGTTCTTCTCGAGGAACTGGGCCTAAATGCTTAAATTCTTCGTGTAGTTCGTTCAGTTGACGAATAGCTTCTTTTAAATCGACTACATCTTTCAACGCTTCCGCTTTCTCGCAAAGCTCAAGTTTGGCTTCTAAATTTTTCTTACGGTCAAGTTCTTTTAGTTCGAAATAGATGCTTCTATTGTCATAAAACCGGTCCATTAACGCATTGAAGCTTGCCCATAAGTTTTTGCTTTGAGCTACTGGAACAGGCCCTATAGCCTTCCAAGCCTCTTGAATGGCTTTAACAGCAGCCATGCTCAAGGTAGTCTCCTCGCCATCAACCAATTCGCGAAGCTTGTTTAGCAATTCGGTTTTAGCGACTAAATTCTTTTCCTTTTGACGCTCAGCTTCTTTGCGTAATGAATTCAACTGGTTGCGGAAATTTGAAACAAGTGAATTGAATTCACGATCGATATCAGATCCTCTAAAGGCAAAATCATCTGCAGTTCCACCTTCATCCAAATAGGTTTGTAAGGCATCTTCCCGCTCCTTATATGTCAATTCATCAAAGGCAGCTTTGATCTCAAAGACCACCTTATCCAGTTTGATCGACACCCCTTGGCTTACTTTTTCTTGCAACAAATTAAAGAGCTGTAATTTGGATAATCCGGATAAATCGATTGCTACTTGTTCTTCCTCTTCAGCTACCTGTTCATCCCCTTCAAGAGGAATTACCTCTAGATTCGGGGCGCTCTCCTCCTGAACAGGAGCTACATCCGAAGGTATAATAGCTTCTACAGCAGCTTCTTCTGTTTCTTGAACAGAAGTAGGACTTTCCGTATTTTCTGAAGCTGGAAGGGATTCTACAGCAACTTTTTTACCCCTAGTTCCCTTTTTCGGAACGGTGGTTACCTTGTCCTCTTCGGACAGCTCTTTACTTTTCTTAGTCATAAAAAACGATACTAATCTTACGCAATAGATTCAAAGGTAGGCATTTTGACTAATTAAATCGTGGGTCTATGGAATAATTTGCTTGAATTTCAAACTCACCCCCCATCCCTTTCATCAGTTGTTTCCAAATTTGATCCGAAGAATTCTCAAAAACCGAGAAACTGGTCATGCCTGAGTAGACTACCCAAGTTTCTTCGCTTAATTCAGAATCAAGTTGCCCTTCCCCCCAACCACTATAACCAATGAAAAACCGGACCTGAGTTACATCCAATTGGTTTGATTTTAGGAGTTGAACCAATACTGAAAAATCACCACCCCACCAGATATCTTTTGCTAATGCCTTACTGCCAGGTACTACTTGAGCCCCCGAATAAATAAAATGAAGCGTATTTTGTTCAACAGGCCCTCCAACAAAGACTTCGCAATCCAAAAAATCAAGTTCCTTGACTAGATCGCCCAAATTTAAAATTGAGGGCTTATTGATCACAAAACCAAAGCTACCTTGATCCTCATGCTCACAAAGGAGAATAACGGATCTCACAAAATTCTCGTCGTTCAAAAAAGGAGCTGAAAGCAAAAGGTTCCCTGGGGAAAGCTTTTGGTTTGATTTCTGATCCATGCAGAAAAGAAGTTTAAGTTTTCTTAAATTTAATTTTTGAAATCACAATCCCAAGAAAAGATTCCTGAAAAAACGGAATATCCTACCTGCCCATGAATCTTGCAGCCATTAGAAAGGATTACAGCCTTCGGTCCCTAGAAATCGATCAGGTATCCTCAGATCCCTTTTTGCAGTTTAGAACTTGGCTTAAGGAAGCAATGCAAGCGGAAGTATTGGAAGTGAATGCGATGTGCCTCTCCACTCTAGGCAAAGATGGCTTTCCAAATTCCAGGATCGTATTGCTTAAAGAATTGGATCATGGATTCGTATTCTTTACTAATTATGAGAGTGCCAAGGGAAAAGAATTGGAATCCTATCCCAAAGCATCCCTCACCTTCTTTTGGGCGGAAATAGAGCGTCAAGTGCGTGTAGTTGGAACAGTCAGTAGAATTAGTGCTGAAGAATCCGACGCCTACTTTTTATCAAGACCCTTTGGATCACAATTGGGAGCTTGGGCTTCGCCACAAAGCCAAGTCATTGCCAATAGAGAAGTGATTGAGGCGAATCATATTGAATTGGAGAACCAATTTTCTGAATCTACAATAGTTAGGCCTCTGCACTGGGGTGGATATCGGCTTGTTCCCCATCGAATAGAGTTTTGGCAAGGAAGACCTAGCCGATTACACGACCGCATCTGTTATGAAAAAGATGAAGCAACTACTTCTTGGAAACTAGTTCGGCTAGCGCCCTGATTACTTCAGGTCAAATAGGTTAGACACCCCAATAAATCGCTCAACTGTAAACCCTTCTCCATACTTCACTTGGATACGATGGCCAAATTCCCGAGCCCTAGATTCAATAAATGGCAAAAATTCAGGGGAAGAAATAAAGCTGGCAGGTTCTTTACTTTTTGGGTCATAAAATTGGGAACCGAAAGCGGCAATACTTTTTACTTTGGTATCCCAGAACTCTGAAATATCTACTATAAAGTCGGGCTGAATGTAGTTGTTCTGAATGTAGTGGTAAACAAACTTAGGTCTCCAAGGCGATTGTTGGACTCCATCTTGCCAGGTCTCAATCTTGGTTAATCCACTCATAAAGCACGCATTCGTTGCTAGAGAAGCACCTTTTCCGTGATCAGGATGACGATCGGTGACCGCATTGGCTAGAACTATGTCAGGTTGGTATTTTCGAATTACCTGAACCAATTTTAATTGGTGCTCGGCATCGTCTTTGAAAAAAACATCTTGGAAGCCCATATTCTCGCGGGAACTGAGTCCTAAAATCTCAGCTGCATGTGCAGACTCTTGCAAACGAAGTTCCGGAGTACCTCTAGTACCCATTTCACCATGTGTCAAGTCTACAATGCCCACCTTATTGCCCTTTGCCACCTGTGCAGCAATGGTACCAGAACAACCCAATTCTGCATCGTCTGGATGCGCAGCTAGTACAAGGATATCTAATTTAAGCATCATGCGAAATTTATTTTACCCGAAGACTCTGACCAATTCTCAAAATGGAGCGACTAGAGATCCCATTCAACCTCGTGATGGTAGAAACTGAAACCCCATACCTACGTGCAATGGAACCCAGATTCTCCCCTCTTTTTACCCGATGGTAAGCTGCAGCGCTCGCTTTAGCAATATGGCCAAACAAAGCTTTGTTGATCAAGAGCTCCTGTTTGGTCAATAGACTTTTATCAAAATCATAGACGATTTCAGGGTCAAAAACCAACCCTTTGTACCGCAATTCATAATGTAAATGTGGTCCTGTACTTCTACCCGTGGAGCCGCCTTTACCAAGCAAATCGCCCGCAAGCACTTCATCACCTACCTCCATAACATGCTTAGACAAGTGACCATACAAGGTTTCAAGGCCATTTTTGTGTCGTACGACATAATAATACCCGTACCCGTAACGATCATAGCCTTTCACCCGGATAATGCCGTCGAAGGCAGTATACACTGCATCCCCAGTATTCAAATCCAAATCTACTCCCCCATGCATTCTACCCCAGCGAGGACCAAAACGAGAATTAACAAGCACGTCCGTTAAAGGTAATTTCCAATACTGACCCAATTGCTCATCGTAAAGTTTGACCACAAGGCTATCCTTAAACTCCTTGAAATCAAAGTTATAGATATTTACTTTTTTGGTATCCCAGTTGGAAAAATACTCAAAGGCTGTAATCCAGACACTGTCTATTTGAACTTGATCTGCTACCTCAATTACCTCATTGGATGGAGCCCAATCCATGGTAAAGGGATCTTCACTAATTATGGATTTAATTCGAGCTAAATCAACTGTACTTTGGAAAATTAAGGAATCTGTTTGGGTAGAAAGTGTCCTCAAATAAGTCACTTCATCGAAATCCCTCAATTCTATATTTCTTCGCTCTTGGGAAGAACCTGCACCAGCGGGATTTTTCTTAATAATCTTTGGGAATCCTTGCGTAAACTCCTTAAAATCAAAATTCTTCTTATCAGTTGGAGAGGTAGCGGGAGTTTGACTTTTATTCAAAACTTTAGGCAATACTTGAGCCTGAGCCTCAACAAGGCTTAAGCTCAAATAAATACTTAAAATTCCAAGAAGAAGTAAACTCCTCATGTAGTGTATTCCTAGTTTTCAAGTGCAGCAAGGAAGCGTTCCGCATCCAAAGCCGCCATACAACCTGTTCCTGCAGCAGTTACAGCTTGTCGGTAAACATGATCCTGGGCATCGCCACAGGCAAAAACACCTTCGACATTCGTTTTCGAAGTTCCTGGAATAGTTTTAATGTATCCCGCCTCATCCATCGTAATGAATTCTTTGAAAATCGCTGTATTAGGTTCGTGACCTATAGCAACAAAGAAGCCAGAAATTGAAATCTCAGAAATTTTTTCAGTTTTTGTATTTAAAATCCGCATCCCAGTCACTTCCTCCGCTCCCAAAATCTCCTGAGTCTCTGTGTTCCAAAGGATTTCAATCTTTGGATTATTTTTTACACGTTTTTGCATGATTTGAGAAGCTCTCATTTCATCTCGACGTACAATCATGTAGACTTTCGAACAAATATTTGCCAAGTAGGACGCTTCCTCACAGGCCGTATCTCCAGCACCTACGATTGCTACCTCTTGCCCTCTAAAAAAGAAACCATCACACACAGCACAAGCAGATACCCCTCTCCCATTCAGGCGAGTTTCACTTTCCAATCCTAGCCATTTGGCAGAAGCACCTGTACTGATAATTACAGTCTCGGCTAGGATGGTTTTCTGATCATCCACAACGACCGTATGGGGACGAGAACTGAAGTCAACTTTGGTTACCAAGCCGTAACGAACTTGAGTGCCAAATCTCTCCGCCTGTTTTCTAAAGTCCTCCATCATCTCCGGACCCATAATTCCTTCTGGATAACCAGGATAATTTTCCACATCCGTTGTGATAGTTAACTGTCCCCCTGGCTGCCCACCCGTATACAATACAGGAGACATTCCAGCACGAGCTGCATAAATGGCAGCTGTATAGCCAGCAGGCCCTGATCCAATAATTAAAACCTTTACGTGTTCGTTATCTTGACTCATACGGCGTTTCGTTTCTCTTTTTTACTAGTCTAATCGTTAATTTCAACTTCTGAACCTGACAAAGGAAAAAGTTGATTTGCTTCAAGCTAAAAAATCAAAAAGGGGGCAAAAGCCCCCTTTGTATTTTTATCCCAAATAAGGTTTGAGGGTTTTGCTACGGGAGGTATGCCTCAATCTTCGAATGGCTTTTTCTTTGATCTGCCTTACACGTTCTCGAGTCAAATTGAATTTCTCTCCAATTTCTTCCAAGGTCATTGCATGCTCTCCATTCAACCCAAAATAGAGTGTAATTACATCTGCTTCTCTAGAAGTCAAGGTTGAAAGTGCACGCTGCACTTCTTTTCGTAGCGAATCATTCATTAAGCCATCATCTGGCTTCTCGTCTCCATCATTTTCCAATACATCGAGCAAGCTATTCTCTTCGCCCTGTACAAATGGAGCATCCATGGAAACGTGTCTTCCAGAAATTTTCATGGTATCTACTACTTCAGAAGCAGACACTTCTAGAACTTCTGCCAATTCTTCTGGAGAAGGCTCACGCTCAAATTTCTGTTCCAATTCACTAAAGGTCTTGGAGATTTTATTCAAGGAGCCTACTCTATTCAATGGAAGACGAACAATACGTGATTGCTCTGCAAGTGCTTGAAGAATGGATTGACGAATCCACCACACCGCATAGGAAATAAACTTAAATCCACGCGTCTCATCAAATCGTTGTGCAGCTTTGATCAAACCTAGATTTCCTTCATTGATCAAATCACCTAAGGAAAGACCTTGATTTTGGTATTGCTTGGCTACAGAAACCACAAAACGAAGGTTGGCTTTTGTCAATTTCTCCAAAGCAAGCTGATCGCCTTCTCGGATTCTTTTTGCCAATACAACTTCCTCATCTGCTGTCAACAGATCTACTTTTCCGATCTCTTGAAGGTATTTATCAAGGGATTGTGATTCTCTGTTAGTAATCTGCTTGCTAATTTTTAGCTGCCTCATTCCGGGTGAATTAATTGAAAAGGGGTGATAATTCGTTTACTTAATCAAAAACCCAATCTAGATTAGGCGTTTGTCGTTGGCTTTTCCGGTCTTGGAAGTAAGGCTTTTCGAGACAATTTGAATTTACCTGTTTTTTTGTCTACGTCAATTAGCTTGACAGTAATTTCCTCTCCAGGTTCCAAAACGCCATCCATGCTTTCCAAGCGATCCCACTTGATCTCGGATATATGGAGTAAACCATCTTTTCCTGGCATAAATTCCACAAAAGCTCCAAAAGCTTGAATATTTTTTACTTTACCGGTATACACCTCACCAATTTCAGGTTGAGCAACGATCGCTTTCACACGACGAATTGCTGCATCCATGTTATTTTGATTCGCAGAGTAGATGTTAATTTTTCCTTGATTATCAATTTCTTCAATGACAACCGTGGTTGAGGTATCTTTTTGAATCTCTTGAATCACCTTGCCTCCAGGTCCGATCACCGCTCCGATCAATTCCTTTGGAATCCACATCATAAAGGAACGTGGTGTATGTGGCTTTAGGTCTGACTTTGGTGCCGCCAAAGTCTTGGAAATTTCTTTCAAAATATGAAGTCTACCATCTTTTGCTTGATAAAGCGCTTCTTTCAATACAGCATAATCCAAACCTTCTACTTTCAAATCCATCTGGCAGGCAGTAATCCCTTTTTCGGTACCCGTTACCTTGAAGTCCATGTCTCCTAGATGATCTTCATCACCCAAGATATCGGATAGAATAGCATACTTACCAGTCTTTGCATCCGAGATCATACCCATGGCAATTCCAGTCACTGGTGCCTTAATTTGAACACCAGCATCCATTAATGCCAAAGATCCAGCGCATACGGTAGCCATTGAGGATGATCCATTGGATTCCAAAATATCAGAAACGATACGAATGGTGTACGGATTTTCGGTATCGGGAGGAAGTACTTTTTTCAACGCACGCATAGCAAGGTTGCCATGTCCTACTTCTCTTCTACCTACACCTCTATTTGGCTTTACTTCACCAGTAGAAAATCCTGGGAAATTGTAGTGTAAGTAAAACTTGTTGTATCCAGAAATTACAGCTCCATCAATCATTTGCTCATCCATCTTGGTACCCAAAGTACAGGTAGTAACAGACTGAGTTTCTCCACGGGTAAATACCGCAGATCCATGTGCTGAAGGAAGGTAATCTACTACTGACCAGATCGGTCTGATTTCATCTAGATTTCTACCATCCAAACGCTTTTTAGTTTCTAAAGTAAGGTTACGAGCTGCTTCCTTGTGGATTTTATGGAAATAATGGCCAATTAAGCTAGTCTCAAATCCATGATCTTCACTAAGGCTGCTCACATATTCCTCTTTAATTTCTTTTACCAAAGCCGCGCGCTCGGACTTGTTAGCAATTTGACGATTTACGGCAGCAAAAAGCTTATCGTAAGTCGCTGCTCTCATGTGATCGTAAAGCGCTGCATCACTTTTCTCATGGCTGTAGGCTCTCTTCTGCTCCTTACCTACTAGCTTGGTCAATTCCACCTGAGCTTGGCAATGTCTTTTGATTTCTTCGTGAGCAAATTGAATGGCCTCAACCATTTCATCTTCTTGGATTTCAGATGCTTCTCCTTCTACCATCAAAATGAAATCCAAAGAACCCGCAACAATAAACTCTAAAGTAGCTTTCGCTAAATCTGCCGGCTTTGGGTTGATCACATAAGTTCCATCAATTTTCGCTACGCGAACTTCAGAAATTGGACCATTGAATGGAATATCAGAAACTGACAAAGCGGCTGATGCTGCAAGACCTGCAAGCGCATCTGGAAGTACCTCCTCGTCGTGAGACATCAAAGTAATCATGACTTGCGTGTCCGCATGGTAGTCATCTGGAAAAATAGGACGGATTGCACGGTCCACGATTCTACTGATGAGTACCTCGTAGTCAGACAGCTTTCCTTCTCTTTTCAAAAATCCACCTGGAATTTTTCCAGAGGAAGCAAATTTTTCTTGGTAGTCAACAGATAAAGGCAAAAAGTCTACTCCTTCTAAAGCATCTTTCTTTGCAACTACTGTAGCCAATAGCATCGCATTCCCCATCCGCACAACAACTGAACCGTCTGCCTGCTTGGCTAAAGCTCCGGTTTCAATACTAATTTCTCTACCATCCTGCAAAGTGATGGTCTTGGTGATCAAGTTTGGTAACATATAAACGTGTAGAATTAAACTTCGTAATAAAAAGTAAGTGGTCAGCAGCTAAAAAAGAAAAAAGTAAGGTTCTCACCAAAGAGAACCTTACTCTCGAATTATTTTCTGATTCCGAGCTCAGCAATAATTGCTCTGTAACGCTCGATTTCTCTTTTATGGAGGTAGTCTAAAAGACTTCTTCTCTTTCCAACCAATTTCATCAATCCCAATCTAGAGGAGTGATCCTTTTTGTTTGACTTCAAATGCTGAGTCAAATGCTGGATGCGGTGTGAAAAGAGGGCAATCTGTGATTCAGGAGATCCTGTATCTGTAGCAGATTTTAACCGTCCATGATTTTTAAACAACTCTTGTTTTTTCTCTGGTGTTAAATACATGTTTAGCTAAATTTTGTAAAATAAGGACAAAGGTAAGCGTTAAAATTCAATTTTAAAAGAATTAAGTCAAATGGACCGCTTTCTTGGAAAAAAATTCATCACCTTCTTTTGGAAACCCACATAAAAATCAGATTCAAACAAACGAGCATCTTTTCTGGCCTGTCTCAAGAAAAACAATCCAAAGGGCAACAAGCAAAGATTAGAAAAGATGGTTCCAAGAAAAGAATCCGTCACGCCTTCCTTTGCCCACTTCTCCCCTGTGATGGTCAGCATGTAAAACAAAATGAAAAATAGAATAGAGATCAGTACAGGCATCCCAAGCCCTCCTTTTTTGATGATCGCGCCCAAAGGAGCTCCAATAAGAAACATCACGAAGCAGGCTATCGCTTGACTGTATTTTTGGTACCAGGCGATTTCGTAACGACGAAACTCCCTCAACTGCCCATCTACCTGGCTCATTTTTACATTGAATGAGTTCTTGAGGTTTCGCGCATTGTTCAAGGCAAGTGTGTAGGCATTGCTGATGTAACCACGCTCATAAAACATAGAATCTAGTAAGGCCTTTTCTTCGCTTGTAAGCAGCTCCTTCCTAAATTTTACCGAATAGGGCACAACCGGTGTAACTGTAGAATCCAACTGAGAATTCTGGGTTGCTGCAGAATCAGAAAAACCCAGTCGTTTGGCATCTAGTTTTTTTCGTATGGAAACTCCCGAATCTGGCTGGGCTGTAGCAATCACCACCGAATCATTTTTCACTGTGGAGTCAATGGTAGTGACCAATGAATTTGAATCTGCGACAACTTCACGATTGACTGCATTCATACTGTCTTCTATTGCCTGCTCCCTGAGTATCTGTATCCTTCGTAAGGTATCAAATCGTGCTTTTTCTACGAGAATTTCTGGAGTAGGATTCAGTTTTCGGTTTTTGGTAAAAAAAGGATAAATACTGGCTGCGGTAATAAAATTCTGGTACTTTAAATCATTCACGATCAAGTGAAGCGAATCCAAACCATCTCGAATTTCTTCAATAGTTTTTATTGCTCGGTTTGTTGACCACTGATTTTCAGGGGTTCGATTGAGTTGAAATGCCGACAGATCAAAAACCATCACATTTTCCTGAAAGGCGGTTCGTGAAAATTCTACCGGTGCTTCGGATATTCCTCGGGTAGATCTTGACTCCTTGTAGCTTTCCCCAGCATAAAGCGTCAATCTCATGTAAGTATCGTTGTTAAACGTTTCCATGCGACCTGAATCAGCCATGGTCACATTGAGATTCCCCTGACCTTCAGCATGATTGTAGATAAGAATATCTTTCAGGCGAACTTCATCCAATTTTTGATTGACCTTAATGCTAAAATTGGGAATGCCGGAATAGAACACTCCTTCTTTGATATCCAAGGAAGGGGTCTTCATTCGGATATCATAGAGCAAAGAAAAAGTCTTGAGATTGACTTTTGGGACTAGGTAATTATTCGATAAAAAGGCCAAAATCGTCAGTATTACAGCAAAAATACCAATTGGTCGCATCGCCCTGGTAAGGGAAATCCCACTTCCTTTGATTGCTGTCAATTCAAAGTGCTCACCTAAATTTCCGAAAGCCATCAAACTCGATAGCAACATGGCTAAGGGCAAAGCCATAGGTGAGATACTAATAACGAAATAGCCAATAAGTTCTGCGTATATCCAAAATCCCAAGCCCTTTCCGAAAATCTCGTCAAAGTATTTTAACATATTGACGATCAACAAAATAAAGTCCACCACCAAGAAGGTGAGTAAAAATGGGCCTAAAAAAGAGCCTAGAACAAGTTTATCTAGTTTTTTCATCTGCAGAAATCCAAACAAAGTAAGGGATTTTCTTGCTGAATCCAGTTACCAAGGAACCGGAATTATGCGCCTATAGTCTGCTTTAGCCTAGAAATTAACCCCTCCCAAATCCCATCAAGCTCATCTATCGCGTAAAAATTGGATTGATCGATAACTTTTAAAAATAGAGAATGGGTAAGTTCCGCTTCATCCAACTTGAATTCGATAAAGGATTCTTCCCCTTTACTTGGATTCTTTGGATCAAAAAAATCCCAGCGTATATGGAGGTTTGCCTTCAAGGTGGTTTGCTTGGCAAAATGGTCTTCCTGGTCAAAATTGAAGATGAAGTTTTTGTCTTCATTGATTCGTACCGTATCTGCAAACCATTCTTGTAATCCACTCGCAGTGCTCAAATAGGCATAGACTATTTTTTTGGAAGCATTTAATTGATAATCAGCAACAAATTGGTTTGTAGACATATTCTCCTAGGGAAATTCCGAATTAATTCACTTCTAAAGACCTTCTCAATTTGCATTTCAGCCAACAAGCCCTCATATTTGCATTCCGTTTTGTGAACCTTTGAGTTGCTTACCGTTCTGGATTGGGTGAAAAGGAAGGAAAAAAGATGTTTTGGAAGATAACCAATAATCCGAAACATCCCTAAAAACGGAAAAAGAAATTTGGCGAGGTAGCTCAGTTGGTTAGAGCGCAGGATTCATAACCCTGAGGTCGGGAGTTCAAATCTCCCTCTCGCTACAAAGGCTTCCCATTAGGGAGGCCTTTTTCATTTAAAGCTTGGATTCATATCCGCCGCGGCGGTCAGGTCCTCTTCGCGGCGGACAGGGGTCAAATCTCCGGCTACGCTACAAAGGTTCCTCGAAAGTGGAACCTTTTTTTTGTCATAAAAAAAGCCTCCCTATTTGGGAGGCTTTCGCAAAATAAGGCAGTGCCAGCCTTATTTTACTCTTTCAACTACAGCTTTGAATGCCTCAGGATGATTCATTGCCAAGTCAGCCAAAACCTTTCTGTTCAGTTCGATTTCTGCTTTCTTCAACAATCCCATCAACTGGGAATAAGATACTCCATGAGCTCTAGCTCCTGCATTGATACGCTGAATCCACAAAGCTCTGAATTCTCTTTTCTTAGCTTTACGGTCTCTATATGCATACTGAAGACCTTTCTCGTACTTGTTTTTGGCTACAGTCCACACGTTCTTACCTCTTCCAAAGTAACCTCTAGTGGCCTTTAAAACCTTTTTTCTTCTTGCTCTTGACGCTACCGCGTTTACTGATCTAGGCATAGTGTTTTGTTTTTTGACTCGTGGTGTCCTGTTTTAGGAGCTTAGTGACCAACGCATCTGGTGAATAAATAAACCTGTTTAATCTAAGACAATTCTGAAAATCAGATTCTCAACATGTCTCGTACTCTACCCTCGTCAGACTCATGAACCAAACCAGCTTTGGTTAGGTTATGCTTACGCTTGGTAGATTTCTTCGTAAGGATATGGCTTTTGAAAGCGTGCTTCCTTTTGATTTTGCCGGTACCGGTGAGGGTAAACCGCTTTTTTGCACTGGATTTGGTTTTTACTTTTGGCATTTTGCTGTATTTATTTGGTTGAAATCACTTTTTTCCTGGCTTAGGAGCAATGAAAATATTCATTCGCTTGCCTTCCAATCTTGGCATCTGCTCCACCACACCTACATCTTCCAAAGCCTGAGCAAATTTTAAAAGCAACATTTCTCCGCGCTCCTTGAAAACAATGCTTCGTCCTACAAAGTGTACGTATGCTTTTACTTTGGCTCCTTCTTTTAGGAAACTGATGGCATGCTTCAATTTGAAATTGAAATCGTGGTCATCTGTGTTGGGCCCAAACCGAATTTCTTTTAAAACAACTTTAGCAGCATTGGCTTTGATCTCCTTC
>JACCEE010676518.1_pt1 | contig 15071 bp, 17 predicted proteins | sample 7449931 | NCBI WGS metagenome assembly JACCEE01 (sample SAMN15323457, study PRJNA562643) | freshwater metagenome | isolation source: river surface water | place: USA:Blue River Watershed | collected 2017-08-19 | reverse complement strand
TCAATTACTAATTATATAAGTTTTGTATATCAATTTTTTATAATTTATAAGAATACATAAAGAATAATAACAATAATGCTCCTACTACAAATGTTTTTGTATCATTTTTTAATTGTGGCCAATTATATACTACTGAATTTATTAAAATTAATGTTGTGCCTATCATTAATGAATATTTAATAATTCTATTTTTCATTTTACCATGACTAAATACTTTTATAGCTAATACATAACCAACTATAATTGCCACAAATGATATTGATATTTTCTTTTTTATTTTTTCTTCAAATTCAGATTCACTTGTTAATACTTGAATTATTTTATTTATAAAAAAAACATATAGTAAACTTATTGGGATAGATATTAATAAATCCCTTACACGTTTTTTATTACTTTTATTACTCATTATATATTAGTTAACTAAAAAAAATTTAAAAAAAATATTATATTTAAACTATTGAACCGCGGAGTGTCAAACTTAAAATACATACGGGGTCTTAAGTTTGGGTCACTCACGGAACCGTACTAAAACTACTATATGTTGATTTCATATCAACTTTAGAATTTTCAATGCATTTATCCATTTTAACTTCTAATTCATCTATTACTTCTTTCATTGTATGAGTATATATTCCTAATTTAAATGCTTCTTCATAGAATGAGCTTTTTAATTCCATAAATAAAGCAAAACTTTCTTGAATACCAATATTTATAACGACATTTCTTGTTATATTACTTGTCTGATTTGATTGATCACAAGAATTTATATCATTTATTATATTATCAAAATCATATGATAATTTATATATCATTCCAAACTTTTCACCAATTAATTCTAAAGCATTTATTGTTTTTTTATCTAAACTTCCACCACCTAATATCCAACTTAATACTAAGATTAATTTTCCTATTCCACCGTATGAATTCTTTATATAATCTATCATATCTTCTTGTACATATCTATTCATCTGTGATATTTTTTTATATAATTGATCTGTTATTGTTTTTAAATTTAATAAATCACTCTTAATCATTTTTTTTACTTGCATTTTTTTTGGAAATGAAATAATATTATAAATGTGATTATTAAAATATTCATATGTTCTTATTAAGATTTTATTAAGTTCATCTTGATCAGTTATTTTAATTATATTAATATTTTCATTTAAAAGTTTATATATACCAATTAATAAATTTTGATTAAAATTTAAATTTGAATTTTTACTATCTAACATTATTAATAATATATCAATGGCTATACCTAAAAAATATCCATGACCTTTTACATTACTTTTTTTTGAATTGTGATTGAATATAGTTGATAAAATTATACCTCCAAGATGATCAGATTTCATTAATTTATTAGATATTAAATCATTATATTCATCAGAAAAATATGTACTAATATTTTTATTTTTTATAAATTTTTCAATAGATTCCTGATATCTAGATATTCTGCTCATTAATATTATATGATAATCATTTTACACAAAATACACGCAAATAAATTAATTTGTTTTAACTTTATCTCTATTATTATATATCATTAACATAATATTATTTTTTGTATTTTTTTGTGATTCTAAATTATCATAATTGTCTTGAAATTCCTTAAATTTATCTATAATTTTATCATTTATAATGTTATTTTCTTCAAATTCTTCAAATTTATCTGTAAGTAAATTATATTTTTTTGTGATAAAATTATCTAATATATCATCTTTTTCTTTTACAATCCATTTATTATTTTCATAGACATATACATATTTAGATTTTAAATTACTAATACATATATTATGATTTTCAGGTACATTATCGTCAAAATGTACTTTTTCTATAAAATTAATAAAACCAGTAAAAAATCCTGATAAATATTTTTTATAATCAGCTTCAGTTATATGTGATAAATCTTCTTTTCCTAATGGATTTATATTAATAATTAAATTATTATTTGTGTTATTATTAATAATTTGATTAAATGTTATATTATTTGTTTGTTTTTTTATTAATTTCGCTACAGTATTTTTTAATGATTTTATTTCATTATGAAGTTTATTTTCATCTTCTTGTTTCTGTATTTTATTTTTTTCTTCTATAATTTTATTTTTATCATTTAACATATCTTTTTTAACTTTACATGATGAAAAAATATGTCTTTCAACATTATTTTTATTATTAAAATTTTTATTACAAAACATACAATTTTTTTTTGTTTGTATAGATTGTTCTGTTAATTCTAATATTTTAGAATCAATATTATTTATTTTATTATCATATTTTGTAATAAGTGATGTATCTGTTATACATGGATTTTTATTATTTTGATGTCTTTTTAATAAATATTTATATTTAAATTCTTTATCACATTTATCACAAGTATTCATTATTTATAATATTATTATATATTATAATTTTGTAGATTAAGCGAATTTTAATAAAATTATTTTTAATATTTATATACACTTTTATATTTTCATAAAAAATATGAAAGAATATATATATCAGTCTTCTTTATAAATGATATAGTTTTGATATATTTAGGAAGAAAAATAAAGATAAAGATATTGCTAAATATTTATTTATAGTTAAAAATATTTATTTTTTAAAGTTTATTAATATCATAAATTTTTAATTTTATATATATTATACATTCGACATTTTATATTTGTTAATAATAGTATAAAAAAATATTTAAATAATAAATTAAAGTGTAAGAGTGTATAAAATAAAAAAGTTTAAAATTTCAACAAAATTATACTTATGATGAGGAGAAATTTATTATGAAATAATATTTAAATTTTTAAATTTATTTTTTTAATATTAAAAAATATATATTTTTTCTCCCTGTAAATATATTAAAATGTAGAAATGTAGTATTTGAAAATATATTAATAATATAATCTATACACACTTTTTTATTATAGTGTATTATATAAAAAGTATATATAGATATATCTTCTTAAAAATAGAAGATATTTTTTATATATAAATAAAGATTAATAATATACAATTATTTAAATCAAAATATATAAGTTATCGATAGTTCTACTTACAGCTGTATAAGTACATCTTTTCATTTCTTCTTCATTTCGATTTTTAACTATATCTGAAAAATCGACAAAAACATTCTTATAATTTGAACCTTGTGCTTTATGACATGTAATTGCATAACCATATGAAACAGATGCAAATGGATTCATAAATTTAGAATAAAAATCATTATAGAGAGGTTGAATTAGTAATGTGTCAATCGACATTAATTTATATTGACTAAATAATTCATTTCTAAATTTCTTTATTTCTTCTATTGTGTTTACAATTAAATTCTTATGAATTAAATGTTCATCATGTTTTAAAACAATAATTTCATATTCATTATCTAATTCATCAATTTTAATAACTTTCATTTTATAACATTTAAATTTAATATTTACCGAGTTAATTTGATCAACAAATTTCTTATATTTTGTTTCTATTGATCTATGATTTTGAAATGTTTTAATATTTCCATTTATCTTATGTGTTAGTTTTTCAATATCATAATATATTTCTTCTATATTTTTTACAATGATTTTTTCAGAAGTATTAAATTTAACTTTATTAAACTGGTTTTCTAAATTTGACAATTTGTTATGATTTGGATTTGCCAATATATAGAATTCATTCAGAATTAATATGTCTCCTATTTCATATTCTTTAATATGTTCTTTCTGTGAAAATAATGATTTACGAATGAAATTATTATAAAATTTTACTTCATCATTAGTCCAAGCTATTATAATTGTATCTTTTTCTGTATTTATAAGCTTTTCAAATTCTTTATACCAACTTGTTTTTGTTTTAACAGATTTATCAAATGAATATATTTTCATATTAAGATTTGTATGCTCTGTGATATTAATAAAATCATCAATATTATAAATCCAATCTCTTACTGTATTTGAACACTTTATAATTGAATTATGTTTTGTTCTGACTATTTCCTTCAAGATATATTGATCCATATTAATTAAAGTAGAACAAAATTTATCATAGTCTTCAACTGTAATATTTGGTATTAAAGATTGCATTTTATTTATTGTTATTTTATTAACTTGACTCATAAATACAGAACTAATCTTTTCATTAACTGGTGGTAATTGTGCAGGATCTCCTGTAAAAATAATTTTTGTTTTAATTTTTGATGATTCTTTTAATATCTCATATGTAAGACCGAGAGGTATCATTGAACATTCATCTATTACAACAATATCATAACCATCAATAACATTATCTTTATCTTTTGTAAAAATAATTTCACCATCAACATTATATTCTGTTTTGTATTTTAATAATTTATGTATTGTTTGAAACTCTATGATAATATTTTTCTTTTTTAATTTATCACAATTCATATCAAATGATAATTTGTCTTCATATTGAATGTTATTTTGATCTAATAGATATTTTATTCTATCAGATACTTTTGTTTTAATAACATTTAATGCTTTATTTGTTGGAGCTGTAAACACCAATGAATTAATATATTTTAATTCTAAACAATTCATTAAAAAATCAATGATCGTTGTTGTTTTACCAGTTCCTGCATATCCAAATAATCCAAAAAGTTTTTCTTGAGGATTTGATATAAATCTAATCATATTGTCAATCGAATTCTTTTGATCTTCTGTATAAGTTAGATTTGATTTTTTTATTAGTCTATTAAAAATAATTTTATTCTTAAAAACTATATCACTATTATATGTAAATTTTATCATTTCAGAATATCTTTTATTAAAATTTGTTTTAAAAAGATTATCAAAATTGTTTACAATTTGAAGATTGTCTTTGATGTTTAAAAGATTTATATTATTCAATTGAACATAATTGTCCATTGAAATTTTACCATCTTTTAAATACTCAACTAAAAGTTTCTCATAATCATCCATAAAAATATTAGAAAATATAGTATATTAATAAATAAATTTAAATAAAATCAATTTTTATCTTATTTTTTATGATTCTTTGGTTTTGCTACAACAGGCTTTGTTTCTTTTGCAGCTGGTGTTTTACCTACCTTTTTTGGTGGTGGTTTATCATCTTCATCTTCTGATTCAGATTCTTCATCTTCAGAAACTTCTTTATCAGATTCCTCTGCTTCTTCTACTTCAGAAACTTCTTCATCTGAATCATCTGATGATTTCTTTTTATCAGTTTTTGTTTCATCTACGTCACCTTTTTCAGAATCTTGTTTTTCTTTATTCTTTAGAAGAGTATCTACTGAATCTACTTTTTTCATAATATCTTCTAAAAGTTTTCCTGAAAAATGAATCTTAATAGCTGCTATAATTGCATTAGAATTTACACGACTCTTGTGTGCATATTCAGACATAATTAGTGATGTATTAGCAAGCATTACATTTGCTTGAACAACAAGATAACATAGAAAATTCATACTATCTTTGTTAATATTCATACGAAAATTATCATTGAAAACATATTTAGTAATATAATTATCAAGTGCTTTTCGTTCAATTGGAAGTTGTTTTTGATAATCTAGATTATCATCATATTTATCTACACAAAGGTAAAATGTATTATTTAGATATGATGTAAGACGAATATGTGTTTTCATTGCTTCAACAGTGACATCATACATTCCAGATTTTGATTTCTTAAATGAATCACTTAGACTGTGAAGAAATGAAAACATAAGAATTTGATCTACAGATGCTGTAATATAATGAGCATTAATAATACCTACTTTTTTATTTTGACGTTCATAATGTTCTTTAAACCATTTACGAAATGGTTTGACATTAATCTCGAGTCCTACAAATGCTGTTTCTTTGTTAGCATGTTCACCTTTATCAGTATCTTTAATTTTATTTGCTTTAGATTTATTATCATCAGAATTTGAGTGTGTATTGGACATTATTATATTTAATAAATAGTGTTATATCCTTATATTGTAATTTATATATTTATCAATTTTTTTTATAGAATGTAATAATTTACTGTAATATTATAATAAAAAGTAGTTGATCTAAAGGAAGATAATTTTTTTATATATATGGTTTCATCATATATAAAGATATGTATCTTTTTATAATATATAATTAAATGGACCAATCAACTATTCGATTTGATAAATCACCAGATAATCTTCTCGAGGATATTAAACAATTATCTAATAATTTTATTGTATTTGATAACAATAATACTAATAATACTAATATAAATACTGCATTTAAAATTGTTCAATCTTCAAATAAATTACTTTATAATTATACAGGTGTTATGTGTAAAAAAGTTTGGGATTATTTAAATAAAAATAAAAGAGTTAAATTTATGCAAGAAGATAATTATATTAGTTTTTCTAAAAATCCATCTAAATTATCCGAAGAAGAATTTGAAAAATGGGATAAAGTTCTATTAATTACAGATGAAATTAATGGTTTTATTGATTTAAATATTAATTTTAATGAAAATATTACACTTGAATTTCTTAACGATTTTGTAAATTATTTGCAATCATTAAGTAAAACTATTGATATACTATTATTTTATTATGTACATACAACTCGTTCTGTTACTTTTACTACAATTGATGATCTAACAAATCTTATAAGTTCTGCAAAAAATGAATTAGAAGATGATATTATAGTAAAATGTAATAATAACTTTTCACTAGAAGATAAGTTTAATATAATTAATTATTATTATGAATTATTTATTCTAAACTCAAAAACAGATATTATTATACATAATATTTGGGGTACAGAAGAAGAATATAATAATAGAGAACAAGAAACTAAAGAACCTACAGATAAATTTGATATATTTAGCAAATTATTTAATAATAATACACTTGGTAAATGTGATTCAAATGATATGGAAGAAAATGATATGGGTAATATACTTAAAAATGCCATGATGAATATGTTTGGTGGATTAGGTGGTTTAGGTGGATTAAACAAAAATGATGATGACGATGATTTAGATGATGATGTTGATGAAGAAAATAAAAATGAAGATGAAAAAGATGATGATGTTGATAATGATCCTGATGTTCAAGCTATAGAAAAACTTATTTCTAATATATCAGATAAAGGACATTTTTCTGCAGATAATGATGATAATCTTGATTAATTTTAATCATCGGAAAAATCAGAGCTCATATCAGAGCTTAAATTAGAACTCATATCAGAACTCATATTAGAATTTATATCAGAATTTAATATAGAACTCATATTTGACATTCCAGATATATCCGATATTCCAGAAATATCTGAAATTTCAGATTCCATATCAGAAATATTTTTATTTTTTTTATTTTCTACAGACAATGATGACATTGATGTTATTATAGATGATGACATATCTGAAGAAATATTGGATGATAATGTTGAAATATTAGTTACTTGATCATCGTTATATTTTATTTTATTTTTTTTATTATATAAATTATTCATCATTATTGTATGTTTTTTATTATTTTTATAATATATATATAATCCTATTAATAATACAGAAATCAATAAAAATTTAAATATTGTATCATTCATTCTTATAACTTTTATTAATAAAAAATATTTTTATTAATAACTCATCTATTAATATTATTATTTAATTTTGCATCGGATCATAAAAACTATCGATATCTGATTGTGGTGCCATTAATTGAGTACTTACAGTTTCTTCATTCTTATTTTGTTGTGGATAACTAATTTCATTATTCCAAATATTTTGTTCAGTATTTATATTTTTTTGTTCTGAATTTATACCTAATTGTGGTTTTTGACAACCCATCTTTTTCTCAATGCGTCTTATATATGATCGTAATTTTGTATCTTGTTGTCTAAATAAAACTAACAGAACTACAACAACAATTATTGTATTTATACATAAAATAATCCAATTTTCTTTTTGAAACATGTTACTAATATTTATTAATTATTTTAAATATTATATTTAAACACACATTTTTATCAAAATAAAAATTGAAAAATATATTAAATATTAAATTCAAGTAAATAATATTATTAAATAACTAATTAAAAATATGAACTATATATATTTATCTATATTTCTATTTTCCTACTTATTTATGGAATTTAATAATAGATTAAAATTTAATATTCGAAGAATAAATAAATATTATAATAAACCAAACTGTAAATTAACTGTAATAACAACTTTCTATGATTTCTCATATGAAAATATATTTATATTTGCATCATATCTTTTTATTAAAGATGTAATCTATATTATATTTATGTATAAATTATTGGATATATTACTTTGTATTAATATATACAAAAATAAAAAATATAATATTAATATTTATAACATTACTGATTTTATAATATTATCAACTGCAGTATTTGTATCTGAATTTAGTATTATGTCAGTAATAGCATCTATTCTATTAATTTTTAGTGATGTAAAAATATATTAAATTTTTTTATTAATAATTATTTGTCATGATTATAATTATATTAAAATATTAAATTATTTTATTTGTCACATTTGTATTCATTTGGATTTTCTGGATTAATATTTGCATTATAATTTAGTTCACAATCAATTGCTGCTTCTTTTATCGCAATTTCAAATTCATTTACTAATCTATTTTTTCTCATAGATAATTTATAAATATATTGATCTATAGTTTCTTCTTCATCTTTATGAACTGATAAATAAATATATACTTTTACATTTCTTTTTTCTTCTTCTAAATCTTTATGTGAACAAAATCTACTTGCTCTACCAATTACTTGATCTAATCTTGGAAGATTCCAATATGGGTCTATAATATGAACTTGTCGAACTCCTTTAAAAGATACTCCCTCTTTAATAGAAGATGATCCTAATATTATTTTTAATTTACTTCCGTTTAGATTTTTTTCACCATTAAATACTGTTTTAATTTCTTCTTTATAATTCATATTTTCATCACCAGACCAAATTGCAAATCTTTTTGTACCTTCGCCGTGTGAAGCATAATCTTTATAACCATATGCTTCTAATACTCTTATAAAACTTTTTAATCCTGCATATTCTTTAAAGCTACTATATATAAATACTTTTCCAGTTGCTCTATTAATTCTATTTATCATTGAAAAGAATTTTGTTGAATATTTTTCTAATCCATTTAATATTTTTAATTTTGTAAAACTTTCTAAACCTTCATCTGCTACTTTTTTATTTGGAAATACTATATTTGATGCATAACGTGTTCCAATAAAAAAATTATTTGGTAATTCTGATACATTTAAATTTTTATTAACTTTCTTTTTAACCTTTTTAATAGATTGATTTTCTTCGTTTCTGATAATAGCTTTGTATGATGAATATTGAAAATCGCTCATCTCACACTTGACATATTTAATTTTCATTTCTGGAAACACATATGATGGTGCACCTCTAAAAAAAGATACATAACCTTTTATAATAGATTTAAATAAATCTATATTTTGTGTTCTAACATTGTATTCACCATTTGATTTCTTTGTAACTTTTATAAATTTCTTATCAAAATCAGCTCCTACTGGAAATGGTGTTTCTGGTCTAAGTAAATTTATTGTTAATCCTAATTCCATAGGTTTATCGAACATAGGTGTAGCACTTAATAATACTAATCTTAAATCTTGTGGTGCCTTTTTAATAAGATTCATTAATTCTGTATAATATGTCCCTTCTTCTGAAACCATATTTTGTATTTCATCTATTATTAATAAACTATTTCTTAAACTTATATCTTTATTTTGAACATGTTCTATAAATTTATTATATGAATATATTTCATAATATTTATCAATGCGTTGATCTGTTTTTTTTATAATTTCTTTATATTTAGAATCTGATGGATGTAATGCTTTTAATTGTTTTCGTTCTGCATCTGTTATATATTCCGATCCTGCACATGGACTTCTTAATTCTGTTCTAAAGTTACCTTTTAATGATGCTGGAAGAACAACTATAATTTTTCTTGATTTTTTAAATGCTTCTCCTATTCTTACAGCAGTACATGTTTTACCAGCTCCTATTCTGTGATAAACCAAAATACCTTTATAGGGTGTTTTTGGATTTATAAATTCAGCTCCAAATTGTTGTGGTAATTGTAATTCATATGATTTAGGATTACAAATTTGATCAAATGATTGTTTCTTTTTTGATATTTTATATTTTTGAAACTTTTTATTTATTTCTTTATAAAAATTATCATCGTTAATTTTAGGATATTTCATAATATTAGAATATATATTATAAAATTATAAAATTATAAAATAAATAAAATTTAATCAGACATTGGAAAATTACATTCATGATTCATTGCCCGAAGTACACATTCAAGAGAACGTTTAAGAGTCATTTGTCCTTCTTTAAATGATCGGGCAATAAGAACCTTGAGGAGATCTTCTGTAGAAACTTCCATTACTGGATTACCTACATTATCATAATCATTGTATGAAAATTTAAGTGCCATACTTGTTTTATTTACAGATACACGATTACCAGTTTTCATATTATAACGGGCTGAAGTTCGTGGACGATTATCTTCTGTCTTAGCTTCTTGTACACCTTGCACAGATTGTGGTTCTTCTGTTGTATTTTGTACAGATTGATTTTTATGTTCATATCGTGGTTTATATTCACGACGTTGATGTCCTTCGCGTGGTTCGCGTGGTTTATATTCGCGTGGTTCGCGTGGTTTATATTCGCGTTGTTCACGTTGTGCATAACGATTATTTGGTTTTCCATTATTTCCTGAAAAACGATTTGATTTAGAAAAACTTTGTGGTTTTTCTTGTTGTTGTTCAATATGATGTTCTTCTTGTTGGTCTTCTTGTGGTTCATTGTGTTGTTTTTCTTGATGTTCTTCTTGATCATCTTGATCAGAAAGTTGATTTGCCCATTCTGATTCAATCTTTGTTGTTAATTTAACTTCTTTATTATCTTGTTCTTCTTCTGATTCTGACTCGGGTTCTGGTTCTTGTTCAAGTTTTTTAACTGGTTTTTTTGCAACTGATTTTTTCTTTGTTTCTTCTGTTGTTTTTTTAACAACTTGTACAGGTTGTTCTACTTCATGTTCTGATTCTGAACCAGATTCAGATTCAGATGTTTCTTCTTTTTTAACAACACGTTTTGTTGCTTTTGGTTTAGTCTCTGTGACAGCTTTAGTTGATTTAACTTGAGTTGATTTAGGAGGCATTATATTTAATAATTATATAAATAAAGTATCTGCTTTAAAATGTTTAAGATTCAATTTTTTATCTTATTAAAAATAAGGAAAAAAGTAATAAAAACTACTAAGAGGTTATCAATTTTTTGTATTATTCTTTTAATAATAAAAAAATAATATAAATTATTTTTCTTATTTATATTGAATTATATCTGGATCACGTATATTATTATCTGTTTTATTTACAATAAGTTTATAAATACGAGGTAAATGTGTTGGAACAATATGGTAATTAATATTTTTTGTAAGTAATTCTGGTTCTGTTGGAGAATAAATATAATATGTATTAATTCCAATATTATTATATGTCATAATCATTTTGTGTGTTGAACTTTGTGAAAGTGGTTTAATTAATTTATTTGTAATGTCAATAATTTTATTCATACTTTTTATTATTAAGTTAATTTAATTATTTATTAGTTAACTTAGTTATATATTAGTTAACTTATTATTTTTCATTTTTTTAAATTATTAATAATTTATTCTGTATTTTGTAATAAAGGAGCTGTGGGAGATATAGTTATTATATAATTTTCTTGATAAGATGGTGGTTTATCATTTTTAATTTCTGAATATTTTGGTAAGGCTGGAATTGTAAACATATTTCGATTATTATTAAATTCTTGTTCACGATTTATTCTATTTTTTTTATATTTTTCTTCTGCAAAAACTACCAATATTAAAAGCATAATTAAATAATTTACTATTGTTATTAATTGCATTATTTGATATTGTTCATTAATAATGTGATAACATTTGAATATTACTTCAGATAATAAAATAGTACCCCCTAAAAATAAATTAATAATTGTTCCACCTACAAACAATTTACAAAAATATTTTCTATTCTCTAAAATTTTAAAATTAAACCAACTCATACATATAAACAATATTGTGTATATCATTCCATTTATTAGTCGATAATAATGCATCGAATTTAATATTTTTTCACATCGAAATATTGTATTATTGTCATAAGTATTATCATAAAAATTAATAAATGATATATTAGAATTTGTATTATTTATATAATTTATCGATCCTATAGAATCATCATCATCATTAGTTGAATTATCAATAACTTGATCAGGTGTTAAATAATAATATCTATCAGAATTATCAAATAAACCTGTAAAGAACACAAATGTAAAACCGAGTAAAATCGATATAAATCGATAACAATTGTTTGTTAAAAAATCTTCTATGTAAGCCATTATTATATTATATATATATAATTTATTTAACTATTTATATTTTTTTTCAATATTTTCTTATAAAAAAAATAATTTAACTTAATATTCATCATTTAAATTTAATGGATTATAATTTAGATGATATAATTAATAATTTAAAAATAGCAGCTGATATACATTATAAAGTTAGAACTGAATGTCAAAAATATTTAAAATCTGGAAAAAAATATTATGATATTGTTAAATCATATGAAAATGAAATTAAAAAATATTCATCTGATATAATTGATATTGCTTTTCCTGTAGGATTTTCAGTTAATAATATTTGTGCACACGATTCATCTTATAAAGGAGATAATAGAATTTTAAATAAAGGTGATATTATTAAAATAGATTTTGGTGTTCATTGTAATGGATATATTATTGATTCAGCATATTCTCATGTTATTGATACTGATTTTAATAATTTAAATGATAAAACTAAAAACCTTATAAATTCGACAATAGAAGCAACTAATATAGCTATTAAAAATTCTGGTGTAGATGCTAGACTATTTGAGCTTAGTGAATTGATCGAAGAAACAATATCATCTTATGATGGAATTAAACCAATTTATGCTATCGGTGGACATAATATTCTACAAAATAAAATTCATGGAGGAAAATTAATTCTTGGAAAACCCCATTCATCTCAAGAAGGAATAAAAATGGAAGAAAATGAAATATTTGCAATAGAGACTTTTGCTTCTACAGGAACTGGAGATTTAAAAATGTTGCCAAATATAACTCATTATATGCAAAAAAATAATGATGCTAAAAGTATAAATCTATTAAAAAATATTAAATGTGGTTCTTATATAATAAATAGAAATATGTTACCATTTAATATGGATTGGATAGATAATTTAAATAAAAAAGAATTAGATTTATTAACAAAAATGAATATTATTGAACCATATCCAGCATTAGCAGATATAAAAGATAACGCATTAACATCACAACATGAACATACTATATTTATTAAAGAATCTGGAGTTAAGATATTAAGTAAATTCGATGATTATTAAAAAATAGTTAAATAATTTATATAAAAAAATTTATTATATTCTATAATAATATAATAAATGTTACTAAATAATGATATATCTATTGTAAAATTAGTTATGATACTTTATTTATTTGTATTTGCAAATGTTATCTCAACTAAAATAAATACAAAAATAGTTGATAGAATTGAAAAAAATATTATGATTAAACATATAGTTGGGTTAATTACTGTTGGTGTTTTATTATCTCTTGTATACAGTAATATACCTCTTAAACATTTAATATTATACTCGGTAATAATTTATGTTGTATTTTTATTATCAACAAAGATATCTAAAAATTATATAGTTTTAGGATTATTACTTTTAGTTGGTATATACTTTTTATCTGCTGAGACAGATAATAGAATTACTGGTATTAAAAATGATCAATCTATTAATATTAATGATAAAGTAAAATTAATTAAACATTTAGAAAGCAAAAATAATAAAATAACTTATTTTTATATATTTGCAGTAATTGCCGGTTCATTAATGTATGATGAAAAAAAATACGTACAAATGGGTGGATCATATGATTTAATCAAATTTTTAAACTGATAATTTATTAATTAATTTACTATCATAATAGTTATAATAATTCTATTTCATCCGATTGTTTATTTATATTTATATTTTTTTTATTATTTTCTATTTCATCAAAATCATCTATAATAATTTTCATTTCATCTATCGTAATACCTTTCTGTTTTTTATAACAACAATTTTTAAAATGATATTTACATTTATTATAATTACATAGTATTACTGCTAATACTGAGGCAATAAAACATAATATAATAGTCAATACATTTTCATTCATATTATATAGTTAATTTTATAATTTTGTTATATAATTAACTTTATTATATATTAAATTATCATCTTTTTTATATTAATAAAAATTGATAATAATTGTTATTAATAAAAATAAGTATATATAAAGTTCATTCACTAAAGTATATAAATGAATAATATCTCTAATTCTAATTCAAATGATGATAATTTAATTCTAATAGAAGAAACACAAAATATACAAGAACAACAAAATACAAAATATACAAATCAATTAAATTTCTTTTTTGGTTTATGTAATATTATATGTTTTATTGCTTGTATTATAATCGATGTCAATATTTTTGTTAATAATTTTTTTTGGTTGTTATTATTTATTGATTGTTTGTATTTTATATTTTATGTTATTCTATATCATTTTATTAAAGGTAATAAATCATATATTATAAGTATAATATTATATTTAATTGAATATATATATCATATTACATTTTTTTGTGTTAAAAAATATAATAATATTGATTATACAAATGAATTGATTGATTCATTTATATTTTATTGTATCGCATTTACATTAAATGGTATTGTTCTTATTTACCATGTAGTGTCAAAATCTTAAGACACCTAGGGGTCTTAAGATTGGTACTACACGCTAGCGAAAATTACTTAATTTAAGCCCCCTTAAAAATTAAGCACTTTTCGGTACACTATTAAAAAATATATTTTTATTTAAACAATTTGATGGCATAGACCTTTCTTTACACACATTGG
>JACCEE012751903.1_pt1 | contig 15072 bp, 16 predicted proteins | sample 7449931 | NCBI WGS metagenome assembly JACCEE01 (sample SAMN15323457, study PRJNA562643) | freshwater metagenome | isolation source: river surface water | place: USA:Blue River Watershed | collected 2017-08-19 | reverse complement strand
GCATGGACGCCATGGACAACTGCTTCACGGGTGGCCACGGTATGCTGCGCTTTGACAACTTGCGCGTGCCCGCCAGCGACGTGCTGGGCGAAGTGGGCCAGGGCTTTCGCTACGCACAGGTGCGGCTGGCACCGGCTCGCCTGACGCACTGCATGCGCTGGCTGGGCCAGGCGCGCCGGGCGCACGACATCGCGGTGGCGTACGCCAGCCGCCGCAACGCATTTGGCAAGCCGCTGGCCGAACACGAAGGCGTGGGCTTCATGCTGGCCGACAACGACATCGATCTGCAGACCGCCCGACTGCACATCTGGCACACCGCCTGGCTGCTGGACCAGGGGCAAAAAGGCGGCTTTGAATCGAGCCGCGCCAAGGTGGCCTGTTCAGAAGCCGAATGGCGCGTGGTGGACCGCTGCGTGCAAATTCTGGGCGGTCAAGGCGTGACGGCCGAAACGCCGGTGATGCGCATCTTCATGGACATGCGCGCCTTCCGCATTTACGACGGCCCCAGCGAAGTCCACCGCTGGAGCATGGCCCGCAAGATCGTGCACAAGGCGCAGAAGGCGGCGCAGGGCCAATAAGCGTTGCTCAGGCCTTGGCAGCCTGCAAAGTGTCCCGCGTCTGCATCGCCACTTTGCGCGCAGCCTCGGCAAAGTCATCCCCACTGGATGCATAAAGCACCGCACGCGACGAGTTGACGATGATGGATGCCCCCTCGCGCCAGCCCGCCTTGACGGTGGCCACGGCGTCGCCGCCTTGTGCGCCCACGCCGGGGATCAGCAGGGGCACGGTGGGGGCGATCTGACGCACGCGCTCGATCTCGGCTGGGTAGGTGGCACCCACCACCAGGCCCAGCTGGCCGTTCAGGTTCCAGGGGCCTTGCGCCAGGGCGGCGATGTGTTCATACACGCGGGGCTCACCGTCCACCGTGGCCAGGCGCTGGTTTTGCAGGTCGTCACCGCCGGGGTTGGAAGTGCGGCACAGCAAAAAGGCGCCTTTGCCTTCGTACTTGAGGTAAGGGGCCACCGAGTCCCAGCCCATGAACGGCGAGAGGGTCACGGCATCGGCACCAAAGCGCTCGAAGGCTTCTTTGGCGTACTGCTCGGCGGTACTGCCGATGTCGCCGCGCTTGGCGTCCAGGATGATCGGCACATGGGGCGCCACGCGGCGCATGTGTTCCATCAGGCGCTCGAGCTGGCCTTCGGCGCGGTGCGCGGCAAAGTAGGCGATCTGGGGTTTGAAGCTGCTGACCAGGTCGGCTGTGGCGTCCACGATGGCGGCGCAAAAGTCGTAGATCTTGTTGGCGTCGCCCTTCATGCCCGCAGGGAACTTGGTGGGTTCGGGGTCCAGGCCCACACAAAGCATGGAGCCGTTTTGGCGCTCGGCGGTGCGCAACATGTCTAAAAAGGTCATGGGTTGGCATTTTAAAGGGCGACACCCTGGCCCACCCGCCAAGGCTAAGATGCCTGCCATGCACAAGCTCTCTCCCCGCCAATGGACGGTTCTGGTCTTGCTCACCCTGGTGTGGGGCGTCAACTGGCCGATCATGAAAATCGGCGTGACCGGGTTTCCGCCGCTGACGTTTCGCACCTTGTGCATGTGGCTGGGCACGCCGGTGCTGGCCGTGGTGCTGGTGGTGCAGCGCGTGCCGTTTCGCATCGGGCGCGAGCACTGGCGCGAGTTGCTGGTCCTGGCCACCTTCAACATGTTTTTCTGGCACGGCCTGATCATTGTGGCGGTGCAGTCGCTGTCCAGCGGGCGGGCGGCGATTTTGGGCTACACCATGCCCATGTTTTCTGCGGTGCTGGGTGCGCTGGTGTTTGGCGACCCACTGGCCCGGCAGGCCTGGGGCGGGGTGGCGGCCGCATCGCTGGGCGTGGTGTTGCTGCTGTGGCACGAGTTGTCCAACCTGAGCGGCAAACCCGTGGGCGTGTTGCTGGCTCTGGGGGCGGCCAGCACCTGGGCGCTGGGCACGCAACTGCTGCGGCGCACCCGCATGCCGGTGCCCACGCTGGCGATTTCATTCTGGATGGCTTTTTTGACCACCGGGGTGATGACGGTATTGGCCTTGCTGTTTGAGCGTGACCAATGGCAAGCGCCGATGCCACAGACCTGGGCGGCGATTGTGTTCAACGCTGTGCTGGTGTTCGGTTTTGCACAAGCGGCCTGGTTTTATCTGGCCCGCAGCCTGCCGCCGGTGGCCTCCACCCTCAGCGTGATGCTGATCCCGGTGCTGGGCGTGTTCAGCGGCGCCGTGGGGCTGGGCGAAGTGCTGCACTGGCAGGACTGGGCCGCGGTCGCGCTGATGATGCTGTCGATTGCCGCCGTGCTCTGGCCCCGACGTCAGACCAGCTGAATCAGCCTCGCACCGTCTGCAGCGCCAGCACCAGATCGGCCCAGGCTTTGGCCTTGTCGGCGGGGTTGCGCAGCAGCGCATCGGGGTGGTAGGTGACCACCACCGGCACGCCCTGGTAACGGTGCAGCTGCCCGCGCAGCTTGCCCAGGGGTTCGGTCGATTGCAGCACCGACTGCACCGCAAAGCGCCCCATCAACAAAATCACCTTGGGCTGCACCAGCGCCACCTGACGGGCCAGATAGGGCGCGCAAGTGGCCAGCTCTTCGGGCGTGGGGTTGCGGCTGCCGGGCAAGGGGCACTTGAGGCTGCTGGTAATGAACACCGCACCTTCGCCCTGCGCCTGCCGACTCAGGCCCACGGCCTTGAGCATGTTGTCCAGCAGCTGGCTGGCCTGGCCCACAAAAGGCTCGCCCGGCTGGCCTTCGGCTTCGGCCTGCGGGTCGCCAATGACCAGCCAGTCGGCCCGCAAAGCCCCGACACCAAACACCGAAGCCTTGCGCGGGCTGCACAGCGTGCAGGCTTCACAGGCGGCGGCGGTGGTTTGCAATGTGGCCCAGTCCATGCTGTCCACGTCCGCAGGCAGTGGCCGCGCCACCACGGCAGCGGGTGCAGGGGTAGCCGGAGCCGGGGCAACAACACGCTCGGCCACCACGGAGCGGGGCGCGGGCGCAGCAACTTCGGGCGTTGCCACGCCCTGGGGCGAAGCCTGGACCACGGCTTGTGGCACGGCCTGTGGTGCGGCCTCAGTCGGCAAAGCCACGGGGGCATCCGGTGTTGGCACGGATGCCTGGGGCCACCACACACGCACGCCCATTTCGGCCAGCATGGCGCGCTGGCGGTCGTCCAGGTCAAATCGGGTCGGGTCGGTGGTCATGGCAAGTCGGGGGCAAATTCAAAGGTGGTCAAAGCTGAAGGCTCATCACCACGGCGTGTTCACGCTGCTGGCGGTCGGCTGGATAGTAATCCTTGCGGATGCTGACCTGCTTGAAGCCGTAGCGCTGATAGACCTGCAAAGCACGCTGGTTGCTCTGGCGCACTTCCAGCCACAGCCATTGCGCGCCTTCGCTGCGCGACCACAGTGACAGCGCGTCCAGCATCATGTGGCCCCAGCCCTGGCCCTGGCGCGCGGGGGCCACGGTGATGTTGAGCAAGTGGGTTTCTTCAAAACCCTTCATGGCCAAAAAGTAGCCGATCAACTCGTCGCCCAGCCACAGGCATTGCGCCTGAAACAAGGGGTTGAGCGAATCACGGAAGTTGCCGCGTGACCACGGGTGGCTGTAGGCCATCACCTCGATGGCCAGCACCGCGTCGAGGTGCTCGGGCGTCATGGGCGACAAGGTCACCGCTTCGCGTTCGGCCTCGGTGGGCTGCACCACGGCGGGTTTCATGCGGCAGCCTGTGCCGCAGCGGCCTTCATGGCCTCACGTTCGGCGGTCGTGTTGGCCACCTTGTCGCGAATGTAGAGCGGCATGGCCTGCTCGGCAGGTACGGCCAGACCTTGCGCCCACAGGGCAGGGGCCAGCCGCAGCAAGGCCGCCGCCGTGGGCAAGGCGGGGCAGCGTTCGCCTCCACCGGCCAGGCGTTCGCCATAGGCGTCAAAGGCATTGCCGGCCAGCAGCACGTTGTCCGCAGGCGCGGGGACATTTTGTGGGGCGCACACCTGCAAGGGCGACACAGCTTGCCACCCGCCCCCCACCCCGGCCACATGGCGATAGGTGGCGCTGTAGACCTCGTCCATGCGGGCGTCCAGCAAGGCCAACACCGTCAGATCGGCATCTGAAGCACCGGCCTGCACCCGCTGAAAACGCGCCTCTTCGGCCACGGCCAGCAAGGTGTCCACCGGCAGCACCGGGATACCGACCCCAAAGGCCAGCCCCTGCGCCACCGCACAAGCGGTGCGCAGGCCGGTGAACGAGCCCGGTCCCCGGCCCATCACGATGGCATCGAGTGAGGCCAGCGGCATGTCGGCCTCGGCCAGCATGGCCAACACGGCCGGGATCAGCGCGGCCGACGACTGGGCACCGCCGGGCAGGGTTTGCGTCCAGACCTGTGCACCCCGGGCCACGCCCAGAGACAACACATCGGTGCTGGTGTCAAAGGCCAGCCAGCGGTGTTCTTGTTCTTTCATGTTTTGACTCCCTGGGCCACAGGCCTGGCCTGGCGCACGCCCAACAAAATACCGCCGGTGACCAGCGCCAGACCGGCCAGCAGGTTCCAGTGCATGGGCTCCCCCAAAAACCAGACCGCCCCCATGGCCGACAAACCCGGCACCAGTGCGGTGATCATGGTCGAGCGCACCGGCCCGAAGTGCCGCACCATGAAGGTGAAGGTGATGCCCGAGATCACCACCGAGCCGCCCCCCTGAAAAGCCGCCTGAAACAGGATTTCGGACCAGGGGGTTTGCGGCAAATGGGTGGGCAACACGCCCAGCCACGTCAAAAGCGCAAAGAGGGGCACAAAAAACACGCACGCAAAGGCGGTGATGGCCATGGTGGCGCGCACCGCGTCCAGCCCATAGCGGCGCACCGTGACGCTGTAACCTGCCCAGCAACAGGCCGCGGTCATGAACAGCACATCGCCCTTCCAGACTTCGCCCCCCTCAAAAGCGCGCAACAGGCTCATGCCGCCGACCAGCAAATCGCCCAGCACAATGCAGCCCAGCCCCAGCACGCGGGCAGTGGACACGTGTTCACGCAACCCCCACCAGGCCAGCAAGGTGGTCCACAGCGGCAAACTGCCCGGCATCAGCACCGATGCGTGGGATGCCGGGGCAAAAAAGAAGCCGGTGTAGGCCAGCACCGCATACAAAAAGCCCCCCAAGAAACCCGCTTGCACGGTGGGGACGAGGGGCAGGGGGGACAAGCCCAGCAGAGAGCCGACCTGCTCGCCCCGCTGGCGGGCCGGTCGCATGAGCCACCAGGCCCAGGGAAGCAGCACGCAACTGGCCCCCAGAATGCGGGCCAGCGCAATGTCCAGAGGCAGCAAGCCACGGGAGGCAGAGGCCCGGGCGACGACGATGAAACCGGACCAGATCAGGACCGTGATGATGGCCGAGGCCAAGCCCACGGTTCTTGAAGAAAATCGCATGGCCCGAATGATACGGCCCAGCCAAGCCCCCTTGAGGCCCTTAGACTTGCCGGATGCTGTTGTTCCGGTTTCCTCCTCTGTTTTTTCACGCGAACACGGGTCTGCGCCATGCGGTCGCCACGCTGGCCTGGTCGCTGCTGATCCTGCCCGGCATCGCTGCCGCCAAAACCCCGCACCGCAAGCCCCCCCCCCCTGCTGCGCCCACGCCTGCAGTGGCCAGCGCCCCGCACCGCATGCCGCCTGCTGTGGTGCAGGCCCTGCGACAAGCGCAGGTGCCGCCATCGGCCATCAGTGTGCAAATCACACCCTTGGGCGCTGTGGGCACAACCACCAGCAGCCCCCGCACCATCGCCCCGCGCCTGGCGCACCTGGCCGATGACCCCCGCAACCCGGCCTCGGTCATGAAACTGATCACCACCTGGGCCGGGCTGTCGTTGCTGGGGCCGGACTTTGTCTGGCGCAACCGGGTGTATACCGACGGCCCGGTGCGCGATGGCGTGCTGCACGGCAACCTGATCCTGCGCGGCAGCGGCGACCCCAAGCTGGTGGTCGAACGCCTGCAAGACCTGATGGCGCAAATCACGGCCGCTGGCGTGCGCGAAGTGCGTGGCGACATCGTGCTGGACCACAGCGTGTTCGACCCGAAACCCCGCAGCGAAGCCTTTGACGACGAACCGCTGCGCCCCTACAACGTGAGCCCCGATGGTTTGCTGCTCAATTTCAAGGCGGTCATCTACACCTTCAGCCCGGACGAGGCGGCCAATCGGGTTCGCATCCAATACGAGCCGCCCCTGGCCGGTTTCGACGTCCCCGCCGAACTGCCTCTGGCCAAGGGCCCCTGCAACGACTGGCGCAGCCAGTTGCGTGCCGACTTCAGCCAGCCCCATGGCGTGCGCTTTGCCGGTGCCTACCCCGCCAGCTGTGGCGAACGACCCTGGCCGGTGGCCTATGTCGCGCCTGCGTTGTATGCCTCCAAGCTGATCCAGGCCCTGTGGCAGGGTGCGGGCGGGCAACTGACGGGCCAGGTGCGCGGCGGCACGCTGCCCGCAAACGCCCGGTTGCTGGTCGAAGCGCCCTCCCTGCCTCTGGCCAGCGTGATGGCTGACATCAATAAATTCTCGAACAACGTGATGGCCCAGCAGCTGTTTTTGACGCTGTCGAGTGAATGGGGAGGGCCCGGACTGTTTGAAGCGTCTCGCCTGCGCGTTTCGCGCTGGTGGCGCGAACAGTTTGCCGACCTGCCCGAACCAGTGCTCGACAACGGCTCAGGCCTGTCGCGCACCGAACGCAGCAGCGCACGCAGCCTGAGCGCCGTGCTGCAAGCGGCCCACATCAGCCCGCAGGCCCAGGTGTTTCAAGACTCCCTCTCGGTGGCCGGGGTGGACGGCACCGCCGCCCGCCTGCGCGAGCGCAACCCCCAGTCGCCCTTGATCGGACAGGCCTGGCTCAAGACCGGCTCCTTGCGCGATGTGGCATCGGTGGCGGGCTATGTACAAGGCCAAAGCGGCCAGCGCTATGCGGTGGTGGCCCTCATCAACCACCCCAACGCCCCTCAAGCCCGTGCAGCACTCGACCAATTGCTCGAATGGACGGTACGTGACACGAACAATTCAGCCCGGGCCACGGTTTCGGTCTCACACCCCTGACAATCGACCCCATGAACCTGATTGACTGGATCGGCACCCTGGCCGCCATCCTCACCACCGCCAGCTTTGTGCCCCAAGCCTGGCACACCTTCCGCACCCGCGATGTCAGCGGCATCTCGCTGGGCATGTACAGCCTGTTCACTGTGGGCGTGGCCTTGTGGCTGGTCTATGGCGTGCTGATGATGGCCTGGCCCATCATCATTGCCAACGTCATCACCACCAGCCTGGCGCTGCTGATCCTGGTGATGAAACTGCGCTACCGGTAAATCACCACGCCTACCGGTTCATGGGTAGTTTCCCCATGGCCGTGATGACATGCCGACTTTAGGATTGCGAAATCGAACGCCCGTTCTATTTCCCTTCCAAAGGAGACATCTGATGCGTCAATTTACCCGGTATGGACTCGCCGCTGGCCTGAGTGCGGCACTGGTCTGGGGGCTGGTCGGTTGCGGCGGTAACGACAGCCTGCCTTCCAAAGTCCCCGTCAGCAAGGTGTATGTCATGGGCGACAGCCTGGCCGATGTGGGCACCTTTGGGGGTCTCAAATTCACCGTACAAGACCCGGTGAACCCCCAAAACTCGCTGATCTGGCCCCAAATTGTGGCCAACAACTTCGGGCTCGATGGCGCAGCCCAATGTAACTTTTTCAGCATCGGGGCCAACGGCGTCAGCATGAACCCGGCCTGCGGCAACTACGCCGTGGGCGGTGCCCGGATCGTGAACAAGGCCACCGACACACTGCCCACCGTTGGCGCGCAGCTGGCCGCTCGGGCGCAAGCGCCTTATGCCGACACCGATTTGCTGCTGGTGGACGGCGGCGGCAACGATGCGGCAGATTTGGTGACCGCATTTCTGACGGCAGCGGCCGGCGGACCGGCCTCGGCCTACCAGACGTTCCTGCTGCAACAACTGGATGCCGCTGAATTGGGTGCGCTGTTGACACAAGACCCCACAGGGGCCATGGCGGCAGGCGCCTACATGCAAAAACTGGCCAACACCTACTTTGACGCCATCAAGACGCAAGCCCTCGACAAAGGGGCCAACCGGGTGGGTGTGCTGAACATTCCGGACATCACCATCACGCCACGCTTTCAAGCCGTTCTGGCCAGCATGGGCGCTCAGCAAGGCGCAGCCGTGCAAGCAGGCATCCGCCAGTGGCTTGGCGCATTCAATGCGCAACTTCTGTCACGCATTGGCACAGACAAACGGATCGCCCTGGTCGACTTTTATGCCGATTTCCAGGATGAGGTGGCGCATCCAGAGAGCTATGCACTGACCAACGTCAAAGACCCGGTGTGCACCGCCACCGTCAGTGACACCTTCGGACAATTTCCGTGTCTGAGCACCACGCTCGATGCCACAGCGGGCCAGACCGCGGGCTGGTGGAAACGACATGCCTTTGCCGATGGCTTCCACCCCACACCTTATGGGCACGGCCTGCTGGCGGCCTCTGTTTCCCGAGCCCTGGCCCGTGCGGGCTGGCTGTGATGCACACAACTTTGGAGTTGCACATGAAAAAGAATCTTTTGACCCTGGCCTTGATCAGCGCTGTGACCGGCGCATGGGCTCAAACTGCAGGCTCCTGGCTGATCCAGGGCAACATCACCCAGATCACCCCCAAAGTCAGCAGCGGTCAGTTGACGGCGCCCTCACCAACAGGCACCACGGTGGGGGTGGGTGCAGACACGCAACCGACTGTGCAGGTCACTTATGTGGTGGATGACCACATCTCGCTGGCTGTGCCGCTGGGCCTGGGCTTTCAACACAAACTTTATGGCACAGGGGCCATCTCCGGCACAGGCCAAATCGGCACAGTGACCGCATTGCCTCTGACCGTGTTTGGCCAATACCGCATGGGCCTGGCCGACGCAACGTTTCGCCCTTACGGCATGCTGGGCCTGAGCTACGCACGCTTTCAAGACGCGCAGGGCAGTGCGGCACTGAACGGGCTCAACCCGATCAACCCCACAGGTGGAAACACGGGTCTGAAGGTCGACTCCAAACTGGCCCCCAGTGTGGGTTTTGGCATGAGTTACAAGCTTAATGACCGCTGGTTTGTGGACACGTCTTACGCCAAAACCTTCCTCAAGACCACGACCACGTTGTCCACAGGGCAAACCATTCAGACCACACTCAACCCGGACATGCTCACACTGGGCGTGGGCATGCGTTACTGAAAACGGTTCGTCCCCCAAACAACAATGCCCGGATGCGCGGGCATTGTTGTTTTTGGAGACAACGGGTCTCAGGCGGCTGCCCGTTGCAAACGGTCGCGCACACCTTCCCATTCAGGGGTGTCGGGCGGCAGTTGCACCCAGATTTGCTGAACACCCCGGGCGTCCAGTTCGCGCAGCGTGCTGAACAGCTCGTGCGCGGCTTGCGCGGCCACTTGGGGTTGGGCGCGCCAGACCACGCCAGCCCCCAGGCCACCACCATCGTCTGGTCGCACAGCCGACCACACCCCCAGGTTGTTGGCGTGCGGGCCCAGGGCCTGCAATTTGGCGACGATGTCGGCGGCGTTCAGCAGGCGCACTTTGGCGCGAGGGGCGTAATGCGATTCGAGCGTGCCTGATGCACGCGGCGCAGGCTGGCCCAGCACGTCTTGCGGCGCATCCTTGTCACGCAAGGTACGGCCACAAGCGGCCTCAATCTGCACGCGGGTGATGTGGCCCGGGCGCAGCAGCACCGGCTCGCCCCGGGTGCAGTCGATGATGGTCGACTCAATGCCCACCGCACATTCACCGCCGTCCAGAATCAGCAAGTCGCGGCCAAGTTCGGACTGCACATGGGCCGCCGTGGTGGGGCTGACGCGGCCAAACCGGTTAGCGCTGGGCGCGGACACGCCTTGCACTCCCAACGCAGCGCAAGCGTGCAACAGGGCCTGAGCCACCGGGTGCGAGGGGCAACGCAGGCCAATCGAATCCTGTCCACCGGCCGAAGCAGTGGCCACACCAGCCCGGCGCGGCAGGATGAGCGTGAGCGGACCGGGCCAAAAGGCGTCCATCAGGCGTTGGGCAAAATCGGGCACCTGCGCGGCAAACAGCGGCACCTGCGCGGCACTGGCCACATGCACGATGAGGGGGTGGTCGGCGGGGCGGCCCTTGGCTACAAAAATGCGGGCCACTGCGGCGTCGTCGGTCGCGTTGGCGGCCAGGCCATACACCGTTTCAGTGGGCAAGCCAACCAACTGGCCATCGCGCAAGACTTGCGCAGCTTGCGCAATGGCGGCATCGTCTGCGGTCAGGATCATGGACGTCTCAAAACGCTTCAATGCCAAGCAGAGCGGCGGCCTGCAAGGCGGTGGTGCGCACGGCTTCAGGCGTGGTGCCGGTGATGTTGAGGTGCCCCATCTTGCGCCCCGGGCGTGCCGACAGCTTGCCGTACAAGTGCAAATGCGTGCCCGGCAGTGCCAACACGGCAGCCCAGTCGGGACTGCCGCCTTCGGGCCACAGGTCACCCAGCAGGTTGAGCATGATGGCGGGTGAATGCTGGCGCGGCTGCGTGAGTGGCAAGCCCGCCAAGGTGCGCACTTGCAGCTCAAACTGCGACTGGTCGCAGGCGTTCATCGTGTAATGGCCGCGGTTGTGCGGCCTGGGGGCCATTTCGTTGACGACCAGCTGACCGCCTTCGAGGATGAAAAACTCCACGCACAGCACGCCCACATAGTGAATGCCCTCGGCAATGGCGCGGGTGGCGGCCACGGCCTGGGCGGCCAGATCGGCAGGCACCGCGCCGTCGTACACGCTGGTCACGGCCAGGATGCCTTCACGGTGCAGGTTGAGCTGGACCGGGAAATTCACGATCTGCCCATCGGCCCCACGCGCCACGATGACCGAGCACTCGGCTTGCAGGGGCAGCATTTTTTCCAGCACACAAGGCACGTTCTTGAGCTGGTCCCAGGCGGCGGTCAGTTCCTCACAGGTCTTGACGCGGATCTGGCCCTTGCCGTCGTAGCCCATGCGGGCGGTCTTGAGGATGCCCGGCAGCAGGTCAGCGCCCACAGCCGCCAATTGTGCGGGCGTGGCGATCACGGCATGTGGAGCCACCGGCACACCGCAGCGCACAAAGTGGGCTTTCTCGGCGGCGCGGTCCTGCGCAATGGCCACCGCATCGGCACTGGGGGCCACGGGGCGGTGCGCACCCAGGGTCACCAGCGCGGGCGCGGGTACGTTTTCAAACTCGGTGGTGATGGCCGCGCAGCGCTGCATGAGCTGGGCCAGGCCTTGCTCGTCCAGGTAATCGGTTTGCACATGGTGGTGGCTCACCAGCCCGGCGGGGCTGGCCGCGTCGGGGTCCAGCACTGCGGTGAAGTAGCCCATGGCCTGCGCCGCGTGCACGAACATGCGGCCCAGCTGGCCACCGCCCATCACGCCCAGGGTGGCGGGCTGGCCGTTGACAACTGCACCGGGCAACAAGGGTTTGTTCATGGTGCGCCCACCGGTGGCAAGGTCATGGCACGGGCTGCCGCTGTCTGCTCAGCGCGGAAGGCCTCCAGTTTCTGACGCAGCGCCGCATCGTGGTTGGCCAGTTGGGCCACGGCAAACAAGGCGGCATTGGCCGCTCCTGCCGGGCCAATGGCAAAGGTGGCCACCGGCACACCCTTGGGCATCTGAACGATGCTGTGCAAGGAATCCACACCCGACAGGGCCTTGGTCTGCACCGGCACGCCCAGCACCGGCACCACCGTCTTGGCCGCAATCATGCCGGGCAGGTGGGCCGCGCCGCCTGCGCCCGCGATGATGGCCTGCAAGCCACGCTCCACCGCAGTCTGTGCGTAGTCAAACATGTCGTCGGGCATGCGGTGAGCAGAAACCACGCGGGCTTCGTGAGGGATGCCAAACTGTTGGAGAATCTGGACTGCGTGCTGCATGGTGTCCCAGTCAGAGCTGGAGCCCATCACCACGCCGATGAGCGCTTGTGTCATTGGGTGCTTTTCGTTGTCAATCCTGAATTTTAAGGTTTCACCCCGCGTGGGGCTGAAACACAACCCGGAACACTGCCCGCCATGATGGACGTCACGATACAAAATTTTGAAGCCGAGGTGATTGAAGCCTCCATGACCACGCCGGTGCTGGTGGATTTTTGGGCCCCCTGGTGCGGTCCCTGCAAATCGCTGGGTCCGGTGCTCGAAAAGCTCGAAGAGGCCTACGAAGGCCGCTTCAAGCTGGTCAAGATCAACTCGGACGATGAGCAACAACTGGCTCAGGCTTTTGGCATCCGCAGCATCCCGACCTGCGTTCTGCTGATGGGCGGCAAACCGGTCGATGGCTTCATGGGGGCTCAGCCAGAAGGCCAGTTGCGGCAGTTCCTAGACAAACACCTGCCCGCTGCCGAAGAAGTGCAAGCGCAGGCCGCAGCCGAACAAGCACAGCAGCACCTGGAAGCGGGCGACCCCCACAGCGCCCGTGCGGCCCTGGAGCAGGCCCTGGCGACCGACCCCGGCAACGACGACGCCCGGTTTGACCTGGTCAAGCTGCTGATCGGCCACGGCGAGCTGGGAGAAGCTGCGGCCCTGCTGGCCCCGGCCATGAGCCGCATTCCGGTGCCGCTGCGCTTTGAGGCGCAAACCCAGTGGGTCAATGCCCTGGAATTTGTGACCACCGACCCACGTGGCCAGTGGCCGCTGGAAAAATTCGACGAGCTGATTGGGCAAAACAAGCGCGACTTCGAGACCCGATTTGCCAAGAGCCGCCTGCTGATCGCCACCGGCGAATGGGAAGCGGCCATGGACGAGCTGCTGGAAATCATCATGCGCGACAAAAAGTGGGACGACGAAGCACCACGCAAAACCTTTGTCGCCCTGCTGGAGTTGATGACGCCGCAAAAGCCCAAAGAGCAAAACGCCACCGGCAAATCCACCGGCGGCATTGAATTGATGGGCAAAACTGCCGTGCAAGAAGATCCGCTGGTGACGCTGATCGCCAGCTACCGCCGCAAATTGAGCATGGCGCTGAACTGACCTCGCCCCTTGGCACAAGGTCCCAACCCCGGGCCTGTGCCTGCGACAGCAACGGCGGCTGTCACAAGTTCGTTACAGACACTTACCAGTTTGACGGGGCTGCTGGCACTTTGACCAGTTCAAACAATCAAAAGCATCCTAAAATTTAATTGTCACTTTAGGATTCATTTTTAACCATGCCCCGCGCCAACCCCTTGATCACCCCCGAAGAGCTGCAATGCCTGCTCGGCGGCGGTGCGTCTGGTGCGGCACCTGACACACCAAGCCGACTGAGCGTCTTGCAGCTAGGGCTGTTGCTGTGGGGGGTCAAAAGCCTCGTGTTTTACGGCGTATTCTTGTCCCCCGAAGTCCCGGCCATGGCCCACACCACACATTACCTCTGGTTGCGCGGTGCACTTGAAATGCTGTGTCTGGCCGTCTTTGGCTGGGCGACGCAGCGCCCCCGTCAAGCATCCGTGGCCCGCGGTGCCGTGCTGATCGCCTGCACCACCTTGGTCATGGACGTGCTGTCGTTGGTGGCACTGCCCTGATTCTCGCCCCCGGGGCCCCTGAAATCTCAGCCCCACCGTTCTGAAACGTCTAAAGGGGCAGCACGGCCCCTGGTCTGCGCATCAACCCATCAACTTGTTGAGTGCCTCTTCGTATTTGGCGGCGGTCTTTTCGATCACTTCGCGCGGCAAACGGGGTGCCGGGGGTGTCTTGTCCCAGGGCTTGCCATTGACCTGGGCGGTCTCCAGCCAATCACGCAAGAACTGCTTGTCATAGCTGGGCGGGTTGGCCCCGACAACGTAGCTGTCGGCAGGCCAGTACCGAGATGAATCGGGGGTCAACACCTCGTCCATCAGCACCAGGGTGCCATCGGTGTCCAGGCCAAATTCAAACTTGGTGTCGGCGATGATGATGCCTTTGGCCGCAGCAATGTCGCGGGCGGCCTTGTAGAGCTGGATGCTGATGTCGCGAATGCGGCCCGCCAAATCGGCACCGATCATGGCCACGGTCTGCTCAAAGGTGATGTTTTCGTCATGCTCGCCCACGGCCGCCTTGGCTGCGGGTGTGTAAATGGGCTCAGGCAGCTTGCTGGCGTTTTGCAGGCCTTCGGGCAGGGGCACGCCACAGACAGACCGGCTGTCCTGGTATTCCTTCCAGCCGCTGCCCGCCAAATAGCCACGCACCACGGCCTCGACCGGGATGGGCTTCAGGCGCTTGACCAGCATCGAGCGGCCCTTGACCTGAGGCACTTCAGCAGGCGACACCACGCTTTCGGGGGCATCGCCCGTCAGGTGAATGGGGCAGATGTTCAGGCCTTTGGGGCCGAGCTGGTCAAACCAGAACAAGGCCATTTTGGTGAGCAACTCACCTTTGCCAGGAATGGGCTCACCCATGATGACGTCAAAAGCGCTGATCCGGTCGGATGCCACCATCAGGATGCGGTCATCGCCCACGGCGTAGTTGTCACGCACCTTGCCACGCGCCAGCAAAGGCAAGGAAGTCAGGGCCGAGGTGTGAAGCGCAGAAGTCATGGCAATCGATCCAGCATAAGCAAAAAATAAAGGCCCGTTGAACAGTCAACGGGCCATTCAGGCGAATTATCGCAGGCTCAGCCCCCGGTTTTCAGGGGAGCGCCCGGTGCCGCGATCAGTTCACCACCTGGGCCAACTCACCGCGGGCATAACGGGCAGCCACCACTTGCAAGGTCTCGCCCTTGATCTTGGGAGCCTGGCCTTCGCAGCCGAATTCCAGATAACGCTGTTTGCACAGCTGTTTGGCCGCTTCGCGGGCGGGCTTGAGCCATTCGCGGGCATCGAACTTGTCAGGGTTTTCAAACAGGAAGTTGCGGCAAGCAGCCGTCATCGCCAAGCGAATGTCGGTGTCGATGTTGATCTTGCGCACGCCAAACTTGATGGCTTCCTGGATTTCCTCGACAGGCACGCCGTAGGTTTCCTTCATCTTGCCACCGTACTGGTTGATCAGTGCCAGCAGCTCTTGCGGTACGCTGGAGCTGCCGTGCATCACCAGGTGGGTGTTGG
>JACCEE010030961.1_pt1 | contig 15074 bp, 15 predicted proteins | sample 7449931 | NCBI WGS metagenome assembly JACCEE01 (sample SAMN15323457, study PRJNA562643) | freshwater metagenome | isolation source: river surface water | place: USA:Blue River Watershed | collected 2017-08-19 | reverse complement strand
TTGCACTTCTCACCGTTCACGCGAACGTGACCGTGCGACACGAGCTGACGGGCCGCGAAAATCGTCGGCGCAAATTTGGCGCGATAGACAATGGCGTCCAGACGACGCTCAAGCAGACCAATCAGGTTCTGCGAGGTATCGCCAACCATACGGTCAGCTTCCTGATAGGCGCGCTTAAACTGCTTTTCGGTCACGTCGCCATAATAGCCCTTCAGCTTCTGCTTGGCGCGCAGCTGAATGCCGTAATCCGACATCTTGCCCTTGCGGCGCTGGCCGTGCTGACCGGGACCATATTCCCGCTTGTTAACCGGGGATTTCGGACGGCCCCAGATATTTTCGCCCATGCGGCGATCGAGCTTATGCTTGGCGCTATGGCGCTTCGACATGATATTTCTCCAATTGCGTTTCGTTACAGTTTCCGGAACCGCGCGACAGGACTGGCCTGCCGGACACCCGCTTCACCGGAGTGCGGGGTCAATTGCGGAAGGTCGCGCGTTTAGCGCAGCAGGCCACAGAGTCAATCGGATTCGGCCTTTGCACCCCGTTCCAGCGTGCTCAGCACCCCGCGCAGCGTGCGGATTTCATTGGCATTCCAGCCCGGCTTGGTGAGCACAGAGCGCAAAGTGCGCTTGGTGGCCGGCACCCGATCAGGAGGAAAGAAATAGCCTGCGGGTTCCAGCATCGAGTCGAGATGGTCAATCAAGCCATCTAAGTCTTGCTGATCTGCCGGAGGATCAAGATCAACTTGCGGCGGGCTGGCCAGGGCCACATGCTTGGACCATTCATAAGCCACCAAAATCACGGCTTGCGCCAAATTGAGCGAGCCAAAATCTGGGTTGATTGGCACAGTCAAGATTTTGCGGGCAATAGCCACATCATCAGTTTCAAGCCCAGAGCGTTCCGGCCCAAAGAGAATGGCAGTCCGCCCCTGTTCAGCATGAATTTCCCGCGCGGCTTCTTCCGGTGTCACCACAGGCTTCACCAGCCCGCGCTTGCGCACCGTTGTGGCATAGACATGCGCACAATCTGCCAGCGCGTCGGCCACCGTTTCAAAAACCTCTGCCTTTTCCAGCACAATATCTGCGCCTGAGGCGGCAGGGCCGGCGGCAGGATTGGGCCAGCCATCGCGCGGGGCGACCAGCCGCATATCTGTAAGGCCAAAATTGAGCATGGCACGGGCGGCCTTGCCAATATTTTCACCCAATTGCGGGCGCACGAGCACAAAAACGGGCTGCATGATCAGCTCCGCGCAGCTTCTGCCACGTTACCCGCAAAATCTTCAAAATCGCGCGGCTCGGTAAAATCGCGATAGACCGAGGCGAAACGAATATAGGCAACGCCGTCCAAGCCTTTCAGGCCTTCCATCACCAGTTCGCCAATCGTTGCGGCACTTACTTCGCTTTCGCCCGAGGTTTCCAGCTGGCGCTGAATGCCCGACACCAGCCGTTCAATCTTGGCTGGGTCAATTGGCCGCTTGCGGCAGGCAATGGTGACAGAGCGTTCCAGCTTTTCGCGCTCAAACGCTTCGCGCCGCCCTTCGGACTTCACCACAGTCAGTTCACGCAACTGAATGCGTTCAAATGTGGTGAAGCGCGCGCCACAGGCTTCGCACTGACGCCGCCGCCGAATCGCCGAATTATCTTCGGTCGGACGCGAGTCCTTTACCTGGCTATCTTCATGCGCGCAGAAGGGACACCGCAAGGATCAAAGACCTTCGTAAATTGGGAAGCGGGCGCAGAGATCTTCGACGCGCTGGCGGACATGGGCTTCGACTTGAGCGTCGCCTGCTTCGCCATTTTTGCGCAGGCCATCAACCACTTCGGCAATCATTTCGCCAATCTGGCGGAACTCTGCCGGGCCAAAGCCGCGCGTCGTGCCCGCAGGCGTCCCCAAGCGAATGCCCGATGTGAGTGCCGGCTTTTCATCATCATAGGGAATGTTGTTCTTGTTGCAGGTGATCGACGCCCGGTCGAGCGCGTGTTCGGCGTGCTTGCCCTTGGCTTGTTTCGGCCGCAGATCAACCAGCATCAGATGATTGTCTGTGCCGCCCGAGACAATATCAAGCCCCTGTTCTTGAAGGGCCGACGCCAAAGCCTTGGCATTATCCACAATCGCCTGCGCATAAGCCTTAAATTCTGGCTTCATTGCTTCTGCAAAGGCAATGGCCTTGGCGGCCACCACGTGCATCAACGGGCCACCTTGAAGGCCGGGGAAGATGGCGCTGTTCATTTTCTTGGCAATGGCTTCGTCATTGGACAAAATGATGCCCGAGCGCGGGCCACGCAGGGATTTGTGCGTGGTCGTGGTCGTCACATGCGCGTGCGGGACAGGGCTGGGGTGGACACCACCCGCCACAAGGCCCGAAATATGCGACATATCGGCCAGCAAAAACGCGCCCACTTCATCGGCGATTTCGCGGAAGCGCGCCCAATCCCAAAAGCGCGAATAGGCCGTGCCGCCACAAATGATGAGCTTGGGCCGATTTTCCCGCGCCAAACGGGCGACTTCATCCATATCAATCACTTGGTCTTCACGGCGCACGCCATAAGGCACGGGCTTAAACCATTTGCCAGACATGTTGACAGGCGAGCCGTGCGTCAAATGGCCGCCTGCTGCGAGGTCCAGACCCATGAAGCTATCACCCGGCTGCAACAGCGCGAGGAAAACGGCTTGGTTCATCTGGCTGCCCGAATTGGGCTGCACATTGGCAAAATTGGCCCCGAACAGCTTTTTCGCCCGCTCAATTGCCAGCGTTTCAATTTCATCAACATATTCGCACCCGCCATAATAGCGGCGGCCCGGATAGCCTTCGGCATATTTGTTGGTGAGGATCGAGCCTTGCGCTTCCAACACCGCGCGCGAGCAGATGTTTTCCGACGCAATCAGCTCAATCTTGTCGCGCTGGCGGCCCAGCTCTTTGCTGATCCAGCCAGCAATTTCGGGGTCACTCTCGGCCAGGCTGCGCGAGAAAAATCCATCAGTAACAGAATAGCTGGCGGCTGGGTTGGTGCTCATGCTGGGTCCTTGGAGAGAACAGGGTTGGACAATTTGGTAACGCGGCGTTGATGGCGATCCCCGCCAAAATCTGTCGCGAGGAAGGCAGTGACGCAGGCCTTGGCCATTTCAATGCCAATCAGCCGCGCACCCATGGCGAGCACATTGGCATCATTATGCTCGCGCGCCAGTTGCGCGGATAGCGGCTCAGAAACAAGCGCACAGCGGCAAGCTGGGTGGCGGTTAACGGCCATAGAAATGCCAATGCCAGAGCCGCAAAGCGCCAAGCCGCGGTCCGCCGCGCCATCGGCCACGGCGCGGGCCAGCGCATAGCCATAATCGGGATAATCGACGCTTGATGCATCATGGGGGCCTAAATCATCCACCTGATGCCCGGCCTCGGTCAGCCAGGCGACAAGCGCGGCCTTCAGCTCCAGTGCAGCATGGTCGGACGCGATTGCAATGCGCATGATAATCGCCTGCACCCTTTAGTGAATTGACTCAGATGTCCGCCCTTTAGGGGAGCATATCGAAGATTGCCACTAGGGATTGTGGTCAGGCCCGCCAAATTGGGGATGAGACAAAAAAGAACCCCGGTGTGCTGGGCACACCGGGGTCAGGCAACCTCCCCTTGAGGTTTCGGTTAGAACTTGAAGCCGGCAGCCAAACCGTAGCGGCGCGGTTCAAGTGTAAAGATGTTGGTGTAGTTACCCGATGACTGATCCGTGACGTAGAGACCGGTAACTGCAGCATTATCAAAGATGTTCTGGATATAGCCACGGACAAACCAGCGGCCATCCGGACCATTCAACTGGACCTGAGCATTTGCCTGCGCATAGCCCTGAATCTTGTTGATGTTACCATTGAAGATATTGCCGTAGCTTTCACCCGTATAGGTCAGGTCAGCGCGGGGAACGATTGTCATGCCGTTCGCCATTTCTGCCGTATATTGGCCACCAATTGAGAATTTGTAGGTCGGGGCCTGAGGCAATTTGTTGCCCTTAATGTTCACCGGAACACCCGCGAGCACTTCGACACCACCAAAGGCCGCGCCAACAGCCTTGGCCTGTGCCGTCAAAGCACTACAAATCCCAAAGGCGCCATTGGCGTTAAGACCACTATTGGCACCAAAGCTGGTCGGGGCCTTCAGGCCAACAGCCGAGTTGATGGCTGTCACGAAGGAGTTCACGCCTGCGGTGTTGCCCGACGTCGACAGAGCAACGCAGTTGGCACCATTGGTGATGTCCTTGATGATGACAGCATCAGCGCGGCCACCCGACGGATCGCGGGTGTTGAACAAGCGCGCACCCGTATCACCTGCCTTGGTATGCAGATAGCTTGCGTTCATGTTGAACAGCCAGTCACGCGACGGACGGATCAAGCTTTCCAGTTCCAAGCCGTAAATATCGGCATCAACGTTATCGTTCACCGAGGTGCGGGCGACAATGCGGCTCAGCTGTAGGCCCTTATACTGATAGTAGAAGGCCGTTGCATTGAGCGTAAACATGCCATTGCCAAATACGTTCTTCGACCCAATTTCGAACGCATTCACTGTTTCGGGTGCAAAAGCTTCCGGCACGTTAAAGGCTGACTGAATTTCGGCAGTCAACGGCGGGTTAATGCCGCCCGACTTGTAACCGCGCGACGCCGACACATAGATCAGATTATCTTCGCTCAGCTTCCAATCCAGCACGACACGGCCAGTTGTTTCATTAAAACCGACACTGCGCTCTTGGAATGGTTGCGGACCAACCTTGCCGGGATCAGCATCATAGGCCGCAAAGAATGGCGACGAATAGGCATTGGTCGACCCAAATGGCGTCAAGAAACTGGCCAATGTGGTGCGGGCCTTAATCGTTTTCTTGTCGTTGTTATAGCGCACCCCAAAGGTGAGCTTCAGGTCATCGTTAAACTCATAATAGGCTTCACCGAACAGGCCATAAGACTTGATGCGCAATTCATCGCTGTTGTTACGGTAATAAGGTGTTGCCAAATATGATGGCGGCAAGCCTGCGCCTGCGGCCGTAAATGTGCCAAGAATGCCTGACACATAGTCGATGCCGAACGAGTTCACATAATAGCTGTTCTCGGTCATCTTATAGTCGGCATAAATGCCGCCCAAGAGGAAGTTCAATTTGCCGTCGAGATCTGACGTCAAAATGCCTTCCACCGACCAGTCTTTGCTCGATTGGTTAGAACGGTCAAAATCCTGCGGTGTCGCAGAGCACATTTTGTACCCGCCATAAGACCCTGTGCCCGTTGTCTCCGCAAGCGAGGTGCACAGATTGCCGTTCGGGCCATTGGGCGTAAGCGCATCATAAATAGGCTTCAACAGGCCTTGCAACGGACCCGCTGTCGTGGCGAGCGCGGCAAGCGTGCCGAGGCCCGTCGCCATTGTCGCACGATTCTGGACCGACAAGTTATAATCTTGCGAGGAATCCACCTTCGACGTGTGGTAGAAACCTGTCAGCTGCAGGTTGAGCTTGCCCAGCTCTTGGTTGATGCGCGCCTGGAATTGCTGTTCCGACGTGAAATAGCTCGGCGTATGGTCGGTATTAACAATACGCGGATCAGCCGGGTTCACAACGCCCGCATAGGGATCGGGGCCATAAAGGCTGCCCAAGCCCAGCGTTGGCACCGGGATGCGGTTCACGGTCAAGAATTCGCGCGAGCTCAGCGTACCAACAAAGGTCGAATTGGCATTGGTCATGCCATATTCACGGGCGTTGGGCAGACAACCCAGCACACCTGTGGGGTCGCGCTGACACATCTGCTTTTGGATGCGCAGGCGCTGGTCATTCTCGCGGAAATAATAGCCCATCAGGTCAATGGTGGTGCTTTCCGACGGTTCCCACCGCACAGAACCACGCACGGCATACATATTGCGGTCATCCAGACGGCTGCCGTCGAAAATGTTCTGCGTATAGCCATCGCGGTTCAAGTAGAAGCCCGCAACGCGGACACCCAGCGTATCGTTAAGGGCCACATTGACCATGCCCTTGGCTTTGACTGAGTTGTAATTGCCATATTCAACTTCGCCCGAGGCCTTAAAGCCCGTCAGGTCGGGGCGAACTGGCACAAAGTTGACCACGCCCGAAGTCGCGTTGCGGCCGAACAGCGTGCCCTGCGGGCCACGCAGCACTTCGACGCGCTCAAGATCGAAATATTCGGTTTCAAACAGACGGGTAGCAAGCAGCGGCGTACCGTCCAAGTGAATGGCGGTGGCCGAATCACACGTCACGCCGACGCACAGATCGCCAATGCCGCGGATCGTGAAGCTAGACCCTGTGAAGTTGCCCTTGGTAAAGGTCACATTCGGCAGCGTCAGCTGAAGATCGCTCGCGTTCTTGATCTGCTGGCGCTCAAGCGTTTCGGCCGAGAAGGCGGAGACGGCGATCGGCACTTCTTGCAGGCTCTGCGCCTGGCGCTGTGCCGTAACGATAATTTCATCTGCGCCCGGCGCGTCATCCTGCGCGCTCTGAGCAAGTGCAGGTGTCGCCATAAGCATGGCAAAAGCAGATACACCTGTGATGTAGACCTTTTTCATTTTCCCCATCTCCCATCATTTTACCGGCAAGCCGGCCTGTCGCGCGTGATTATGTTTGCGCGTTAGTGCCATCCTGCGTTGCGATTGTCTGTCCGTCAATGGCCGAAATGACAGGAAATTTCCCAAAGCATAGTCTTCGAGGATGTTGGGTTATGGTTTTGGCTGGGAGACGTAAGGGAAACTGGGACTTGCCAACCTGTGTTGCCATTCTGCACCAGGATGAAAGCATTTACATCGGGATGGGCCTTTAGGGCGTATGGGCTTTGGGGGGATTTTGGCTTAGAGGGCAATTTATTATGGCAGACGACAACAAAATCCCCGTTCCCGATGAGGTGGCCAACGCCATCCGCACGCTCATCAGCTGGGCCGGGGACGACCCCAGCCGAGAGGGCTTGCTGGACACGCCGAAGCGCGTGGCGCGCGCCTGGCGGGAATATTGTGCGGGGTATGAGGAAGATCCCGGCCTGCATTTGTCGCGCACATTTGAAGAAGTGGGCGGCTATGACGAAGTTGTTCTGCTTCGGGACATCCCGTTCCAATCCCATTGCGAACATCATATGGCGCCGATTGTTGGCAAGGCATCTATTGCCTATCTGCCCAAAAACCGGGTGGTCGGCATTTCAAAACTGGCGCGCGTGCTGCATGGCTATGCCCAGCGGTTGCAAGTTCAAGAACGGCTGACCGCAGAAGTGGCCAAATGCATCTGGGATAATCTCCAGCCGCATGGCGTGGCTGTGGTCATCGAAGCGACACATGGCTGCATGACGGGACGCGGCGTCCGCACGCCCGGCGTGGGCATGACAACCAGCCGCCTACTCGGCTGTTTTTTGGATGATTCCCGAAGCCGGAAAGAAGTGATGAGCCTGATGGGCTATTAAGCCCATGCGCGCGAAACAGCCTTATCTGTCTGGCAGATTATCCAGCGTACGGCGGATTTCCTGAACCACGCGCAGGCTGGTTTTCAAATCTTCCGGCTCAATGCCCTCTAACAGTTGTTCCACTTGTGGGCGAATTTCCTCAACGGCTTGGGCGTGTGCGGCGCGGCCTTGATCGGTAATGCTGACAATCACATGGTCGCCAATATCTGCCGGGCGAGTCGTCAACAGGCCCCTCTCGACAAGCGAGGCCACTTTTTCAGCCATATAGTCATCGCTGTCTTGGAACGCCCATGCCAGCAGGGCGAGAGTCTCTTCCGACTTAGCATTGCGGATGAAATGGGTGAGGATACCGAATTGCCGGGTGGTCATGCCCGCAGGCGAGGACTGGTCATATCGGTTGCGCAACAAATGCTCCACCATCGCAATCTCGGTGAAGAGATGGAGGATTGTCTTCTCGTCCGTCTGCGTCTGCATGACCCTCACCCGGCCTATTTCACTGGCCGCTCCGTCACCAATTTAGCGAATTGTGCAGGCCGGATCGAGCCGGAAATCGAGATATTTGTCAACAGAGCCCATCAATTCCGTCATTTCATTCTCAAAGAAGTGGTTCGCTCCTTTGATTTCATCATGATGGATGGTGATGTGACGTTGTGTCCGCAATTTATCGACCAGCTTTTGCACGGCGCTTGGCGTCACAACTTCATCTGAAGTGCCCTGAATCAAAATGCCCGACGAGGGGCAGGGCGCCAAAAAGCTGAAATCATACATATTGGCGGGCGGGGCAATGGAAATGAACCCGCGAATCTCGGGACGACGCATCAGCAATTGCATGCCAATCAGCGCGCCAAAGCTATAGCCTGCCACCCATGTTTGCTGCGCTTCGGGGTGAATGGACTGCACCCAATCCAACGCAGCAGCGGCATCCGACAATTCACCAATGGCATTGTCAAACGTGCCTTCACTGCGGCCAACGCCACGGAAGTTGAACCGCAGCGTGGCAAAGCCACGGCGAACAAAGGTCTGGTACAGCGCCTGCACGATACGGTTATTCATTGTCCCGCCCGCTTTGGGGTGAGGATGCAGAATCATCGCAACGGGCGCACGCGGACGGGGGCCGGGGTTGAATCGGCCCTCAAGACGGCCTTCGGGTCCAGGAAAAATGACTTCAGGCATAGGTCTCGCTAAAAAATTCGTGACAGGAAAGAGGCGCAGGCTTTGCGCCACGGACTTGGCCTATATAGGAAGAGGCCATCATTTCGCAATCATTTGGGACGAACCGTGCCGGAACGCCTTTATCTGGACCATGCAGCGACCACGCCCGTGATCGCCCCAGCACGCGCCGCAATGGCGGAAGCCCTCGCCCAATGGGCCAACCCGTCGTCGCCCCACGCCGAGGGACGCGCGGCCAAAGCAGCGCTCGAATCAGCGCGCGCGCGGATGGCAGACGCTCTCGATTGGCCGCACGACATTCTGTTCACCAGCGGCGCGACCGAAGCCATCACCATGGCGCTGACACGCAATCGGGCCGATGCGCTATTCGTCTCTGCTGTTGAGCATGATGCCGTAACACGCTGCGTCCCTAAGGCCTTTCGCCTGCCTGTCACCGCTGACGGAATTGTCACACCAGATCTGCTTGACCAGCATCTCTGTGCGCATAGTGCGCCGCTGCCACTTGTCGCCATTCAGCACGTCAATAACGAAACCGGTGTCATCCAGCCGCTCGAGACGCTGATCCCCTTGGTCCGTGCGCGCGGTGGGCTCGTCTTTGCGGATTGCGCCCAAAGTGCAGTCAAAATGCCGCTCCCCGATGCGGATATGATTGCCATATCCGCGCACAAATTTGGCGGCCCGCCGGGCATTGGCGCCCTATTGGTGAAAGATTTGGGCCACTTAAGCCCAAGTGGCGGGCAGGAAAAAGGCTATCGTGGTGGAACTGAGAATCTGCCCGCAATTATGGGCATGGCTGCCGCTGCCGAGGCCGCACGCGGTTGGCTGGGCCGGGCAGCGGACTTGCGCCAACATCTGGAAGCCTCACTTGAAGCGGCCGGCGGCGAAATTGTTGCGGCGGCTGCGCCGCGCCTGCCAACAATTGCCAGCTATCGCATGCCCGGCAAAGCCAGCTCTGCCCAACTGATCCAATTTGATTTAGCCGGCATTGCCGTATCGGCGGGCAGTGCCTGTTCTTCTGGCACCCTCAAAACCAGCCATGTTTTGAAAGCCATGGGCTTAGCAGACGAGGAAGCAGGCGAAGTGATCCGTGTCAGCTTTGGGCCAGACACAAGCCGCGCGGATATTTATCGCTTTGTTGAGGCCTGGCAGCGCATTCGCGGATGAGCATTTATCTCGACTATCAGGCGACAACGCCCTTGGCGCCCGAAGCGCGCGCCGCAATGGCGCCGTGGCTGGACGAGAAATTTGCCAATCCCCATTCTTCGCACAAGGTCGGCCGCGAGGCGGCGGCAGCTATTGAAGTGGCGCGGGATCAGATAGCAGCACTGCTGCCCAAGGGCGGCAAGCTCTATTTCACCAGCGGGGCAACAGAGGCGCTCAATTGGGCGTTGCGCTGCGCCGGCAATCCGCATGGCGGGCTTGCGATTGCAGCCACTGAACATGCCGCTGTGCGGGATACGGCGGCATGGCTCGCTCGGTCTGGCCGCACCCTCACGGACCTTCCCGTCAACCGCGATGGCCTGATTGAAGCACTGCCCGATCTCGCGCCCGGCACAGCAATGGTAGCTGCCATGCTGGTCAATAATGAAATTGGCGTGATTCAGCCGATTTCTGCGCTGGCCGAACAGGCGCACCAGGTAGGTGCCCTATTCTTATGCGATGCCGTCCAAGGCTTTGGCCGATTGCCCATTCCAGAGGGACCAGATCTAATTGCGATCAGCGCGCATAAAATTCATGGCCCCAAGGGCATTGGCGCCTTGTGGGTGCGCGAGGGCGTGGCGCTGGAGCCTTTGATTCATGGTGGTGGGCAAGAAGGGGGCTTGCGGTCCGGCACGCTGTCTCCGGCTTTATGCGCGGGTTTTGGGGCAGCGGCCAAAATTGCCGCAGACCGCATGGGCGAGGATGCGGCTCATGTCCGCCGGCTCTGGGACATTGCGATGGACATGCTGCCTCAAGCCTGGGTGCTGAATGGCGCTGCAGACGCGCGTTATCCGGGCAATCTCAATATCCGGCGTGCAGGCCTTGATGTGGCACGCCTTATCTCGGCATTGCGCGACATTGCCTTTTCCGCAGGGTCAGCCTGTGCCAGCGGATCGGGGCGACCCAGCCATGTGCTGCGCAGCTTGGGCCTCAGCGATCAAGAGGCCCGCAGCTCCGTGCGGATTGGCTTTGGCAGATACACAAGTGAAGATGAATTGCGCTTTGCGCTCAACCAGATATTCCTAGCCGCAGATCAACAAGGACAGGCGTTTCAATGATTCGAGTCCGCTTCCAAACGGCCAATGGCCAAGACATTGAGGCCCTGGCTGAACCCGGCCAGACGCTGCTCGATGTTGGTCAAGCCGCAGGGCTCCCGCTGGAAGGCACGTGCGAGGGCCAAATGGCCTGCTCTACCTGCCATGTCATTGTCGATGCAGAGTGGTTTGCCCGCTTGCCCAGCGCGAGCGAAGATGAAGAAGATATGATTGATCTGGCCGCTGGTGCCACGCGGCATAGCCGCTTGTCTTGCCAGATTATTTTGGCTGATGACATGGATGGCCTTGCGGTGCGCCTGCCCGTGGAAAGCCATAATATGCAAGGCCGTTAAGCCGGGCGTAAATGCCCTGCCCCTTGCCCTTTGATGCCTGCATCGCCATATGCCGCCTCGGGAGTCGGGCGGACGTGGTCTTCGCCAACCTGGTCAGGTCCGGAAGGAAGCAGCCACAACGAAATCGCCGCGGGTCGTTCCGGCTCCTACTGCATCGCTTAGCCGCATTGGCTGAGATGCGACTATCCCTTCGACATTCGATCTGAGACAGCTTAAGACAGTCGCATGTCTGAAGATATTGATGCGCAGGATGATATGGGCCCCGGCTTTGATCTGGGCGGGCCGCCCCAAGCGGCCCCTGCCGCCCCTGCGCCTATTGCCCCAATAGCAGCATCGCCCGCCACGGCCGTGGCCGCGCAAGATGGCCAAGCCTATCGCGTGCTGGCGCGCAAATATCGTCCGCAGCGTTTTTCCGAGCTCATTGGCCAAGACGCGATGGTCACCACGCTGGGCAATGCCATTAAGCGCGGTCGGCTGGCCCATGCCTTTTTGCTCACTGGCGTACGCGGCGTTGGCAAGACATCGACGGCGCGGCTTGTGGCCAAGGCACTCAACTGTATTGGGCCAGATGGCCAAGGCGGCCCGACAATTGATCCGTGCGGCCAGTGTGAGCCGTGTCGCGCGATTGCCGAAGGCCGACATATTGATGTGATTGAAATGGATGCCGCGTCCAACACTGGCATTGATGACATTCGCGAGATTATTGATGCCGTGCGCTATGCCTCGGTGTCGGCTCGCTTCAAAATTTACATTATCGACGAAGTCCATATGCTGTCTAAGGCGGCCTTTAATGGCCTGTTGAAGACGCTGGAAGAGCCGCCGCCGCACGTCAAATTCCTATTCGCGACGACGGAAATCCAAAAAGTCCCGGTGACAGTCCTCTCGCGTTGCCAACGCTTTGACTTACGGCGCATTCCGGCTGATTTGCTGGCGCACCATTTTGGCAAAGTCTGTGCAGCCGAAGGCGTGACAGCAGAAGCCGAAGCGCTGGCACTTGTCGCCCGCGCGGCCGAGGGCTCGGTGCGCGACGGCCTGTCGATTCTCGATCAGGCAATTGCCCATGCCGATATGGACGGGGCAGGCCTTGTGACGGGCGCGCAGGTCCGCGCTATGCTGGGCCTGTCAGACCGGGGGGCTGTGCGGCGCTTATTTGGCATACTCCTGTCTGGCGATGCGCAAGCCGCCCTTGCCGCACTGGCCGATCAACATGATCTGGGCGTGGAACCCGCAGCCATTTTCAAAGGCCTGCTGGAAACCTGCCATGGCACCACATTGGCCAAAGTTGGCACTCCGGCAGACCCAGCCCAATCCGTCGAAGAGCGTGCGGATTATGAACTTTGGGCCGCCAATCTGAGCTTCCCCTTGCTGCACCGCATTTGGCAATTGCTGCTCAAAGGCCATGAAGAGGTGGTCCGCGCGGCGGACCCCAGCGAGGCTGCTGATATGGCTGTGCTGCGGATCATCCATGCCAGCCAATTGCCAGACCCCGGTGAATTGGCCCGCAAGCTGGAACAGGGCACACCGCTAACGGCACCAAACATGGCGCCTGCCCCAGCGGCCCCCGCTGCAGGCCCCATGGCAGCAACGCCTGCCCCCAGCCCCGCAGCGCCCCCTGTTGCCGACTCAGCACCCGCAACGCCCGCAGTGCCTGCTGAGTTTCCGGCGCTAATTGAGTATCTGGCTGAAAATGGCCGCGCCCATATGGCGCAGCAATTGCATGATTATGCAGGGTTGATTGACTATGCTCCCGGTGTGCTGACCTTTCGTCCCGTAAAGCCCTTGCCCAGCGATTTCGCGCGGGATTTGGCCGCATCGCTTAAAGCGCTCACGGGCCTTGCATGGGATGTGGCAACCAAAGACGGGGCAGCCCAGCCTTCGTTGCTGCAGCAAGAACAGGCGCAAGCAGCTGAGGCCCGCCAACACATTTTGGATACGCCTTTGGTCAAAGCGGCATTTGAGGCCTTTCCCGATGCCGAGTTGATCGATTATGGGGCAACGTCTGACGACCGCGCGCAACGGAGCATCGCATCATGAAATCAATCGACGACATTTTGAAGATGGCGCAAAATGTGCAGGCCGAACTGGAAAAAGCCCAAGCCAATCTCGACACAATTGAGGTCGAGGGCGCTGCTGGCGGCGGCCTCGTCAAGGTCCGCGCCTCGGCCAAGGGCCGGATCATTGGCGTTGCCATTGATGACAGCCTGTTGCAGCCCAGTGAAAAGCAGATTCTGGAAGATTTGGTAACAGCGGCATTTAACGATGCGCGCGCCAAGGCCGATGCAGTCTCCACCGAAGAAATGGGCAAAATGAAGGGCAGCATCCCCCTACCGCCCGGCTTCAAACTGCCGTTCTAAGAGCGTTGCCTGCTGGCGACTTAATACAGGCAGGCGTCCAGCCGGTCGCGCTTCACCACGCCAATATTGGCCGCAATCCGATTGCCATGGCGGCGCGTGAACCCGCCGGGATCCGTTGCCTCGCGCTTTTTGGGCAGCGGCAAAACGGCGGCAATCCGCGCTGCTTCCACATTGGTCAGGCGTGAAGCATCATGCCCAAAATATCGCTGTGCGCCAGCATTGGCGCCATAGGTGCCAATGCCCGTTTCCGCGATGTTCAAATATACTTCCATAATCCGGCGCTTGCCCCAGATATTTTCGATCAGCACTGTAAACCACGCCTCAAGGCCCTTGCGGATATAGCCGCCGCCTTGCCACAGAAACGCGTTTTTCGCCGTTTGCTGACTGATCGTGGAGCCGCCGCGAATACGGCCACCTTGTTGATTGCGCCGAAAAGCAGCCGCAATGGCCTCGCGGTCAAAGCCATCATGCAGGCAGAATTTGCCATCTTCGCCGGCAATGGCGGCACGCGCCATATCGGGGTCCATATCGCGAAGAGGCATCCAATCTTTCGTCACGCCGCGGCCCGAGAACAGGTCGCCCGCCATCGTGGCGGTGAAGGGTGGGGGAACAAAGCGATACACAACCACCCATAGAACGGACAAAATGACAAAACCGAAAATGGCCTTGCCCAAAAGGACAAGCCAGCCACCAGAGGAAAAAGGCTTTGCGCGTTTGACCATAAGGGCGGTTTAGCGCCTTTGATCGCTTGGGCAAGCATGGGCGTGCGCGCGCAGGTTGCCGGATGGCGCACAGGCCGCTAAAGCGCCCGCTTTCCTGCACAGTCTGGATGGATTGCCCGTGACCACGCTTTACGCCCGCTTTGCCGCGCATATTGAAGATGCGCTGAACGCTCTTGAAACCGAAGGGGTTTTGACGGCGGGTGTCGACCGACGCAATGTGACGGTGGAACCTCCGCGCGATGCCAGCCATGGCGATTTGGCCACCAATGCCGCAATGGTTCTGGCCAAGCCCGCGGGCATGAACCCGCGCGCACTGGCCGAAGCCTTGTCGGCCAAATTGGGGGCGCTGGGGGAAGTCGCTTCAGTCGACGTGGCAGGGCCAGGCTTTATCAATTTGCGGCTGACGCAAGAGGCGTGGCGCGCCGAATTATCGCTTATTGCAGCAGCGGGGGACAGCTATGGCCGGTCCACCCAAGGCGTGGGTACGACTGTGAATGTCGAATATGTCTCAGCCAACCCAACGGGCCCCATGCATATGGGCCATTGCCGGGGTGCCGTTGTGGGCGATGCGCTCGCGTCTTTGCTGCAATATGCCGGCCACAAGGTCATTCGCGAATATTATGTGAATGATGCGGGCGGCCAAGTGGATGTGCTCGCACGCTCCGTCCATTTGCGTTACCGCGAGGCGCTGGGCGAAGCCATTGGCGACATTCCCGAGGGGCTTTATCCCGGCGATTATCTGGTCCCCGTGGGCCAAGCCTTAGCCGCCGACTATGGCGACCGCTTTGTGTGCGCGCCCGAAAGCGATTGGCTGATCCTTTT
>JACCEE012023585.1_pt1 | contig 15076 bp, 9 predicted proteins | sample 7449931 | NCBI WGS metagenome assembly JACCEE01 (sample SAMN15323457, study PRJNA562643) | freshwater metagenome | isolation source: river surface water | place: USA:Blue River Watershed | collected 2017-08-19 | reverse complement strand
AGTCTCGAGCCGATTCATTGGACTGATACTTGGAAATGGCTTAGTTCCGCTGAGAAAGCAGATGGGCCCAGCATAAAAGCGATGAAGAATCCCGAAAAATACTTGCTCGACATCATTGACCGTCATCAGCCCAAGCGGCTGAAGGGACAGTCGGCGCGCATTATTCGACTGGAGTCCGAGCTTCAGAGTTGGGCGCAAGATTGCTTCATGGGTATTCACGAATCAGGTTCGCATGCACGGGGTACTGCTACCTCAGTGTCGTCGAATGTGAAGCTGCTGCTCTTGTTGTCGAACACCTGTCATCGCAATGCCGGTGGCATACGTTCATGCTATGAATCCTTGCATGGCTATTTGATTGAGCGCTACCGCGATGTTAAGAAACATCGAGTCTCATTGCGCCTGCGATTAAACGGTATGGATATTGATATCACGCCGGCCCGTATGAAAATGGGTGATCCTGATCTCCATACGTTGTATCAGCCAGAGGATGGAAAAATTTTAGAGACCAGCATCTTGCAGCACACGGATGATGCGCAGGCAGCCGCTAGAGCCGCGGAGACGAAACTACTTAAGATTTGGTTTGATCAGCACGACATTCAGTGGCCCGCGATTTATGTTGATTATCTGGTGCCGACCAAGCTGCTGGCGAATATCAAGCCTGAAAAAGATACCTTGGCTTTGAATTTTATGCACATGATTCGTCAGGTGGCTAAGCGCGACTTCAATCCGCTTTTAGAGGACTTTGAAGATCCGGCAAATAACGAGAACCTGTTATCCGAGCTGATGTCAGATCAAGACAAACGGGTAGCCATCAAGGCAGCTCAGCAGGCGCTCATGGCACGCACTATTGAGGGCGTCATTGAGGCGTAATCGTGGCTTAGTATTCTAAGTTCAGCGTCCTGATGTGTGAGTGTTCGGATAATGGCTGGGTTTTACTAAGGTGATAGCGCTGAGCTGATTTGCTTAGTAATCAGTCTCTTAGCTCATGGGCATAGGCTACGCGAGTGCTATACTGCGCGCTTAACCCAATTCCCCCTGATGACTGATATAACTACTGATCAAACGGCTGACGATAGCTCGGCCACACCTCCCCGATTCGATGATTTCGGCCTCGCACCGCCCATCATGCAGGCGCTTGCTGAACAAGGCTATGTTCATCCCACGCCGATTCAAGCTAAAGCTATACCTATCGTTCTGCAAGGCCACGATGTTATGGGCGCAGCGCAGACGGGTACCGGCAAAACAGCCAGCTTTTCGCTGCCTATCATTCAACGGTTAATGGCGCATGCCAATACCAGTGCTTCACCGGCGCGGCATCCGGTGCGTGCTCTGGTGTTAACGCCTACGCGTGAGTTGGCCGATCAGGTTGCTGAAAATGTGAAAGCGTATTCGCGTCACACACCGCTTCGTTCGACCGTCGTCTTTGGTGGCGTTGACATGACACCGCAGACCGCCGCCTTACGTTCAGGCGTTGAAATCCTGATCGCAACTCCGGGACGTTTGTTAGATCATGTGCAGCAAAAGACATTGAATCTGTCACAGACTGAAATTTTTGTGATGGATGAAGCTGATCGCATGTTGGACATGGGTTTCTTGCCTGACCTGCAGCGCATCATTAATTTACTGCCTAAGCAGCGACAAAATTTAATGTTCTCGGCGACCTTTTCGCCAGAGATTAAAAAACTCGCGGCAAGTTTTCTTGATAAACCCGTACTGATTGAAGTTGCACGCAGCAACGCAACCGCTGATCGTGTGACGCAGGTGGTTTATCGGGTTGATGAAGAAGACAAGCGAGATGCAGTTGTTCATCTTCTTCGTGGACGTGATTTAAAGCAGGTATTGATTTTTTCAAACACTAAGATTGGTGCATCGCGTTTGTCGCGTGAATTAGAGCGCCACGGTATCAAAGCGGCGCCTATTCATGGTGATAAAACTCAAAATGAGCGCATGGCAGCATTAGAAGCCTTCAAGAACGGCAGTATCGATGTGTTGGTGGCGACTGATGTCGCTGCTCGTGGTTTAGATATTGCAGAGTTACCTTGTGTGATCAACTACGATTTACCGTATAGCGCCGAAGACTATGTGCACCGGATTGGCCGCACTGGACGTGCTGGCGCATCAGGTGATGCATGGTCATTATGTTCCGATAAAGATGTTCGCTTGTTGGTAGATATAGAGAAGCTGATACGTCAGAAATTAACGCCGGTTGAGTTGGTGGGTTTTGAAGGCCGTAGTGCTCGTCACCCAGATGGTAAAAATCATACAGAGCGAAGCGAACGACGACCTTCTGATCGCGGCGATCGGGCAGCATCTGATCGATCCAGGCCTGCATCAGCACCGGCTCCGCGCAGAGAGAAAATAGATCCCTGGTTTCTCAAACCTTACGAACCTTCGGAACCAACACAAGCTCAAACAGAACCTGTGCTTTCAAAAAGTAGTAAGACTGCACCACCTGTACGCCGTGCTGCGTTATTGGGTGGCGGTGGTAATAAAACGTAATTCAGTCACCAAAGCGCCGTGCCCATGCGGGTACGGCCGCATCATAAAAAGTCTGCACTGAATTAATCGCCTCTGCTGTGATATCCAGTTCGAGTGCTTTTGCTGCTGCTAGCAATGTACTCACTGGCTGTGAGGTATCCAGCGCTTGTGCTCCCGTTTGCTTAGATAATTTTTCACCACGATCATTGGTAATCACAGGTACATGAAGATAATCCGGAGTTTTTTTATTCAGCAGCCGTTGCAAGTAGATTTGTCGTGCTGTCGATTCCAATAAATCTGCACCTCGTACCACGTGAGTAATTTCTTGATCAGCATCGTCAATGACAACCGCCAGTTGATATGCCCAAAATCCATCAGCGCGACGCAATACAAAATCACCGACTGAGGCAGATAATGATTCGCGCACAGGTCCTTGCCAACGATCGTTAAATTCGATCTCATCCAAAGTATCGCCAGCATTCGGAACGCGTAGTCGCCATGCGCGTGCGCTTCGTCCTTCAGCTAATCCAGTGCGACACGTGCCCGGATAGATCGCTGCACCATCGGATGAGAGGCTGACACGAGAATCGGTAATTTCTTTACGACTGCATGCGCAGGGATAAACCTTATTTTTTAATTCAAAAAACGCAGCTTCATAACGAGATTTTCGTTGGCTTTGCCAGAAGATAGTTTCATCGGATTGCATACCTAAAGCTGCCAAGGTGTGAATGATATCTTCGGCAGCTCCTGTAACAGTGCGCGTTTCATCGATATCTTCAATACGAATCAGCCAACGTCCCTGATGAGCGCGCGCATCCAGATAGCTCGCGAGTGCAGCAACTAATGATCCCGCATGCAGTGGTCCCGTAGGAGAGGGGGCAAACCGACCAATGTAAGACAAGACAGACCTTTATTTAAAAATAGTGTTAATCAGGTCAAGAGTAACTCAGCTTGTGGAGCGGATTCATCATCATCATTAGCCTGCGGTTTGGAGAGCGAGCCTACGCGTACACCCAGCAAACGCAATCGCTTATCTAAGGCCACGCGCTTTAAACATTCACCTGCAGCGCGCCGTATTTCATTCGCATCATCCGTGGGGGAAGCCAGGGTGATATCGCGAGTCAATGTACGAAAATCTTCATAGCGAAGTTTGATGCCAACTGTTTTACCCACATAGGCTTTGCGTTTTAAATCTGCGGCGACACGTGTGCATAAATTAGTAAAAACTTCTGACAAGGTAGACCGATCTAGTTTGGCATGCAGGTCGCGTTCGAACGTGGTTTCGCGGCTGATTGATTTCGGTTCAGAGCGAGTAACTACGGGCCGCTCATCAATGCCGTGGGCTGCTTGATGCAACCATGGACCATAGTTGCGCCCGAAATGCTCTATCAATAATGATTGTTCTGCCTTAGCTAATTCACCGATCAATTGAATTCCCAGCGAGGCTAATTTTTCACTAGCCTTCGGACCGATACCATTAATTTTTCTAACGGACATGGGCCAGATGCGTGTTTCCAGATCAGCCATAGTCAAAACGGTGATGCCATCGGGCTTATCGAGTTCAGAGCAAATTTTTGCCAGTAACTTATTCGGAGCGATGCCGATAGAGCAGCTTAATCCGGTGGCAGCAGTGACGGCATGTTTAACTTTTTTTGCTAATTCAATGGTTGATTCTGCGTGTTCGGTGAAATCAACATAAATTTCATCAATCCCGCGATCTTCGATGGTCGGTGCGATATCTGCAACGGCTTGTTTGAACAAACGAGAATAATGTCGATACGCGTCGAAATCTGCGGGAAGCAAAATAGCTTCGGGGGCGAGTTTGGCAGCTTTCATCATACCCATCGCAGAAAAAACACCCAATGCTCGTGCTTCATAGGTAGATGTTGTCACTACACCGCGGCCGACATAATCACGTAATTTAGAATAAACACGCGTGCCATCTGCGCCGATTGCCGGATGATGGGCGGTTCGACCGCCGATTACAACCGGCTGACCTTTAAGTTCCGGGTAGCGTAGTAATTCGACTGACGCATAGAACGCATCCATGTCGAGATGGGCGATGCGGCGAGTTGAGATTTTCACCGCGTAATTCCAGTAAGTACTTAGGCGGCCTGTGCAACGTTAGCGCAATGAGGACATGACACGCCCTCAACATACAAAGGAGACAGTTGTTCACGCGGCGTCACCACTGCGCGACACGCAAAACATTGGCGTGTTTCTGTTTCTTCCAGATTAGGATTGAGTGCGGTACGGTGATCAAAAACAAAGCAATCCCCTTGGTAGTGCGCACCACCCACGTCTTCAAAGTAGCGCAGGATGCCGCCCTCTAGTTGATACACACTTTGATAGCCGATATTTTTCATGTGAATAGCGGCTTTTTCACAGCGTATACCGCCAGTGCAAAAAGTCACGATCGTTTTATCGTTCAGCTCATCCTTATGTTTTTCTATCACTTCAGGAAATTCGCTAAATTTTGTGATGCGATAATCAATGGTGTTTTCGAACGTACCTACATCAACTTCAAACGCATTGCGCGTATCGACCATCACTACCGGCCGGCCAGTATCGTCCTTGCCATTATCCAGCCAGCGCTTGAGATCGGCGGCGCTGACTGCGGGCGCGCGACCTAGCTCGGGCTTGATCAAGGGGTGCTTCATGGTGATGATTTCGCGTTTCAATCGCACCAGCATGCGGTTGAAAGGTTGCTTTTCCGAGAAGCTTTCTTTGACTTCAATATCCGTAAAGCGCAGGTCGCTGCGCAGCCAGCTAAGAAACTGATCAATACCCTCGCGGGCACCCGCCAAAAACAGATTAATCCCTTCGGGCGACAGAAGAATGGTGCCTTTTAGCTCCAATTCCGCGCAGATAGCCTGAAAGTGTGGGCGTTGCGCTTCGGTATCGTCGAACGTAATAAATTTATAAGCGGCGATATTAACGATAGGGGTAGCTGACTGCATATGAAAAACCCTGTGAATTCAAGGACAAACAATATTATAAGCGCCACACATAGCAAATTTCACACTGATTTAAGCGATCGTAGCCACCCTCCCAAAGGGTAAAATACGGCTATGGGCGCACCGCAATTTATTCACCTCCGTTTGCATTCCGAATTTTCCATCGCGGATGGATTGGTACGCATCGACGATTTGGTCCAGGCTGCTGCAGCCGATCAGCAGGCAGCGATTGCTGTTACGGATTTAGCCAATGTATTTGGCATGGTGAAGTTCTATACCGAAGCACGCTCCAAAGGTATCAAGCCAATTATTGGCTGCGATGTTTGGATTACCAATGAAGACGAGCGCGAAAAGCCATTTCGATTGCTCTTGTTGGTTAAAAATCACAGCGGTTACCTACAATTGTGCGATTTGCTGTCACGCGCTTGGCTGACTAATCAACACCGCGGCCGTGCAGAGATTCGTATCGACTGGTTGCAATCGCTTGAGCAAAAAGACGGCATGATTGCGCTGTCAGGATTTCACTTAGGTGATATTGGTGTCGCGCTGGAAAATGGCAACACTGAATTAGCTGAACGCTGCGCGCAACGCTGGGAAGCTATTTTCCCTGGAAATTTTTATATTGAAATTCAGCGTAGCGGTAACCCTCGTTTAGAAAATCTGTTACGTCGCTTAACGCATCTGGCAGCTAAGTTCGGCCTGCCGGTTGTAGCCACGCATCCTGTGCAATTTATTAAGCCCGAAGAATTTACAGCGCATGAGGCACGCACGTGTATTTCTGAAGGTGAAATTCTCGCCAACACGCGTCGTCCTAAGCGTTTCACTGCAGAGCAGTATTTTAAGACGCAAGCAGAAATGGCCGAGCTGTTCGCCGATATTCCGGCGGCACTCGCTAACAGTGTAGCGATCGCGCAGCGTTGCAACTTATCGCTGACATTAGGTAAAGCACAGCTACCTGATTTCCCAACACCGAACGGCATGACGATTGCTGACTATTTGGTGGCACAGGCCAAAGCAGGTTTGGAAGCGCGTTTGCTGCAGTTGTATCCGGATGAAAATCAGCGTCAAGCCGAACGCGAACGTTACGAGTCGCGATTAATTTTTGAAACAGACACCATCATTAAGATGGGGTTTCCGGGTTACTTTTTGATTGTTGCCGATTTCATTCAATGGGCAAAACACCATGGCGTACCGGTTGGTCCAGGCCGTGGATCAGGTGCGGGTTCGTTGGTAGCGTATTCGTTGGGTATTACTGATCTCGATCCGCTGAAATATAACTTACTGTTTGAGCGTTTTTTGAATCCAGAGCGTGTATCGATGCCGGACTTCGATATCGATTTTTGCCAAGAGGGGCGTGATCGCGTTATTCAATACGTGAAAGAGCGTTACGGTAAAGACGCTGTTTCACAGATCGCGACCTTCGGTACCATGGCAGCTAAAGGTGCGGTCAGGGATGTGGGCAGGGTACTGGATTTTGGTTATAACTTTTGTGATGGCATCTCTAAATTAATTCCTTTCAAGCCAGGCAAACTGGTAACGATTGCTGATGCGCTGAAAGAAGAACCCCTCTTAAAAGAGCGCCAAGAAAAAGAAGAAGAAGTACGGCAGTTGCTGGAACTCGCGCAACAAGTTGAAGGTATAGCGCGAAATGTTGGTATGCATGCGGGTGGTGTGCTGATTGCGCCTGGCAAGCTCACTGATTTTTGTCCGCTTTACACGCAAGGTGTGGATGGTGGAGTCATATCGCAATTAGACAAAGACGATGTTGAAGCGATTGGTTTAGTTAAATTCGACTTTCTGGGTTTAACCACGCTCACTATCCTTGACCGCACTGTGCAAAACATTCGTGCCATGGATGCGTCGTTGGCGGACTTTAGTTTAGAGACCTTAGCGCTGAATGACCGTCCTACGTATCAGTTGCTAACACAGGCAAAAACAGTCGCCGTGTTCCAGCTTGAAAGTCGCGGTATGCAAGGCATGCTTAAAGATGCACGTCCCGATCGTTTTGAAGACATTATTGCGCTGGTTGCTTTGTATCGTCCGGGTCCTATGGATTTGATACCGGATTTTTGCCGACGCAAACACGGCGAACGATTCGATTATCCTGATCCTCGAACTGAGGCCATCCTCTCTGAGACCTACGGCATCATGGTCTATCAAGAGCAGGTGATGCAGATGGCGCAGGTGATCGGTGGTTATTCATTAGGTGGCGCTGATTTGTTGCGCCGTGCTATGGGTAAAAAGAAACCTGAAGAAATGGCACAGCATCGTCAGATCTTCCGCGACGGCGCAGCAACCAATGGTTTAACCGAACAGAAGGCCGATGAAATTTTCGACCTGATGGAAAAATTCGCAGGCTACGGTTTTAATAAATCACATGCTGCTGCCTATGCATTACTGTCGTATTACACCGCGTATTTAAAGACCCATCATCCTGCCGCTTTCATGGCAGCTAACTTATCGCTGGCAATGGACGATACGGACAAGATAAAAATTCTTGCCGAAGACGCGAGTGTTATTTGTAACTTGACGCTACTACCACCCGACATCAATCAATCAGAGTATCGCTTCACACCAGTAGCTGAGCCAGGTAAGAAAGCCGATCGTATTCGCTATGGTCTGGGTGCTATCAAAGGATCCGGCCAGAATGCGATTGAGGCAATTGTCGCTGCGCGCAAAGAAAAACCCTTCACTGATTTATTTGATTTTGTTCGTCGAGTAGATAAACGACAAATCAATCGACGTACGATTGAATCGCTGATTAAAGCAGGCGCGTTTGATTGTTTGGGTGTCAACCGTGGTGTCTTACTCGCATCCGTTGGATTGGCTATGGAAAGTGCAGAGCAAGCCGAAGCTTCAGCACATCAAGTTAGCTTGTTCGATATTGCAGATAGTCAGTTTGATGATAGCCCTGAATATGTAAACGTTCCTGAGTGGAGTGAAAAACAAAAACTTACCGAAGAAAAAACTGCCCTCGGTTTTTATTTATCCGGCCATTTATTTAATGCCTATGTTGAAGAGGCAGCAAAATTTGCGCGTACGCGATTGGTTGATCTGAAACCTTCCCGTGAGCCCAAACTTATGGCAGGTATTATTGCTGCTGTACGTACCCAGATGACTCAGCGTGGTCGCATGCTGATTGTTACGCTTGATGACAACACGGCCCAAGTCGATGTTACGGTTTACAGTGAAATTTATGAAGCTAACCGCTCCTTATTTCGTGAGGATGAATTTTTAGCGGTACAAGGCAAAGTGGCGGAAGATCGTTTTTCTGGCGGGTTGCGCATTACCGCTGATCGCGTAATGGATATCGCGACAGCCCGTGCGAATTTTGTTAAAGCCTTGCGGTTATCTATGAACGGTCAGGCTGATGCAGTAAAACTGCGTGAATTGATTGCGCCATTTCAGCAAAGCGAAGCTTCTTGCCCTATCGTCGTTCAGTATCAAAAGAATGGCGCTCATGGTGAATTACGCTTGTCAGATGATTGGCGAGTGCGCGCTGATGATGCCTTGCGTGCCAAACTATCCGATTGGCTCAGTCCCGATAACGTCTGGTTTGAATATTGATGAGTTTGTCTGCTACTTTCAGGCGTATTCTCAGCCTGCTATCTCCGTATAAATCACATTTGCTATTAGTGCTGGTCGCTATGTCGGTGACCGCGGCGACCGAACCGGCTGTTGCTGCCATGATGAAGCTGCTGCTGGACAAAGGCTTTTCAGAAGCGCGTAGTTTTTCATTGTGGTTAGTTCCCCTATTCGTGGTGGGTATCTTTGTCATACGTGGTCTTTCTACCTTTACTACCACCTACCTTATGTCTGCTATATCAGGGCGTTTGATATCCACCCTGCGACAGCAAATGTTCCGGCGTTTACTGGATGTGCCACTAGATTTTTATCGTGACAATTCCACTGGAAAAATCATCAATGCCATGATGCTCGAGGTGAATCAAGTTCTCGACTTGATTCGTAGTGTGATGATCGTTGTGATACGCGATAGCCTGACCGTGATTGGTTTGCTGGGCTATCTATTTTGGTTGAATTGGAAACTCACGCTGGTGATCATTGTTTTGGGTCCCGTCATTGCCTTTGTTATACGAATCACAGCCCAGCGATTAAAACGTCTAATCGTTCAGAATCAAACCTTAAATGCTGAGCTCACCCAAACCATAGAAGAAACCACCCGTGCTCAGCATGTCATCAAGATTTTTGGTGGTCAGCAGTACGAAGCTAAACGATTCGAGCAGCGCTCTGAACGCTTGCGTGGTTTTATGTTGCGCATGGCGAGTACCTCGGCCACCACCGAGCCAGTAACGCAGTTCATTAATTCCTTATCCGTCTCCGTCATCATCATGATCGCGCTCTCGCAAGCGGGTGATGGCAATATGACCGTAGGTGGATTTGCCTCGTTTATCACTGCCATGCTGATGACGCTCACACCTCTCAAGCATTTGGCAGCCGTTAATGGTCCGTTGCAACGAGGGCTTGCCGCTGGATCCACTGTATTTGGTATTATCGATGCCAAACCGGAGCGTGAAACGGGAGTGATTTTGCATGAGCGATCTTCTGGAAAATTAGATTTCGAGCGTGTAGGTTTTACGTACCCCAATCAAAAACAAGCAGCTCTATCGGATATTTCTCTTAGCATTGCTCCCGGAGAGACGATCGCGTTAGTGGGTATGTCAGGCGGTGGTAAAACTACGTTAGTGAATTTAGTACCAGAATTTTTTGTACCTACTGAGGGACGTATTTTGCTTGATGGCCAACCTATCAGCGAGATTGCGCTGCATAGTTTGCGTGCACAGATGGCGATGGTTAGCCAGCATGTGGTGCTGTTCGATGACACTATTGCGGCAAATATCGCGTATGGAGACCCCGCTCCCGATCAACAAAAAATTGAGGAAGCAGCACGCGCAGCTCATCTGGCGGATGTCATTGCGCAGTTGCCAGAGGCTTACCAGACCTTGATTGGTGATAACGGTATGCGTCTATCAGGTGGGCAGCGTCAGCGTTTAGCTATTGCTCGAGCGATTTATAAAAATGCACCGATACTGATTTTAGATGAAGCTACATCGGCGTTAGATACTGAATCCGAGCGTGCAGTGCAGATGGCCTTAGATACACTCATGAAAAATCGAACAACGTTGGTGATTGCGCATCGTTTGTCTACGATTGAACATGCTAATCGTATTGTTGTGCTTCAGGAAGGCCGCATTGCCGAGATAGGCAGTCATACCCAGCTGTTGGCGGCAAACGGTGTTTATGCCCACCTATATCATTTACAGTTTGCAGAAAAATCGTAATTCGTTTTGCAGCTACAGCTATTCTAAATTTTTTGCTAACGATATTTTATTCTCGCCAAACATCATCGACCCATAGAGTCGGCAAAATGAAATGCCTTAGGGTAGAAAAACGACTGCCTTTAAATTTTGGCGAAAACACTTCAGCGATATAGCGCAGTCTCGAATCAAACAACAATCCCCGTGGACCCCAACGTCCTTCAATCGCATGAGTAGGTAGCAGATCACCAGGAAAAATCACGATTCGCGCATTATTCGGAATTCGTGGCGGGAAGAAAAAATTCAATGGAAATGTGATTGAACAATTCTGTCGAAAGTGAGCAATCCAATTTTTGGGAAAGAATTTCGCTCCGCCGGGTGCGTTGGCTGTAACGAAGCGTTGCTCAAAGCGATATTTATCAGCGATGGCTTGCGGGTTGCTAGCAAACTGTTGTTGCAGCGGATAGAGCTTCCCAACCGGAAAACGAAACACCGATGTCTGACCCATTCGCTCGAACTGACCAAAGCGACCGAGCGAGGCTAGCTGATTTCTACACAATACGACACTCTCTGGATCGCCATACTCGAAAAAACCATCGAGATTCCCAGTGATGACCAAATCCAAGTCCATAAACAAAACTGGCCCTTCTAAGTCAGCTAGCTTGGGTCCCCACAGTCGTGATTTTTGCCAGATGCCGGGCGTGCCTACAGGGAGACGAGCATCAAGTGGGGGTAGCTCTTCACAACGGACTTCGGGGCGAATGCCGGCCGAATTATCAGTGAAACAGACCATCTCGAAAGGCGGCGTGATATTTCGTGCCACCATCGCATACAGACGATTGATATAGGGTGGGCCGTACTTGGTACCCCAATTAATGCAAATGATGACTTTTTTTTGAATCATACGTGATGGCTGGCTAACGAAAACGGGTGGAGTGCTTGCATTCTAATGCACTCGGATACTCAGGTCAGAAGATTTGCGGGTTGGCGATCCTAGATAAAATTTAACAAGCTATAGTGATTGATTTTGTATAATCACTTATTCTTTCCACACACGCCTTGCATCAGCATTAACTGCGTCGCGGCATGGCATCTAAGAGTCCGGTCGCAAGCAATCATTATTTTGGCAGGCTCAGGATCCGCATGAAAACCAGCGTTATCTTCTCGACCTATAACTCACCCGATTGGATGGAAAAAGTCCTGTGGGGATTTTTTGCGCAGACAGAGCGCGATTTCGAGATCATTATTGCTGACGATGGCTCGCGTGACGATACACGTGAGCGCATCGCACGTCTTAATGCTGACTCATCACTGACGATACGCCATGTCTGGCAGCCAGATGATGGATTTCAAAAAAGTCGAATCTTAAATAAAGCGATTGCTGCTGCTCAGGGCGAATATCTTATTTTTACTGATGGTGATTGCATACCGCGAAATGATTTCGTTGCTGAACACCTTCGTCACGCAGAAGAAGGTTGTTATCTATCTGGCGGCTATTTCAAGCTACCTATGACTATCAGCAAAGCCATCACTAAGGATGACGTGGATACTCAGCGCGTATTTTCAGCTGATTGGCTACGCCAGCAAGGTATGAATATTGGCATCAGTAGTCTGAAGCTTTCATCAAGAGGTCAGGTAGGCGACTGGTTGAATCATCTTCCGATTAAAGCTTCGTGGAATGGCCATAATTCATCGTGCTATAAAAAATGGGCTATCGCTGTCAATGGTTTTGATGAAAATATGCAATACGGCGGGCAAGATGCTGAGTTTGGTCGGCGCTTGCGGCATTCTGGTGTCAAAGCGAAACGGATTCGCTATTCCACTATCTGTGTGCATCTCGATCATGGACGTGGATACGTCACTCCTGAAATGCAGGCTAATAGCGAGCGTATTCGGCTCAATACACGCAGGCTCAAATTAAAATGGACTGAGCGTGGACTCAACCAGTACATTCATCCTGACGGTACGCCAAAGTCCGATCAAGAAAACACCTAGTACCTAAACTAAAAAAAACTCTAGCAAAAATTGGCTGATGAACTTCATCTCAAATCGTAGTAGAGAACATGAATTTATCTGGCAAGTCTTTTTGACTTGTTTAATTGCCTTACCAGTGATGTATCCCGTAGCCTGGACAGGTAATGAGCTGAACTACTTTGCGTTAGCGCAGCATCACCTCGATCCCAAGCCATTCACTGAACTTTACGCTGTCAACAGCCATCAGCTATCCAAGATAGCAACCGATATCGTTATGGGTTTGGCAGACCGCTATCTAGGATTAGATGCAGCCTGGTTTTTTTCGCGATTTGCGTTGATGATCGGCCTAGCTGTTGCCTACGTAAAAATGACACGTACGCTGAGAATAGAACTCTTAACGGCGTGCTGTGCATTGATATTTTTTCTAGTGGTGGGTCATCAAACGTATTTTGCAGGTGAGTGGATATTCGGTGGTAGCGAAGGAAAGGTGTTCGCTTACATCTTGGTGATGTTTGCGATTGGTTTGGTCATTCAAGGCCGTCTCTTAGCTGCAGTTGTTCTGCTAGCGGTAGCAACCTACTTTCATTTTCTAGTCGGTGGATTTTGGGCTGGCGCTTTATTTGCATATCTCTACCTGAATGGTCACAATCGCAAGCAGGTAGTGTTTGGCTTACTTGGGTTTACCGTGCTCGTTCTGCCCATGGTTGGGCTTTTGATCTACGAAAATAAAATACTGCCACCACCCGATGTATCGGGCTTAGCATTCACTATCGACCAAATTTATTCTGATATACGTAATCCTCATCATGTCGCACCTTTCAAAGAGGATTATTTTCATTGGACCGGTGGATTTATTTTCTTCCTGCTTTTTTCTGGTATTTTATATCTGGTCAAACGTAGGCAACTTTTCTGGAACTCACATTTTGTGTTGTGGGTTGGCTGCTTACACGTCTATTTACTTTTCGCCTTGGCTATTGCATGGTTTGATCGATACACCCAGCTGCTTGGAAAATTTTATTTATTCCGACCTGCGTCGTTACTTTATCTTTTATGTTTACTCGTCGTGTTTGATGCAGTGACTAAGCACTGGATAGCTGTAAGCAAAAAGAGAGTAAAAATTGTAACCATCTTATTTTTCACTATAGCACTCGGTGCGTTGGTAATCAAAATGCCACGTATGGTGCAAAGTTCACCCGATAGTTTGATGAGTAGTTTGAATAGAGAAGAAAAGCAATTGATTCAATGGATACGTACAAATATTCCAGAAGGTACAGTGATTTTAATACCTGAAAGCTCAGGTAAACCGCTGAATTCAATGAATTTTGAACAATTAATCGATCGACCCACCTTGGTGAGTTGGAAATTTGTTCCCACAACGCGCTATGAAATAGCCTTGTGGTATAAGCGAATACTGCTTAAGCGTGAAATTTATGAGGGTAAATGTAGCTCGATCAAGCTGCTCAATGTAAGTCACGCCTTGGCAGTAAACCAATTTCAGGTCGATAAATTATCGCTATGCGGTGATCCACTTTTTTCATCAGGAAGCTATGTGCTATTTACTCTTCATTAAATTGAGTACTAGTTATTGTGAGCCGCGTACTTATAAAGCCGGTGGGAGCCTTATTTGAACACGCCATCACAGCCCGTACTCGTCCTTTGCATGAAATGGGGTAAAGCCTATGGGCCTGAATATGTAAACCGGTTACGTAATGGAGTCGAGCGAAATTTACGTTATCCGCATCGCTTCATTTGCTTTACAGATGATTCTGCGGGTATCGAAGAAGGTATCGAAGTTTTTCCGCTGCCAAGTCTCGGCTTGCCGCCGCAGCACCAGGATCTGCGCTGGAGAAAACTTGCGTTACTAGGTAAGGATGTTTTTGGTTTGACGGGTACTGCGCTATTTCTTGATTTAGATTTGGTAGTTGTAGACCGACTTGAGCCATTTTTCGATCATCCTGAAAAATTTGTGATCATCCGTGATATGGATCTATTCCGTCCTAAGCCATTGCGGAAGTTAACTCCCGCCAAAGATCAATTTTTAAATAGCGTAGGTAATTCGTCAGTGTTTAAAATGGAGATGGGTGCTCACAGCGATATTTTGGATGAGTTCGTGCGTGATCCCATAGCAGCACAAAGCGCATTCAAAATTTCACAGCAATTCATGAGTCATGAATTAGACAAGCGCGGCCTATTGAACTACTGGCCCAAGGAATGGTGTGTGAGTTTTAAAAATCACTGTATTCCTCGTTACTGGAGAAGTTATTTTCAAGATCCATTTATACCTGAAGGTGCAAAGATCGTCGTGTTTGCTGGTAATCTAAAAATGCAGGATGTCGTAGAAGGTGGAGGTAGTAAATGGTATCGACGGATAGGAAATATTGATTGGTTGGT
>JACCEE010826475.1_pt1 | contig 15077 bp, 16 predicted proteins | sample 7449931 | NCBI WGS metagenome assembly JACCEE01 (sample SAMN15323457, study PRJNA562643) | freshwater metagenome | isolation source: river surface water | place: USA:Blue River Watershed | collected 2017-08-19 | reverse complement strand
AGGAGCCGGCATGTCAAAAATCAAACCTCTATTGAAGCATCAGTCTTCAATTGTCAGTCGCATTGGCATTGCTCTTGGGATCATCGTCACTTTAGCGCTAGGGACCATGATTATTTCCTACTGGCTGTCCGAACGGGCCGATAGTGATGCGTTAGCGATCAACGTCGCCGGGTCACTGCGGATGCAGACTTTCAAAGTGGTGATGTTAAGTGAACAGCCATCGAGTACAGATTTTCTGGCAGCGCGGGAAAAGCTGATACAGAGCTGGCAGCACCCGGTATTCAGCCACATGAAAACGGCCAATCCACAGCTGAATTTGCAGTTCGTCCAAGCGAGGCAAAATTGGCTGCAACTGGACCAGCAGCTGAAGCAACTGTCGGCATCAGAGCGGTTTCTTCGTGCGCAGCGTCAGGTGAATGATATCGAAGTATTGGTCAGCACCATTCAGCAGGATGCTGAGCATAAGGTCCGCTTATTACGCATCGTGCAAATCTTCGCGCTTTTTACCACAGTGTTTCTCGCCGCTGTGGTCCTGCATTGGTTACGCAATAGGGTTGAGCAACCATTAAGTGAATTAACCCGCGCTGCGCATCGGATCGGCCAAGGTGATTTTACTTGTCGTGTCGAGCCACAGGAAAAGGATGAACTCGGTGTGCTGGCGCAAACATTGAACAAGATGTCGGACGCTATTGCGTCTATGTATGGCACCTTGCAAAAACGGGTGGACGCTCAAACTCAGGCGTTGCAAATTTCTAATACGAAACTGCAGTTTTTATACGATATGGTGCGGGACCTGACTATTGAAACTGTGGACCGCAATAGACTGGACACCATAGTGCAGCAATTACAGCAGGTTGTATCGGTGGCAGACATTGAGTTGTGCCTACTGACCGAGCAGGGCAGCCGGCCTTATTTACAAATCTTGCCTGATAACAGTCATGAAGAATGCGGACGTTCTAGCTGTGGTGATTGTACTTCGGCCAGTGATAGTGGTCAGATGGATAATAGTGGCTGGGTGTATCGATTTCAGGTTCAGCGCGAGACTCAGCATCATGGCGTGTTAGTTGTCCGTACTCACAGTACAGAATCCTTAAGTGATTGGCAGCTGCAGTTATTCCGCAGTGTTGCAGGTCATATCGCGATAGCGCTGAGTTTAAAGCAAGAACAAGAGCAGAGCCGCCGGTTAGTTTTAATGCAAGAGCGTACGGTCATTGCCCGTGAACTGCATGATTCTTTAGCTCAGGCGTTGTCGTATCTGAAAATTCAGGTGACAAGGCTGAATAAAGCTATTGAAAAACAACGCCCCGAGCTTCTGCAGGAAATCACTGATGAACTAAAGCAGGGGCTTGATAGTGCCTATCGTCAGCTGCGTGAGTTATTAACCACATTCAGACTAAAAGTGGATGGCGGCGGTGTCGAGGCTGCGCTGCAGCAGGCCGTGACCGTGTTAGCTGAGCAGTCGGGAATGCGGTTTCGCATCGACTACCAGTTAGCGAATATTCCGCTGTCACCACAAGAAGAAATCCACTTGCTGCAAATAGTGCGGGAAGCCAGTCAAAACGCCGTACACCATAGCAGAGGTTCCGAAGTATTGGTTGGACTTAAACAACATCCTGACAAATGGATAGAGCTTTGTGTTGAGGACAACGGCATTGGTATTCCTGATAAAGCCGAAAAGCTCAATCATTATGGTCTTGCCATCATGCAGGAACGCAGCCGGCAACTGCACGGGGAACTACGGGTAGAGCGACGTACTGAAGGCGGCACCGGCGTCTATTTCAGGTTTTATCCTGAGTACCTCGCGCAGAAAGTTCCAGCCTAGAACCACAAGAACTACCTCTTAAGGTGAATTGGCACAAAGAGCGCCGGGCTTCATGATGTAGCGACTCATCATGAAGTCTCGGTGGATAAGTGTCTACGCGTGATAAACAAGTTTCATCCCTGTGTCCGGGTAGTATTGAGAAATCAATAACATTACCCTGCGGTCCATATTCACAGGGAGAGCAAATTCCTTTGAGCCTTGCTGAATTAAACGCCCAAGCTCGGCTAATCAACACCCAGCAACAATTGCTGGATGGCATTTTGAAACTCAATCAACATCTGTTGTTTTTTCAGGATCTAATAGCACAGGAAATTGCGGATGGGCATGCCGCTACAAGCGCTCAGTCTAGCCGACCTCCTGCACCAGATAATGCAAATGAGCGCCGATAATGAAGCCGGATCGCATGACTGCAATGCGCGAGATTATTGCGCAGGTAAAAGCTGAATTTCCGTTGTATGAGCCGAGCACCTTTATTTGTGGTGCTAATACTGATTGTGCCGGCTGCCCTAAAAAGCTACTCGAAATGGTGGATAGCGAGATCTGTTATTGGGAGAGTGCAATGAAACGTGGTGTAAGCCCGAAATTTGACGAGATCCGCCGATTTGGCAAAATGTGCTCAAGCATTAGGCGGGCGTTGTTGCGCAATAATTTGCTTCGCGAACCAGTTTAATTGCTTGGATATCGGCTTACTTACAGTGTTGCCTGCTTAAACAATCATGCGCCCCAAGTGAAATATAGGTGATCAACGTGGCAGCTAATTGCACTTTCTAGGTAGTTAAATCAAGGTCTAATCCGAAAGTGGTAGTTGTTTGCCTTTTTCCGAGCATCTCCTATGTTGTTTCTATCAGGGAAAAATAGAAGGCCTATCATGACGATGGAAATCCGCAATCTTACAGTCAAAGCAAAACTAATCTTGTTACTCACGCTGCCTGTTCTGGCTCTGCTTGGGTTGGCACTCAATCGTATTTTGATGGATGTGGGAAACTACACAATCGCACTGCATGTTGAAACGACCGTCAGCCATTCCGTGAAAGTAAGCCAATTGATCGGCACCTTACAGGCTGAACGAGGCGCAAGTGGTGTCGTTCTCGCAAGTAAGGGATCACGCTTCAAAGAGCGGTTATCCGGACTGCGCAACAAAACAGACGACGCTCTTGGCTTAGTAAGACCAATCGGTATCAAAGAATTTTCAGCCATTCAAGTTGAAGTAGATGAGCTCAGGACAAAAATAGACGGGCTTTCAATCGAGAGTGCTGAATCTGCTACCCGGTACACTAAATTGATTTCAGGTCTTATCGCTAATGATCATCAAGCTGAGCTTCAGCTCGAGCACTTAGGGTTAAGTAGAAGCCTGGCCACGCTGAATAAACTCATTGAAACAAAAGAAAGAGCCGGACGGGAGCGCGCAATTTTAGGCATAGTGTTCAGCCAGAGCCGTTTTACCGAGCAAACGCTGACTACTTTTGCCAACAATCTGGGGGCTTATCGTGCCTATGCTGAAAGCATGTCTGGCATGCTCACAGCAGCACAGAAAAAACGCTGGGATGACATGCAGTTACTCCCGGAGTTTCGCCAAGTCGCCGATATTCATCAGCAAGCTTTTGCCAAAGCAACCGCGACAGAGTTTTCAATTGATGATGCAGCTTGGTTTGACCTGGCTACCGCACGAATTGCCAAACTCACAGAGTTCGAGAAAGTGTTGTCTGATGAGCTTTCTGCAGAGGCTGCTGAGTTAAAGCGAACTGCGCTCAATCAACTGATGTTTTTGGCCGTGTTATTGAGCTTGCTCGGTATTGTCACTGTGATTGTCATTCGCAAAATGATTCACTCCATGACCGATGCTGTTACTACGATAGAACAAACGCTGGTGGCTGTTGCATCAGGTGATTTAACCATGGATCCCCACCAAATCACTGCAGGTGCCGGCGATGATGAGTTTGGGAATATAGCCCGGGCCACAGCATCTTTAGTTACACAGTTGCAAAAAGTGATTGGTGGACTGAGTAGTGCATCTGCCCAATTAGCCGCAGCTGCCGAAGAGTCGTCAGTCGTGACAGCGCAGACCTTTAAAGGGATCCAACGTCAACAACAGGATACGGAACTCGCAGCGACCGCTATGCATGAGATGAGCACGACGGTTCGTGATGTTGCTTTGACAACGACAGAAGCTGCAGAGCTTTCAGAGCTTGTGCAGAAAAATGCAGTGCAGGGTCAGCAGCAATTACTACAAACAATCGCTTTGATTGGCGAGTTATCTCAGGAAGTCAGTGCCACAGCCCGGGTTATTGAGCTTCTTAAAGGCAAAAGTACAGAAATTACAGCTGTCTTGGATGTTATCAATAGTATTGCGGAACAAACCAATTTACTCGCGTTGAATGCTGCAATCGAAGCGGCCCGGGCGGGCGAGCAGGGCAGAGGCTTTGCAGTGGTAGCCGATGAAGTGAGAGCGCTTGCTAGTCGCACTGCCGCATCCACGAAAGATATCCAACAGATGATCTCAGCCTTTCAAAGTGGCTCCCAAGAAGCTGCTGATGCCATTACAAAAAGCCAAATTAAAGCGAGCGAGGGAAATAACCGCATCGAAACTGTCGGTCAGACATTAGCGGCGGTATTGATGAACATCCAGGCCATCAGCGACAAAAATACGCAAATCGCTTCAGCTGCCGAGCAACAGGCTGTTGTTGCCGAGGATATCAACCAGAAAATCATAAGCATCAACACCGTTGCGGAAGACACCAGCGAAGCGGCTCAGCAAAATGCAGAAAACAGTGAGCAATTGGCCGAACTGGCAGAACAAATGAATGCTACTGTCGCAAAATTCAAGTTAAACTAGCCAGACATTTTCATGATGCTACTAGCCCGGCCAGTTGTTAGAGCCGGGCACTTTTTATCCTTTCTGGATAATTGCATTTAATTTACCACCTCCTTGTAACCGTTCCTTACCACGTGTTGCAAATTAATTGCACCACCACTTTCACGGAAAGTTCCACTTCGTCGGATCGCGGCTTTGTGCCAATTGCTGACATTACAGTTTTTCACAACGAACGACTGCTTTCGGATGCAGAGCGGAATTCACTGAAAAAACCTTCCTCATTTAGTGTGTTTTTTGAGCTTTATTTTCGAGAGCTTTGCATCTATACCAAGTGACTTCACCCTATGGTTTCTCAAAAAATCGGGAGGTCATCATGGAAAAACGTGTTGCATGGAATAAGGGCCGGATAATCGGTCAGAAGGCTCCATTGAAGCAGCAAGAGATCTGGGCTATTCGAACCAGGCTCGAAATTGCAAAGAACACTCGTGAATTGGCGTTACTGAATTTAGCGATAGATTCCAAGTTACGCGGCTGTGATTTGGTATCACTCCAGGTTTCTGATGTGATGCGATCAGGGGAGGTCTTGGCCAGAACCAGTATCGTGCAACATAAGACAGGTACACCAGTCCAATTCGAGCTCACACCTCAGACACGTAAAACCGTCAAAGCCTGGGGCGAATCGAAGACGTTGAAGTTCGATGATTTTCTATTTCCATCGCGAAAACACAGTATTCCTCACATGACGACCCGTGCTTATGATCGAATTGTCCATAAATGGGTCGAGTCTATCGGACTAGATTCAAGTCTCTATGGCACACACTCCATGCGCAGAACCAAAGTATCCATCCTCTACAAACGCGATAAAAATATCCGTGCAATTCAGCTGTTGCTTGGTCACAAGAAAATCGAAAGTACGGTGCGGTACTTGGGAATTGACGTTCAGGATGCACTTGAGGCATCAGAAAACTTAGATATCTGAGGCGGAAACAATGAAACAAACCGAAAAAAAGGAAGTGGTGAATTTTATCCAAGCGACACTAGCAGATGGCAACCCGAAGACCGGCACTCAATTGATGGAGTTGTTTGCGAAGCATGCTGGATTGCAGGAGTACAATCGTAAAAATCTAAAGCAGGTTTTTCATCGGGTGAGTTTGAGTTTGGCTGATGAGGGCAAGATAGTTGTTACCCGTCAACAAGGTACCGCTCCGTTGCTATTTTCAGTCCCTACATATCATACCCAGCAGCAATCTGCCCCAGAAAGCACACCATCAACTCATGAACCGAATGCCATCATCACTCAAAAGCTAGAGCAACTGATTGACCAAGAGGCCATGCTTGCTGGTAGAGAAAACGGTCTGCAAATCTTATTGGAGTTATCGCCTGAGAAGGAAAGCTTTATTCGTGAAGAATTGAGGAAGATACGTTCCGAGCGTTTGGCGCTTCAATCTTGCAGGCAAGTGCTTAGTGAGTTTGGCTTTTGCAATTAGGTTAATTTGTACGTGATCTCAACATTTTCATTGCACCTGCTTACTTGGCGACACAAAAGCAGTGATTCGTACAATCCAAGAAAATTATAAAGCCTGCGCTAGCAGGCTTTATCACTGTAATCAAATCAATCTATTCTTTGGTCCGGTGAATACCGACAGCTCCCAACACATACTTCTCATAGATTGGTTCACTGGTGCCATGTCTGACTTTGTACATAAAGTACTTCTCAAACGCCACTTTCGCGACATGCACCCATTTGCCAATTGACGTCCAGTTGACGTTACGCGGCGGGTTTTGTGGTAGTGCAACAAAAGCTGCGCCTTTATCGCCCATATCTGCAAGGCAAATCGCATTCAGGGTGGGCCGGGTTTTCATTGCTTCACCCTGTTCCAGGCTCAGAATGTTTTCGACAATGGCTGTGGTCATCGATTCAATCATAAAGCCGGTTTTTGGCACGCCCACCGGCACAGGTGTTTGTTCCAGCGGCGGCAGCGCCACACAGACTCCGGCCGCGAATATTGCAGGGTGTTTTGGACTTTGTTGAAATTCGTTGGTGATGACAAAACCTTTGGGATTACACAAGTCCGGCACTGCTGCAATGGCTTCAGAACCTTTAAAAGAAGGTAGGAACATGGCTAAATTGAAGGGAAGCTCGTGTGTAAAATCCACTTCACCTTTACGGTTCAGTTCCTCAACATGTGCCTTGCCGTCGGTGAACTCTGTCACTCTGGCGTTACAAATCCAGTGGATACCACGATCGCGGAATTCATGCTCCATCAGTGCTTTTGAATCACCAACACCACCAAGTCCCATGTGGCCGATGTAGGGCTCAGAGGTAACAAAAGTGATGGGGATGCGGTCTCGGATTTTCTGTTTCCGCAGCAGGTGCTCCAGCGTCAGCACATATTCATAGGCTGGACCAAAGCAGCTTGCGCCTTGCATAGCGCCGACCAATACAGGCCCCGGATTTTTCAATAATTGCTGATAGGTTTCATATGCTTTGACGGCATGATCGACTGTACAAATGGACTGGGTAAAGCCATGCTCAGGACCTGCTCCAGGCACCGTTTCAAAAGCAAGGCGTGGCCCAGTACAAAGCACCAGATAGTCATAGGTATATTGCTGACCGTCACCGGTAGTCACTTGCTGAGCGGAGCTGTCAATATGGCTAACGCCGCTGCCATTAAACGGGATTTTGTATTTCTTTACATAAGGCGTCAGGTCCAGGATCACCTGATCACGAGTTCGTTCACCGAGAGCCACCCAGGGGTTAGAGGGAATAAAATGAAACTCGTTACTTTCGCCGATGAGTATCACTTCATGGTCTTTTGGCAGCTTTTCACGCAGCTCGTACACCACTGACATACCACCTAAACCTGCTCCCACTACTACAGTTCTTTTCATATCAACCCCTGTTGGATGGCTGAGTACCAGCCACATGGTTTTGTTAGGTGGCGTTGACTCACTTTTAATTAGACGTATCTAATATAGGTGAGCATAGACCGTCATGAATTAAAACCCAACAAACGGAATAAGCTTATTCCAAAATAAAATATAAACATTTATTTACACCTGATTAGCCACATAACTGTTTTTTTATGGGCTCATCTGTTGCTACCAGTGCAAAAATTGAACGTCAGTCTTGATGTAGCAGCGTCCCTTGGTTATCACGTACCTGAACGGCAACTTCGATGCCCTGACGAACGCTTTGTGTCACCACACAGAAATTCTCAAACTGGCTTAAGGCCCTATCCAGATGCTCTATAGATGCAGCTTGAGCACCAAGCTGCAGATTGACATGCAGTTTGCCGATGCGCCAACGACCTTCTTGGCGCTCCAGCTCTCCACGAACTTCAGCGCTGACTGGCCCTGGATCTTCTTTAAATTTTCGTATGGCAAACAGCAGGCTGGCTGCCAAACAATTAGCAACTGAAGCAGCCAATAAACGTGACGGATTTGGGCCGTCACCTGCACCAAGTGGCGGCGGCTCATCGCTGAAGATCTGCCCGGCGTCGCCAAAGTCGATTTCAAATTTATAACCGTCCAGAAGCTTCAGCTGAACGCTGAATTGTGTTTGTTCTGCCATACAAAAACTCCATCCTCGGTTCAACAATACTGAGTGTCACTTCGATCGGAAACGACACAGCGAACGCATTCTGTTGATAACTGCACTTCAAAACAGCATTCGTTTTAAAACGGCTACCAACCTTAACAAGGGTCTAACATAGCGCCGGCGCAGACTTATTAATGCACCCAACTGTTCTGTTTTCAAAAATCCCGATTTAATTAAGAGACCTGCCTTCTCCAACTTCTTCGTGGGTTACTCCATCCCGAATATGGTAGATCCTTTTGAAAGTAGGAATGATTTTCTCATCATGTGTAACAACAATTACAGCCGTTTCGAAACGTTTTGCCATATCGTTTAACATCCGTATCACCGCAAGTGCTCGAACTGAGTCTAACGGTGCCGTTGGCTCATCGGCTAAAATAACCGGCGGTCTATTAACCAGGCCTCGTGCAATCGCAACACGCTGTTGCTCTCCACCAGATAACTGCGAAGGCATCGCAGATGCACGATGCTGAACATCCAGTGCAGTCAACAATTCAAGTGCTTGTTTTCTGGCTGTTGTGTTATCTACACCTGCAAGCATTGGTAATAGTGCGACATTATCCAGAACATCGAGAAATGGGATGAGGTAGGGTGCTTGGAATACAAAACCTATTTTATCTCTGCGTAATGCTCTGAGATCTTTGACATGCCACGCCCCATCAAAGATGACTTCATCTCCCAGTGTCATTCGCCCGGCAGTAGGGTCGATGACGGCCCCCAAACATTTCAATAAGGTACTTTTCCCTGAGCCAGACGGTCCAATTAGCCCAACGACCTCACCTGGAGCTACATGCATATTTACGTTTTTTAGTGCCAAAAACGCCGTATCACCATAACCATATTGTTTGCTCAGTCCTTCAATAATAATGCCTTGCTTGGCCATATTACCCCCCAATCGCCTCTGCCGGATCTACCTTCAGAGCCATTCTGATAGCAACAATACTGGATAAAATGCAGATCACGACAACCGCAAAAAATCCAATAACTGAATCAAATGGCATCAAAAGCACGTATTTGGGGAAATAAGGAGCAGCAAAAGTAGCTGTGATTTTGCCTACAACAAATCCCAGACATCCGAGCACAAGCGCTTGCTGCAGTATCATCCAGGAGATAGTCCAGTTACGGGTCCCGATAAGCTTAAGCACCGCGATTTCTCGGATTTTATCCATCGTCAGTGTGTAAATAATAAATGCAACTATCGCAGCACTGACGACCGCCAAAATCACCAGAAACATAGCAATTTGCCTGGCAGAGGTGGCAATCAACTTGCCGATAAGGATTTGTTCCATTTGTTGACGGGTGTAGACGGTGAGGCGGTTCCAGCGACGGACCGAAGTAGCGATTTCTTCGGCCGAGTAGCCGGGTTTAATTCTGACTAACACCGCATTCACTGAATGATTAACGATCTGCGATTCTATTACCGCTTCCAGCAATCCGGGTACATTTGGACGGTTAAAGATTGGATTTTCTTCGGTCCGTCTGCGTTGCATTAAAATGGCATCGTTGTCTTTGAGAAACTGAGCTTCTTGTGCATCCTTGAGCGGGATGAATATCATCGGATCACCGCCTGAAGATACCATCCGGCGCGTGAGTCCTACTACTTTGTAGAAATTACGACGGATTTTTAATTCATCCCCCAACACAAAGCCTGAAGCAACATCAGCCACAGCTTCGTAGTGGCTCCGTGTAATATGCCTGCCTGCGACAAGTTGCGGTGGCCAGCCAGCTGCAGTGGGTCCGTCTTGTGCAATACCTACCACCATGGCACGAACATCCCGTTCGCCCTTTTTTACCTGCATAGTTAAGTAAGTAACATTTGAAGCACCCATGACACCTGGCAAGCTGGCGAAGGACCGCCACCAGTCATCTGGTAGGCTCGATGATTCGGCATAAGGACCTAAAGTATCTTTTTGAACAACCCAAAGGTCCGCACCACTGTTATCTAACAACACCCTGCCATCGTCGACCATGCCACGATAGACACCAGCCATAATGAGCGTCACACCTATCAAAAGCCCTAGACCTATACCGGTAAAAATGAATTTACCCCAGGAATGAAGAATGTCCCTACCAGCCAGGCTAATCAACGTGACGTTCCTGTCAAAGACTCCGTAATGTGAATCCGGCTGTCCGCTTTGAGAGTTTTATCGCTGTATAACACGACCTGATCACCCACTTGCAAACCTTCAAGTACTTGTACATAACCGTCAAGATCCGTTCGTCCAAGTACAACTGGAACAAAGAGAATACCATCCTGGGTTAGTTTCCAGACACCGCGTTGCCCGTTCAGTGTGCGAATAGCAGCATTTAGCACTGTAGGTGTTTCAGCTAGAGCCGGTAGTCGTAATCTGATTTGTGCCAATTCTCCAATAGATGGGAGTGGTGTTGGCGTAGTGGCAAAAACAATTTTGGCTAACATTTCTTCGGTAACTGCATCAGCTTTGGGTTCGACCCAAAGTACAGAGCCTGCCAGAGTTTGAGATTGGCGGGAACGCAACGTGATTTCTGCAGGAAGCCCTGCCGCTAACCCCTCTGCACTATGCTGGTCAAATCGGGCGTTTATCCACAAACTATCGGGGTCAATAATTTCGATGACCGTTTGCCCGGCAGTCACTGTAGACCCTGGCTCGGCATTTCTGGCTGCAACCAAACCATCGGCAAAGGCGATCAAATTCAGATTTTTAAGTTGGGATAACAACGCGTCCCGCTCTGCGCGCAGTCGAGCCATTTCCGAGATACTCGCACTGAGGGTTGCACTGGCTATTGCCAGCTCTTGACGTTTTGAGAGGAGTGTTTCTTCGCTGGTACCACGGGTTAAAATAAGTTGCTCATAGCGCCGGGCCTGACTTTTGGCATAATCCTCTTTTGCTGTTGCTTGTAAAACAACAGCCTCAGAACTTCTAATAGCAGCTTCCTGAGCCTGGAGCCTTTGAGCGATATCTACAGCATCCATTTCACCCAGTAATTGCCCTGCCTCAACTCTTTCACCAACGTTTACATTCAGGCTTGCAATTTTTCCGGTGATGACTGGACCTATTTTGTAGGTATAACGGGCTTGCACTGTGCCTACCCCTGAAAGGTCCGGCGAGATCGTTCTGGATTCAACTGTACTTAAAGTCACAGAAATCGGCGCAAGCGGCCCAGATCGCACAGCAACAAATATAAATATTGTAAGTAACAGGAGCACGAAGACTATTAACGGAATACTTTGGCGTTGCTTCGGAGTTAATTTCATTTGTTGTTTCCAATGCCACGAAGATAAATTGCAAAAACACCAGCGGCATCACGACGAATAAGACTGACGTCACCGGCAATTAGCGCTTGCATAACCAGCCCTTGTATGGAACCAATAAACATCACAACAGCAATTTTAATATCTAGTTCCGGTGGCAATTCTTTGCGAGCAATGGCAGTTTCCAAAATTTGTATTAGTTTGGTTTTGTAACTAGTGAGCATGATTTTTGTCTGCTCTTTAGGCTTGGTAATGCCTGGGCGTTGCAACTCACTCAAAAGCAGTCTCGGTACTCCGGGGTTCTCGAATACAAACTGTATATGCGTCGTGAAAACCGCACCTAGTGCAGCTAAAGGCGACGATTCGTTTTGCGCGGCCGTTTCAATTCGGTTCAGAATGCTGTCAGCGACCCAGCTCATGACGGCTTCCATAATGGAATCCTTACTATCGAAATGTCTGAATAGAGCCCCCTGTGTTAATCCCATTTTCTGCGCAATCGCAGAGGTCGTTATATCGCTTGGGTTTTGCTCTGCAGCCAACATCAGAACAGCACGAACTGTCGCTGCCTTGCGTTCATCTGCAGTAAGATTTTTCCGTTGCACGTCCGTTAACCCAAAAAGAAAGTAATCAATTACTACCTTAGCTAATATTAGAAAACTTGCAACTATTAATTTGGGTAATCCAAAAGTAAGACCTGATTACCACTCTTGACCTGTCCAGCACTATTCATCGCTTTTATCGATTAACCACATCCATTTAAGTTATTTCTAATAGTTATATGCTTATTCTATATTAGAATATACTAATGCATAGGGCATTTAGGAAGAAGTAACTCAATCAACCTAAGGGGTTTTACCATGTCAGATTCAAATATCACTTTTCCACAACTGAACAAACCAGCTCCGGCGTTCACTGCTAAAACAACGCATGGCATGAAGTCATTATCCGACTATCAGGGGAAATGGCTTGTGTTGTTCTCTCATCCGGCAGACTTCACGCCAGTCTGTACCACTGAGTTCATCGGTTTTGCCAATCGCGCCGCAGATTTTGCGGAACTTAATTGTGAGTTACTGGGTTTATCTATCGATAGCGTGCACTCTCACATCGCCTGGGCGCGCAGTATTGAAGAGAAATTTGGCGTCAACATTCCGTTCCCAATCATTGCGGATTTGTCGATGGAAGTGGCGAAGTCATACGGCATGATCCAGCCAGGTGCCAGTGATACTGCCGCAGTACGTGCGACCTTCTTTATTGACCCGACTGGGATTCTGCGGGCCATGGTGTATTACCCGATGAGTAACGGCCGTAGTGTCGATGAGTTCGTCCGCGTACTCAAAGCGCTGCAGACCAGCGACACCCACAAAGTTGCCACGCCAGAAAACTGGCTGCCAGGTCAGGATGTCATTGTGCCGCCACCAGCGACGATGGCAGACGCAGAAGCGCGTAAATCTCAGGGTTACAACTATACCGAATGGTATTTCAGCACCAAGTCGCTGTAATTCATTAAGCAAAACGAATAAGGGGATGGCGATGCCATCCCCGCTGCGGAGGGGCTATGAATCCGTTAATCCACGTTCAACCATTTTTAGACCAGGACAGTGAAACCTACAGCTATGTTGTCGCTGATGTCACCACCGGTCTGGCGATTGTGGTCGATCCGGTTTTGGACTTTGACTACAAATCGGGCCGCACCTCAACGCACAGTGCACAGCAAATGCTGGATTACATAGAGCAACGCTCTTTTCAGCTGCAGTGGGTGTTGGAGACGCATGCGCATGCTGATCACTTATCTGCCGCACCATTTTTTAAAGAAAAAACCGGTGCTTTAATTGGCATTGGTGAGCACATCCGCGACGTGCAGGCGATTTTCAAACAGGTATTTCATCTTGAAAAAGAGTTTTTACCAAATGGTGCTCAGTTTGATCGCTTATTTGCAGATGGCGATATCTTGCAAGTCGGCAGTTTGAAGATCCGGGTGATGCACACGCCGGGTCATACGCCTGCCGATCTGGCGTACATCATCAACGAAGAAATGGCCTTTGTTGGTGACACGATTTTCCAGCCGGATGTGGGTACCGCGCGCTGTGACTTTCCGGGCGGCAGCGCGAAAACACTGTATCAGTCCATCCGCAAACTGCTGTCGATGCCAGCAGAGACCCGGATTTACATCTGCCACGATTATCCGACCCAGCACCGCAGCCATGAACCCATGACCACGGTCGCAGCGCAACGCGAACATAACATTCATGTGCGTGACGAAATCAGTGAAGCTGAATTTGTGGCAAAGCGGGAAACCCGCGACAAAACCCTGTCAATGCCAAGACTGATTTTGCCATCCATTCAGGTCAATATCCGTGCAGGACAAATGCCGCCGGCGGAGGCAAACGGTGCTGTCTATCTGAAAGTGCCGATTAACATGCTGTAAAGCCGGAGGTTGTGATGTTGCATGCATTATTGGGGGCTTTAGTCATCGGCCTTAGCCTGGGTGTATTTGGCTCTGGGGGTTCTATTCTGACGGTGCCCGTGCTGATGTACCTGTTAGATGTACCTGCTGCCATGGCCATCGCATCTTCTTTGGCTATTGTGGCAGGCATTAGTCTGGGCGGAAGCCTGTTTAATATCATGCAACGCAACATCAGTTATCGTCACGTCTTGTGGTTTGGCTTACCTGGCATGGCAGGCACTTACCTTGGCGCCTGGCTTGGCACCCTGGTTGATGTGCGTATTCAGCTTGGTGTTTTTGTGTTGCTGATGATTGCAGCTGCAGTTTTTATGTGGCGGGGTTCACGGGCAGTGCCTGCGGACTTACCAAGCCAAAAAACACAGTCTGTCCTAAAAATCATTGCGGACGGCTCCGTCGTTGGCGTGATCACAGGCTTTGTCGGTGTCGGCGGTGGTTTTTTAATCGTACCCGCGCTGGTCTTACTGGGCGGGTTGCCTATGCTACTTGCGACAGGCACCAGTTTACTGATCATCGCGCTGAAATCATTGGCTGGTTTTACTAAATACTATCAGGTGTATACAGAGCAATCGTTGCAGTTTGACTGGTCAATGATCGGCTGGATGGTTGCAGGCGGCATACTTGGCAGTTATGCCGGTAGCTTCCTAGGTAGTAAATTGCCAAAGCAGTTGATGCAAAAGAGCTTTGCAGTGTTTTTAGTAGTGATGGGCAGCTTTGTGCTGGTCAAATCAGTGTTATAGGAGAAATCTATGTTAAAAACGGCCCAACAGCTGGTAATGGACGCTAAATCGCAGATCCGGGAAGTTTCGGTACAGCAACTGGCTGAGCGTTTACAGGACCATCACGTGGTATTCATTGATGTACGGGAACCCGACGAATTTATGGCCGGCCATGTCGACCGGTCGGTGAATTATCCGCGTGGTGTGCTGGAGATGAAAATTCACCAGCATCCGGCTACTGCGTCACAATGCGACGCAACGGCTGCACTGGAACATCTGGCACATCAACCTGTTTATCTGATGTGTCGCTCCGGTGCCCGGTCAGCGCTCGCGGCCCTCAGTTTGCAACAAATGGGGTTTACACAGGTGTTTTCAGTTGCAGGCGGTTTTCAGGCCTGGCTCGATAGTGGCTTACCTGTTGAAAATTAACTGT
>JACCEE010737524.1_pt1 | contig 15083 bp, 15 predicted proteins | sample 7449931 | NCBI WGS metagenome assembly JACCEE01 (sample SAMN15323457, study PRJNA562643) | freshwater metagenome | isolation source: river surface water | place: USA:Blue River Watershed | collected 2017-08-19 | reverse complement strand
CGCGGCCGTGTGATCGACGTCACCGACAAGAGCTACACCATCGAGCTCACCGGTGACTCGTCCAAGAACGACGCCTTTTTGGAGGCGATCGACCGCAGCGCCATTTTGGAGACCGTGCGCACCGGCGCGTGCGGCATCGGGCGCGGCGAGCGCATCCTGCGCGTCTAAAACCCACTGAACCCACGATTCATCCCAAGGAGATCCCCATGAAAGTTTTTTACGACAAGGACTGTGACCTGTCCCTCATCAAAGGCAAGACCGTCGCCATCATCGGCTACGGCAGCCAGGGCCACGCCCACGCCCAGAACCTGAATGACAGCGGCGTCAAAGTGGTGGTCGGCCTGCGCAAGGGCGGCGCCTCCTGGGACAAGGTCGGCAAAGCCGGTCTCACGGTCATGGAAGTCAACGACGCGGTCAAGGCCGCCGACGTGGTCATGATCCTCTTGCCCGACGAGCAGATCGCCGAGGTCTACAACAACAATGTGGCGCCGAACATCAAGTCGGGTGCCTCGCTGGCCTTCGCCCACGGCTTCAACGTGCACTACAACCAGGTCGTGCCGCGCGCCGATCTGGACGTGTGGATGGTCGCCCCCAAGGCCCCGGGCCACACCGTGCGCAACACCTACACCCAGGGTGGCGGTGTGCCCCACCTGGTGGCCGTGCACCAGGACAAGAGCGGCAAGGCCCGTGACCTGGCGCTCTCCTACGCCATGGCCAACGGCGGCGGCAAGGGTGGCATCATCGAGACCAACTTCCGCGAAGAGACCGAACCCGACCTGTTCGGCGAGCAGGCCGTGCTGTGCGGCGGCGCCGTTGAGCTGATCAAGATGGGTTACGAGACCCTGGTCGAAGCCGGCTACGCGCCCGAGATGGCCTATTTCGAGTGCCTGCACGAGCTCAAACTGATCGTCGACCTGATCTACGAGGGCGGCATCGCCAACATGAACTACTCGATCTCCAACAACGCGGAGTTCGGCGAGTACGTGACCGGCCCCGAGGTCATCAACGAAGAGTCGCGCAAGGCCATGCGTCATGCCCTCAAGCGCATCCAGAACGGCGACTACGCCAAGATGTTCATCCAGGAAGGTCGCCTGAACTACCCGAGCATGACGGCTCGTCGCCGCAACACCGCCGACCACTCGATCGAGGTGGTGGGTGCCCAGCTGCGCGCCATGATGCCCTGGATTGCCAAAAACAAGCTGGTCGACCAGACCCGCAACTGATCGGCGCCAGCCTTTCAACCCGAAGGCCACTGCGGTGGCCTTTTTTCTTGTTCCGATGGCCTTGGCATACACTCGATCGGAACGGTGGTCCGCGGACCGCCCACGCAAAGGAAACACGATGGACCCCGAATACGAGCAAGAGCTGGAGCCGTCCACCACGCCGCGCAAGCCGCGCAAAGGCATCTACATCCTGCCCAACCTGTTCACGCTGGCCGCGCTGTTTGGCGGTTTCTACGCCATCGTGATGGCCATGAATGGCCGCTTCGACCTGGCCGCGCTCGGCGTGTTCTGCGCCATGGTGCTCGACAGCCTGGACGGCCGCGTGGCCCGCATGACCAACACCCAAAGTGCTTTTGGCGAGCAAATGGATTCGCTGGCCGACATGGTGTCTTTCGGCGCGGCGCCGGCCCTGATCGCCTACGAATGGGCACTCAAGGGTCTGGGCCGCTGGGGCTGGATCGCGGCCTTCGTGTACTGCGCCTGTGCGGCGCTGCGGCTGGCGCGCTTTAATGTCAACACCGCCGTGGTCGACAAACGCTATTTCCAGGGCCTGCCTTCGCCGGCGGCGGCAGCCCTGGTGACCGGTTTCATCTGGATCATGACCGACGCCGAAGTGGCTGGCCCCAGCATGGCCTGGCCCATGTTCGTGATGGCCTTGTACGCGGGCCTGACCATGGTCACCAATGTGCCGTTTTACAGCGGCAAGGAAGTGCACTTCAAAAAGAGCGTGCCTTTTTTTGTGGTCGTGTTGATCGCCTTGGCGATTGCCGTCATCAACATCCACCCGCCGGCGGTGCTGTTCGGGCTGTTTGTCCTCTATGGCCTGAGTGGTTATGTGCTCTACGCCTGGCGGCGCTTCAAGGGCGAGCACGCGAGCGTGATCAGCACCTCGACCGACGAGCCCGACGAGCGCGGCCTGCACCAGTAGCCCTGGCGACAGCCGGGGGTTGTTTCTGTGCTACATTCCCACCCATGAAATTTGCCGCACTCGCGCTACTACTCACGCCCCACGGGCGGGATGTGTAGCGCGCGCGACCATTTTCCACAAGGCCCGTATGCCATCCGCAGCGGGCCTTTTGCATTTTTGACCTGCGGGTGTTCCAACCTGGAGTAAGACATGGCTGACAAGCTGATCATTTTTGACACCACCTTGCGCGACGGCGAGCAGTCGCCCGGCGCTTCGATGACGCGCGATGAAAAGCTGCGCATCGCCCGCCAGCTCGAGCGCCTGAAGGTCGATGTGATCGAGGCCGGTTTTGCCGCCAGCTCCAACGGTGACTTCGAGGCGGTGCAAAACATCGCCAATGCGATCAAGGACTCGACGGTGTGCTCGCTTTCGCGCGCCAACGACCGCGACATCGCGCGTGCCGCCGAAGCGCTCAAGGGCGCCAACAGCGCGCGCATCCACACCTTTATTGCGACCTCGCCGCTGCACATGGAAAAGAAGCTGCGCATGAGCCCCGAGCAGGTGCTCGAGCAGGCCAAGCAGGCGGTGCGTTTTGCGCGCAACTTGTGCGGCGACATCGAGTTCAGCGCTGAGGATGGGTACCGCAGCGAGCTCGACTTCCTGGCGCGCGTGGTTGAGGCGGTGATCGCCGAAGGCGCGAGCACGATCAACATCCCCGACACCGTCGGCTACGCCATCCCCGAGCTGTATGGCGAGTTCATCCGCGCGCTGCGCGAGAAGGTGCCCAACTCGGACAAGGCCGTCTGGTCGGTGCATTGCCACAACGACCTGGGCATGGCGGTGGCCAACTCGCTGGCCGGCGTGAAGATCGGTGGCGCGCGCCAGGTCGAGTGCACCATCAACGGCCTGGGCGAGCGCGCCGGCAACTGCTCGCTCGAAGAGGTGGTCATGGCGGTGAAAACGCGCCGCGACTACTTTGGTCTGGACGTCGGCATCGATGCCCAGCACATCGTGGCCGCCAGCCGCATGGTCAGCCAGACCACGGGCTTTGTGGTGCAGCCCAACAAGGCGGTGGTGGGCGCCAACGCTTTCGCGCACGCCTCGGGCATCCACCAGGACGGCGTGCTCAAGGCGCGCGACACTTACGAGATCATGCGCGCCGAAGATGTGGGCTGGAGCGCCAACAAGATCGTGCTGGGCAAGCTCAGCGGCCGCAACGCCTTCAAGCAGCGTCTGCAGGAGCTCGGCGTCGAGCTTGACAGCGAGACCGAGATCAACAACGCCTTCACCAAGTTCAAGGAACTGGCCGACCGCAAGAGCGAAATTTTTGACGAGGACATCCTGGCCCTGGTGAGCGACGAGAGCGTGACCAGCGAAAAGGAGCAATACGGTTTCGTCTCGCTGTCGCAGCGCAGCGAAACCGGTGAGCAGCCCACCGCCGCCATCGTGTTCACGGTCGATGGCAAGGAAGTCAAGAGCGAATCGGCCGGCAACGGGCCGGTGGACGCCTCGCTCAAAGCCATCGAGGCGCATGTGAAAAGCGGTGCCGAGATGGTGCTGTACTCGGTCAATGCCATCAGTGGCTCCACCGAAAGCCAGGGCGAGGTCACGGTGCGTCTGCAAAACAGCGGGCGGGTGGTCAACGGCGTGGGGGCCGATCCGGACATCATCGTGGCCTCGGCCAAGGCCTATCTGAGCGCACTCAACAAGCTGCACAGCAAGGCCGATCGGGTCGCGGCCCAGGGCTGAGCGGCCTCGGGCGCCTTTTTGCGACACCTGAACTAAGTCGCGCAAGTGATTGATCTTGCGCGACTTTTTTTTGGCGTGTACACTCCACGCAACTTTTTCTCAAATTTGTCACTTTCTTGCATGGCCCGCCTTCGCATCGCCCCTTCCTCGCCGTCCTGGTTCCGAATCCTCGCTGCAGGAATGCTGGCGCTGGGCATGCTCGCGCTGTGGAGCGAAGCGGCGGCGCAAACGGCCACGCACAAGCGCGCAGCCACCGCCAGTGGCAAGAAAGCGGTGGCGGCCAAGCCCGCGAAGACCGCGGTGCGTCGCACCGCCAAAAGCGCGCCGCTCAAGACCGTTGCGGTCGCCGCAAGGCCTTCGTTTGGCCAGCTCGCCGGCTTGCATGCGGTCAATGACCCGCTCGACCTGCGCTCGAGCGTGGCGCTGGTGATCGACCAGGACACCCAGGAAGTGCTGCTGCGCAAAAACGAACAGGCGGTGCTGCCCATCGCTTCGCTGACCAAGCTGATGACCGGCCTGGTGGTGGCCGAAGCGCAGCTGCCCATGTCCGAAATGGTCACCATCACCCAGGCCGATGTCGACACCGAAAAGGGCAGCAGCTCGCGCCTGGCGGTCGGTTCGGTGCTCTCGCGCGGCGACTTGCTGCACCTGGCGCTCATGTCGAGCGAAAACCGCGCGGCGCATGCCCTGGGCCGCACCTTTCCCGGCGGCCTGGACGCCTTTGTCGAACGCATGAATGCGCGCGCGCAGTCGCTGGGCATGCGCGACACGCGCTATGTCGAGCCCACCGGCCTGTCCAGCCGCAACCAGTCGAGCGCGCACGACCTCGCGACCCTGGTCGCCACCGCCTACAAAGAGCCGGTGTTGCGCGAGCTGTCGACTTCGCCGGGCCGGGAGGTCGAGGTCGGTCGCCGTGTGCTGCACTACAACAACACCAACCGCCTGGTGAAGAGCCCGCAATGGGACATCGGCCTGCAAAAGACGGGTTACATCTCGGAAGCCGGCCAGTGCCTGGTGATGCAGGCGCAGATCGCGGGCCGCAAGCTGATCCTGGTGTTCCTGGACTCGGCGGGCAAACTCAGCCGCATCGCCGATGCCGAGCGCGTGCGCCGCTGGCTGGAGTCGGGGCCGCGCGCCGCCACGCTGGGCGCCGGGCTCGCGCGCCAAAGCTGAGCCCGCCCCGCGCATCCCCAAGCCCTCCGCGGAGGGCTTTTTTCATGCCTCGGCTTGGTGTCCCAACGACGCCGAGATGTGCTGCGCCGTGGCTTGCAGCTTGGCGATCCAGGCCTCGTCCAGGCGGTCGGCGGGGGCCGAAATCGACAAGCCGGCCAGCAGCTTGCCCTGGTCGTCGTAGATGCCGGCGGCGATGCAGCGGACCCCGAGTTCCAGCTCCTCGTTGTCGCGCGCAATGCCGTACTGGCGCACGCGCGAGAGTTCACGCTCGAGCACCGGCAGCACCGTGATGCTGTTGCGCGTGTGGCCCGCCAGGCCGCTGCGCGAGGCGTAGGCGCGCACGCGCACCGGGTCGTCGGCGGCGAGAAAGAGCTTGCCGACCGAGGTCAGGTGCAGCGGTGCGCGCGCACCGATGGCGCGCACCACCTGCATGCCCGAGCGTTCGCTGTAGGCGCGCTCGATGTAGACGATCTCGTCGCCCTGGCGCATGCTCAGATTGACCGGTTGCTGGATCAGCTTGTGCAACTCGCGCATCGGCGCCAGCGCCGCGTCACGCACATTGAGCCGACCCTTGACCAGATTGCCCAGCTCCAGCAGGCGCATGCCCAGTCGGTAGTTGCCGGCTTCGGGCCGGTCGACGAAGCGACCCACCGTCAGGTCGTTGAGGATGCGGTGGGCCGTCGAGGGGTGCAGGCCGGTTTTCTCGCTGATTTCCTTGAGCGAGATCGCCTCTTCGCGGCTGGCCAGCACATCGATGAGGCTGAACATGCGCTCGATCACCTGGATGGTCGGCGTGGCGGCAACGGGGGCGTCAGCTTTTCGCATAGAACTGCTTTGAGAAAAGTCGATTTTACTTGGTGAAATGGCGAAGCGCACTCACAGGGCCCGCCAGGCTCCGTCGACCAGCACCTCGCAGGGCGAGAACTTGGCCTTGTAGTTCATTTTGGGGCTTTGCGCGATCCAGTAGCCGAGGTAGACATGAGGCAGCTGCAGCCGCCGTGCCTGCGCGATTTGCCAGAGCACGCCATAAGTGCCGTAGGCAGCGCCCTCGTCTTGCGGTTCGTAGAAGGTGTAGACGGCCGAGATGCCCTGGTTGAGCACATCGACGATGCTGACCATCTTGAGCGTGCCGCTGTCGGCTTCGCGAAACTCGACCAGCCGCGAGTTCACGCGGCTTTGCAGCAGGAACTGGGTGTATTGGTCCACGCTGTCCTGGTCCATGCCGCCGCCCGCGTGGCGACCGTGCTGGTAGCGCAGGTAGAGCGCGTAATGCTCCTGCGCGAAATGCAGGTTCATGACCCGCACCTGCAGCCCCGCATGCCGACGCTCGCAGCGGCGCTGGCTGCGCGAGGGCGCAAAGTCGTCCACGCGCACGCGCAAGGGAATGCAGGCCTGGCAGCCATCGCAGTAGGGGCGGTACGTGAAGACGCCGCTGCGCCGAAAGCCCTTGCCCACCAGGTCAGAGTAGCTTTCGTTGCGGATCAGGTGGCTGGGCGTGGCCACCTGGGAGCGCGCCATGCGCTCGGGCAGGTAGCTGCAGGGGTAGGGCGCTGTGGCGTAAAACTGCAGCGCCTGGAGAGGGAGGTCCTGGAGCAGGGTCACGGTGCGGCCTCGGGCGGTTCGTCGCAGTATAGGCGCTCGTGCGACCAGTCGATGGCGGGCCCTTGCTGGGCGGCCTGCATCTCCCGCACGAACTGTGCGCGCGGCAGCTCGGCGGCGCCCAGCGAGGCCAGGTGGCGCGTGTTTTGCTGGCAATCGATCAGCGGCACGCCATGGCGCCGCGCCGCGTCCACCAGCAGGCACAGCGCCAGCTTGGAGCCATCGCGCACGGTGGTGAACATCGACTCGCCAAACACCGCCTGGCCGATCGCCACAAAGTACAGGCCCGCCAGCAATTGGCCCTTGTGCCGCAGTTCGGCGCTGTGGGCCCAGCCCTGGCGGTGCAGCTCGCTGTAGGCCGCGATGATGGCCGCGCCGATCCAGGTGCCGTTTTGACCGGGACGCGGTGTGCGCGCGCACCGGTCAATGACCTCGCCGAAATCGCGGTTGAACACCAGCTCCACGCCGGGCCGCGATCGCCATTGCTTGAGCGTTTGCCGCAAGGAACGGTGCATGCGAAAGGCCTCGGGACGCAGCACCATGCGCGGGTCGGGCGACCACCACAGCACCGGCTGCCCCCCGCTGAACCAGGGGAAGATGCCTTGCCGGTAAGCGTCCAGCAGCTGCGCCGCGTCCAGCCCATCGCTGGCCGCCAGCAGGCCCGGCGCGGGGCTGTGCGGGGGCCAGGCCTGCGTCAGTGCAGGAAAAGGTTGGCCCGCTTCCAACCAGGTCAGCGGGGGCGTGGGCGCTTGCGCTTGCATGTGCGGCATTAGACAACAGCCGGGCAGGGCTTTGCCGCTATGCTTGAAACATGAAGCTCTACAACTACCACCGCTCTTCGGCCTCGTTTCGGGTGCGCATCGCGCTGGAGCTCAAGGGCCTGCCTTACGACTACATGCCGGTGCACCTGCTGCGCGGCGAGCACCGCCAGCCTGAGTACAGCCAGCGCGCCCCCGAGCAGCTGGTGCCGCACCTCGAGGTGGACGGCCGGCAGCTGGCGCAATCGATGGCGATCATCGAGTACCTCGACGAGACCCACCCCGAGCCGCCCCTGCTGCCACCAGACCCCCTGGGCCGCGCCCAGGTGAGGGCGCTGGCGCAATCGATCGCCTGCGAGATCCACCCGCTCAACAACTTGCGCGTGCTCAAGTACCTGGTCAAGACCCTGGGTCTGGACGAAGCGGCCAAGAACAGCTGGTACCGGCACTGGGTGCGCTCGGGCCTGGAGGCCTTCGAGCGGCAGCTGGCCTGTGGGCCCGCCGCCCGCTTTTGCTGGGGCGACACACCGACCCTGGCCGATTGCTGCCTGGTGCCGCAGATTTTCAACGGCCAGCGCTTCGACGTCGATTTCGCGGGGCTGCCGCGCACCATGGCCGCTTTCGAAGCCTGCATGGCCGAGCCCGCTTTCCAGCGGGCGCAACCCTCGAACTGCCCGGACTTCGAGCCATGACCGCCCTGCGCTCGGCCTTCGGGGACAGCGCGCGGCTGCCGGCCGGCGTCGGCGCCTGGATGAGCACGCGCAGCGGCGGCTGTTCGGCCGCCCCTTACGACGGCCTCAACCTGGGCGACCACGTTGGCGACGAGCCGGCCCATGTGCAGGCCAACCGCGCGCTGCTCGCGCGCACCCTCGGCGCCGAGCCGGTGTTCATGCAGCAGGTCCATGGCCAGGCGGTGGTGGGTCTGCACAGTGCCCACGCGCCAACGCCCATGGCCGACGCCTGCTGGAGCGAGCAGCCCGGTCTGGCTTGCACCGTCCTGGTCGCCGATTGCCTGCCCGTGCTGCTGTGGGATGTGCAGGCGCGCTGGGTCGCGGCGGCACACGCCGGCTGGCGCGGCCTGGCGGGCGAGGCCGGGGTGGGGGTGCTGGAGGCCTTATGGCAGGCGCTGCAGCGCCGGGGCGCCCGCGCCGCCGAGACCCGGGTCTGGCTGGGCCCCTGCATCGGGCCGCAGGCCTTCGAGGTGGGGCCGGAAGTGCGAACGGCGTTTGGCGCCGACGAGCCCGCGGTGGCGGCGGCATTTCGCCCAGGGCCTGGCGACCGCCTGCTCGCCGACTTGCCGGCGCTGGCCCGGTGGCGCCTGCAGTGCATGGGCCTGGTGCAGATCGGGGGCAACGACGGCACGCCGGCGCATTGCACCGTCAGCCAGTCAGCGCTGTTTTTCTCCCACCGGCGCGACACGCTGCGCCTCGGCGGCAGCGGCCGCATGGCCGCCTGCATCTGGCTCGATCGGCGATGAGCCTTGTGCAGCGCCTGCGTCGGTCCCGGCGGGCGGGGCCGGCTCGGCTTGCGCCTGCTGGCGCTGCAGCGCGCGCTTGCGCGCGGGTGTGCCCAGGATGTAGACCACGATGCCCAGCGGCAGCACCCCGTACAGCAAAAAGGTGAACACGGCCCCCAGCACCGAGCCCTGGGTGCTGAAAGCCTCGGCCAGGCTCATCATGAGCACGACGTACATCCAGGCGATCACGACAAGGTGCATGTTTTTTCGTTGGGGTGAGAAACGGTTGTAATTTTGGTGACAATGAAAGCACCGACACTCGACACAAGTCGGTGCCCAGCACCGCGCATTCAAACAGGAGACAAGCCCATGGATTCGACCCCGCAATTCTGGACCCAAATGGGCCAGGCTTTCCAGGACAGCCTGGCCAAGAGCTGGGGGCAGGCCATGCAGCATTTCCAGACCATCGACCTGGGAGGCGCGCCGTTGCCGGGGGCCGCCAGTGCGCCCAGCCTGAAGTTCTCGCCCGACAAATTGCAGTCCCTGCAGGCGCAGTATTTCAAGGACGCCACCGAGCTGTGGAACCAGAGCCTGCACAACAGCCTGCAAATCAAGGACCGCCGCTTCAGCAGCGAGGCCTGGAACGCCAACCCGGTGGCGGCGTTCAATGCGGCCACCTATTTGCTCAACGCCCGCACCCTGATGGGCCTGGCCGAGGCGGTCGACGCCGATGCCAAGACCCGCAACCGCATCCGCTTCGCCGTCGAGCAGTGGGTGGCGGCCGCAGCGCCGAGCAACTTCCTGGCCTTCAATGCCGAGGCCCAGAAAATGGCCGTCGACACCAAGGGCGAGAGCATCGCCAAGGGCGTCAAAAACCTGATGCACGACCTCGAGCAAGGCCATGTCTCGATGACCGACGAGAGCCTGTTCGAGGTGGGCAAAAACGTCGCCACCACCGAAGGCGCGGTGGTCTATGAAAACGAATTTTTCCAGCTCATCGAATACAAGCCGCTCACCGCCAAGGTCTACGAACGGCCTTTCCTGTTGGTGCCGCCCTGCATCAACAAGTTCTACATCCTGGACCTGCAGCCTGAAAACTCCTTCATCCGCTACGCCGTGAGCCAGGGCCACCGCACCTTCGTGGTCAGCTGGCGCAACCCCGACCAGAGCATGCAGGACAAGACCTGGGACGACTACATCGAGCAGGCCGCCATCCAGGCGATCCACACGGTGCAGGACATCACGGGCGCGCCCAAGATCAATGCCCTGGGCTTTTGCGTGGGTGGCACCATCTTGTCCACCGCGCTGGCGGTGCTGGCCGCGCGGGGCGAGAAGCCGGCAGCCAGCGCCACGTTCCTCACCACACTGATCGATTTCACCGACACCGGCATCCTGGACGTTTTCATCGATGAGAACTTTGTGAAATTCCGGGAAATGCAGATGGGCAAAGGCGGTTTGCTCAAGGGCCAGGACTTGGCCTCCACCTTCAGTTTCCTGCGTCCCAACGACCTGGTGTGGAACTATGTGGTGGGCAACTACCTCAAGGGCGAGACGCCGCCCCCGTTCGACCTGCTCTACTGGAACAGCGACTCGACCAACCTGCCCGGGCCGTTTTACGCCTGGTACCTGCGCAACACCTACCTCGAAAACCGGCTCGTCAAGCCCGGCCAGGCCAAGGTCTGCGGCCAGGCCATCGATCTCGGCAAGGTCGACATCCCGGTCTACCTTTATGGTTCGCGCGAAGACCACATCGTGCCGATCGGCGGCGCCTACGCCAGCACGCAGGCGCTGCCGGGCAAGAAGCGTTTTGTCATGGGCGCCTCGGGCCACATTGCCGGCGTGATCAACCCGCCCGCGGCCAAAAAGCGCAGCCACTGGCTGCGCGAGGACGGCAAGTTCCCCCAGGACGTCAACGACTGGATCGCCGGCGCGCAGGAGGTGGCCGGCAGCTGGTGGGGCGACTGGTCGCTCTGGCTCAAGGGCCATGCGGGCAAACAGATCCCCGCCCCCAAGGCGTATGGCAAGGGCAAGTTCAAGGCGATCGAGCCCGCGCCGGGCCGGTACGTGAAGGCCAAGGCCTGAATTTTCATCAAGAAGGAGACCCCAAAGTGGAAGACATCGTGATCGTGTCGGCGGCCCGGACCGCCGTGGGCAAATTTGGCGGCTCCCTGGCCAAGGTGGCCGCGCCCGAACTGGGCAGCATCGTGATCCGCGAGGCGATCGCCCGCGCAGGCCTGTCGAACGAGCAGATCGGCGAAGTGATCATGGGCCAGGTCTTGGCCGCCGGCAGCGGCCAGAACCCGGCGCGTCAGGCCATGATGAAGGCCGGCGTGGCCAAGGAAACGCCGGCGCTGACCATCAACGCCGTGTGTGGCTCGGGCCTGAAGGCCGTCATGCTGGCCGCCCAGGCCGTGGCCTGGGGCGACAGCGAGATCGTGGTCGCCGGTGGCCAGGAAAACATGAGCGCCTCGCCGCACGTGCTGCTGGGCAGCCGCGACGGCCAGCGCATGGGCAACTGGAACATGGTCGACTCCATGATCGTCGACGGCCTGTGGGACGTCTACAACCAGTACCACATGGGCATCACCGCCGAGAACGTGGCCAAGGCGCACGGCATCACGCGCGAGATGCAGGATGAACTGGCGCTGGGCAGCCAGCGCAAGGCTTCGGCCGCGCAGGAGGCGGGCAAGTTCAAGGACGAAATCGCCGACGTGGTCATTCCGCAGAAGAAGGGCGATCCGCTGGTCTTCAACAGCGACGAGTTCATCAACAAGAAAACCAATGCCGAGGCCCTGGCCGGCCTGCGTCCGGCCTTCGACAAGGCCGGCTCGGTGACCGCGGGCAACGCCTCGGGCATCAACGACGGCGCCGCCGCCGTGGTGGTCATGAGCGCCAAGAAGGCCGCGGCCCTGGGCCTCAAGCCGCTGGCGCGCATTGCCGCGTTCGGCACCTCGGGCCTGGACCCCGCCACCATGGGCATGGGCCCGGTGCCGGCCTCGCAAAAGGCGCTGGCACGCGCGGGCTGGAAAGCCCAGGACGTGGACCTTTTCGAACTCAACGAAGCCTTTGCCGCGCAGGCCTGCGCCGTCAACAAGGCGCTCGACATCGATCCGGCGCGGGTCAACGTCAACGGTGGCGCGATCGCCATCGGCCACCCCATTGGCGCTTCGGGCTGCCGCATCCTCGTGACCCTGCTGCATGAAATGCAGCGCCGTCAGGCCCGCAAGGGGCTGGCCGCGCTGTGCATCGGCGGTGGCATGGGCGTGTCGCTGGCCCTCGAGCGCGTCTGATTTTTCCCTTCAGCACTCATAACAAAGGAGACAAACCATGAGTCAAAAAGTTGCTTACGTCACCGGGGGCATGGGCGGCATCGGCACCGCCATTTGCCAGCGCCTGCACAAGGATGGCTTCAAGGTCATCGCCGGCTGCGGCCCCACACGCGACCACAAGAAGTGGCTCGATGAGCAAAAGGCGCTGGGCTTCACCTTCTACGCTTCGGCGGGCAACGTGGGCGACTGGGACTCCACGGTCGAGGCCTTCACCAAGGCCAAGGCCGAGCACGGCCCGATCGACGTGCTGGTCAACAACGCCGGCATCACCAAGGACCGCATGTTCCTGAAGATGAGCAAGGAAGACTGGGACGCGGTAATGAACACCAACCTCGACTCCATGTTCAACGTGACCAAGCAGGTCGTGCCCGACATGGTCGAGCGCGGCTGGGGCCGCATCATCAACATCAGCTCGGTCAACGGCGAAAAAGGCCAGGCCGGCCAGACCAACTACTCGGCCGCCAAGGCCGGCATGCACGGTTTTTCCATGGCGCTGGCGCAGGAGCTCGCCACCAAGGGCGTCACCGTGAACACCGTGAGCCCGGGCTACATCGGCACCGACATGGTCAAGGCGATTCGCCCCGACGTGCTCGAAAAGATCGTGGCCACCGTGCCGGTCAAGCGCCTGGGCGAACCGAGCGAAATCGCCTCCATCATCGCCTGGTTGGCCAGCGATGAAGGCGGGTACGCCACCGGTGCCGACTTTTCGGTCAACGGCGGCCTGCACATGGGCTGATCGGCGCGCGCCGTGACCCCGGAACCCCGCCTCGGCGGGGTTCTTTTTTGGGCGCGCCGATAATTCGGCCATGCCCCACGTTTCCGCATTCAGCCCCTGGCGGCTGTCGGTCGCGCCCATGATGGACTGGACCGACCGCCATTGCCGTTTTTTCCACCGCCTGCTCACGCGCCACACCCGCCTGTACACCGAGATGGTGACCACCGGCGCGCTCGCGCACGGCAGCGTGCAGCGCCACCTGCGCTTCAATGCCGAAGAGCACCCGGTGGCCCTGCAACTGGGTGGCAGCGACGCGGCCGAGCTGGCCATGGCGGCCAAGCTGGGCCAGCAATGGGGCTATGACGAGATCAACCTCAACTGCGGCTGCCCATCTGACCGCGTGCAGCGCGGCGCCTTTGGCGCCTGCCTCATGAACGAGCCGCAGACCGTGGCCGAGGGCGTCAAGGCCATGCGCGATGTGGTCGACATTCCGGTCACCGTCAAGCACCGCATCGGCATCGACCGCATCGAAAGCTACGACTTCGTGCGCGACTTCGTCGGCACCGTGAGCCAGGCCGGTTGCGAGGTCTTCATCGTGCATGCGCGCAACGCCTGGCTCGACGGCCTCTCGCCCAAGGAAAACCGCGAGATCCCGCCGCTGCGCTACGAACTGGCTTACCGCCTCAAGCAGGACTTTCCACAGCTGACCATCGCGGTCAATGGCGGCATCAAGACCCCTGAGGAGATCGCGGCCCACCTGCAGCAGGCCGATGGCGTGATGGTCGGGCGCGAGGCCTATCACAACCCCTGGGCCCTGACCGAATGGGACGCGCTGTTTTTTGGCGACGCCCATCCGGTGCCCAGCCGCGAGGCGGTGGAAGCGGCCATGGTCGAGTACATGGAGCGCGCGCACGCCGAGGACGGCTGCCCCTGGTACGCGATCGCGCGCCACATGCTGGGCCTCTACCACGGCCAGCGCGGCGGGCGGCTGTGGCGCCAGGTCTGGAGCGACCACCGGCTCAAGCCCCTGCCGCCGCGCGAGGTCTGGCAGCGCGCGCGCGAGGCCCTGGCCCGCGGCGCGGCCGTGCCGGCCTGAGCCCCAGGCCATGGGCTTGTCGTTGACCTCCGTCAAGGCGGAGGCGGCGCTGCGTGGGCAGACTGTGCGCATTCGCACAGATGGATTTGTCCCCCATGGCCGTCATTGCCGCTGCCCTCAACGACCCAGAGCGTGTGCTCGCCGAGCACGACTTCATCGTCTCCAAAACCGATACCAAAGGCCGCATCACCTACGGCAACCGCCTGTTCACCGAGTACGCCGGTTACAGCGAGCAGGAGTACCTGGGCAAAAACCACAACCTGATCCGCCACCCCGACATGCCCCGGGCGGTGTTCAAGCTGCTGTGGGACCGCATTTCGGCCGGCCAGGAGGTGTTCGCTTTCGTCAAAAACCGGTGCAAGCTCGGCGGCCATTACTGGGTGTATGCCAATGTGACGCCCTCGTACGATGCGAACGGTCAGATCATTGGCTACTACTCGGTGCGCCGCCAACCCAACCCGCGCGTCCTGACCCAGGTCGCGGCCTTGTACCGCCAAATGCTGCAGATCGAAAAAGACGCCGCTTCCCCCCGCGAGGGCATGGCGCAGTCGCTGGCCTGGCTGCTGGCCCAGGCGCAGGCCCAGGGCCAGGATTACGACAGCTTCGTCATGGCCCTGCAGCGCGCCTGAGCCGCGCCGACCCTGGCGCGAGCAGGGAGACGGGCGGGCCCCGGGCGACACCGACGAAGGTCGGATGCCATAATGTCAAGAATGTTGTTTTGGTGTCGATAAACCACAAAATCACCAAATCAACAGACCTCCAGCGCCTGCAGCCCTTTGCGCTTTCCACCCCCGGGTGGCGTGTGCCCGCTGCGGGCAGGAAAGACCTGACATGACCGCCACCCCCCAGATTCTTTCCGCGATGCCAACCCCCCGCGTGGACGCGGCCGAGCGCTTCATGCGCAGCCCCAACCGCCCGCCCTTTGGCTTCGTTCCCTCGGCGGTGGCACGCCAGCTCGAGATCGAGCTGGCCATGGCGCTCGAGGTGGCCTATGGCCGCGCCCCGCTGCAGGAGCTCGAAGAGGTGATGCAGTCTGGCGGTGCCAGCGCCGGCGCGCCCGCGCGGCCCGCAGCGCGCG
>JACCEE010598753.1_pt1 | contig 15088 bp, 16 predicted proteins | sample 7449931 | NCBI WGS metagenome assembly JACCEE01 (sample SAMN15323457, study PRJNA562643) | freshwater metagenome | isolation source: river surface water | place: USA:Blue River Watershed | collected 2017-08-19 | reverse complement strand
TTGCAATTGATAGTTCGAGTGGAAAAGTGATGGCCTTAACTTTTACTGCTTTAAAATACGAAACAAGAGCTTTCCAATTATAAAAAAGGTGAAAACAACTAAAAAGAAGAAAGACAAACGAAAGATTAATATGTAAATCGACATACTCAGTTTTAGACATTCCCCAAAGCAACCAATTGTTCCAATAGGCAACACGTCCAGCAGGAATGACGTATAAAACAATACCGGTGAAAGCTACGCACAAACCAACAAAAAAAAGAATCAGTGATGTCGCTTTTCTTAAGTTAATCATCTTATTCCTCCCTAGAAGAGACACATTTTAACAGACATATTCAAAACGGGATATAGTTTTAAACTATGATCAACACATACTTTTTGTATTTTTAATTAATTGATGATCATGAGAAGTTACTTGAAAATAACGCTAATTAAGTATTTGCCGACATACAAAGAATGAAAATCACAAACCTTTACTTTTGGATATACATAATCGCAGTATTTCCTTACACAACGGCAGCACAAACATCTCAAGTCCAACAGCAGCGTGAGCATTTACTCTTTGTAAATAAGCCACAGGCTCAAAACGAATCAAACGATATTATCTCTTTATCTGTTGAACAAGCAATCTTTCGAGAAATGAATAAACAGGATAAACAATTAATAAAAATAAAAACAAGATATCGTAAAAAACAGAAACAACAAAATCTGAATAAAAATTAAAAATCTCACAAGAAAAGGATAATAAAGTCATCAAAATCAAAGCGATTTAAAAAGTAAAGACCGGCAGAATTTTTGATCAAGAACATGGCCCAAACACATGTCTCATTGACTGCGTTTGGAGCCAATCAAAAGTGAAAGATCTTTTTTTATAGAATTCAAAATACTAGCTCCAGATGCATTGTCATTAATTAAAAAGAAAATATCATGAAACCATAATGCTTCCCCCGCATTTAAAGCAATGAGCTCCCCCTTTGACAATTCATGCTGAATATATATTTTAGGTAGAAAACTTATTCCCCCTCCATCTAGAACGGAGCGTATGACAGCCGAAATAGTGTCACTTTGCAAAATAACCTCTTGAGCAAGAACATTTTTCTCCATAAAGATATTGGTTTCTAGGCGTAGCTTTGATCTTTTTGTTGGTAAGACAAAAAAGAAGTCATTAATGGAACAAAATTTCTTAAAAGAGTGTTTCGGATGATATTTTAAGATTGAAAGCAAAGCTGGAGATATGACGGGTAATACAGGAATAGAAAAAGATGCAAAAGTCTTAACCCCTTCAGAAAAAACTGGAGTACTCGTCACTAACGCATCAATTTCATCATAATGGAGCTGCTCCATTAGTGTTGGATGTTCTCCCGTATTTAAAATAACAGGTGTGTCATTAGTTGTTTTCTTAGTCAAAAACTTGGTTAAAAGAGATGAAATAAAAGAGCGTTCAACTTCCCTTGCCACTCCAATACGAAAAGGGCTTTTATCGTGTTTTTTTGTATTTTTCTTCCACAAACTCTCATAATCATCAACGATTTCAAAAATTTTTTTAGCGTAATTAAGAGTGATGACACCATCGGGAGTTAAATCCAAATTTCGTCCGACACGTCTAAACAATTTTTTTTCTAAAACCTGTTCAAAGGTTTTTAATTGTGCACTTAGAGAGGGTTGAGATATACGTAAAACTTTTGCCGCTTTCGTAACCCCACCTTGCTTTGCTGTTTGATAAAAATAGTAAAGATGATTTAAATTAATCATAGTTTTTTCCTATGTATGCGCTTCATAAAATGTATTTTACAAAAATTCTAACAGCCCATAAATTGTAATTAGTCCTCAAGAGCATATCGAGAGGTTCTCCTTTTTTCCAGAGGAAAAGGAATCGGCACTTTTCCTCTCGGAAGGGAAATCATGAAAAAAAGAAGAATAGATATATTTGATAGATTAGATGCCAGCAGAGGAAAGTTACCAGACTTCTTACGCGGTTATTGGATGATTTACTGGATGGTTCCTTGGTGCTTTTTCTTTCTTGCAAGTTTGTTAAGTAACGCAAAATCTATTATTTTTTGGCTTTGGCCTCTGATTGGTGTTTCTCTTATCATTGTTCGTTTTATCGACATTTTTATTTACAAGGGAACAACCTTTTTTGGCTATCCTGCTGGCGAAAGACATTTTTGGCGTTATTTTTTTATAGCATGGATTCCTACAATTGCTGGCGAGTTGTTCACTTTTTTGGCTCACTAGACTCAAAAAAGAATGATACTTTTACATACAAGTCTCAAGGCCACTGCCAACAGAGCTATGGTTAAAATACTTTTGATATGTTTGCTACTTACCTTCTTAGAGAAATAGGCTCCTAGTTGAGCTCCAATAGCTAGTCCCACAACCAGAAATAACACCCAGCTGTCTAATTGATTTAAGTCACCAGAAAAATAGTGGTCAAGCACAGCAATAAGGGATGTAAGAGCCAAAATAGCATGCGAAGTTCCCGCAGCAAGGTGTATAGGATACTCTAATACCTCCGTCAAAAGCGGAACATGAATCACTCCCCCACCGATTCCTAAAAAACTAGATACAATCCCTATAAAAAAACTAATACCACTTCCTAAAAACTTACATTTCTGCGTCCAAAAGGAATCGTTACGCTCGATATTTCGCTTGAGAATAAAATTTTTATAAAACAGAAAGAGACTTAGCGAGAGAAGGAATAAACCAAATAAAAATTCAAAAACTCCCCGAGAGATACGATCCCCTAAAGCAACTCCGATAAAGACACCGGGAATCGCAAAAGCCCCAAACAAAAAAACTGAAGGCCAATGCACTTGTCTTTTATAACTGTAACTGAGTGATCCGGAAGAGGAATTCGCAGCAACTCCTAATAAACTAATGGCCGTTAATTTTACAGGGAGCATCGTAGGAAATAAAAATATGAGGATAGGGGTTAATATAAATCCTCCTCCAGCTCCGATGAGAGTCCCTAAACAGCCGACAATAAAACCGCCGATAAAGGGAAATACTTGAATCATAAATATCCTAAGGCAAGAATGATGAGTGTTAAGTTAATATCTTAGTTTTTGAATCAAAATCTACTAAAAATTATATCCATAGTATTTTTCTATCGTTCTCTCACTAATTTTATATTTTACATTTTTATCAAACTGGAAAACTGTTAATAAAATCAGAAACCAGAAGACACCAATGAAACTAATACTTATACATATTCTGCCCATATTGCTCGCTCTGTATTATATTGAGCAATATGCCTCTGAAAAGGTTATCAAAATAACCTCTGACTGGATCAAGCATGACATAAGTCTTAATACCAACATCATGGCCTACTCTTTATCTCAGATTGTTACCAAAGGAAATCACCCAAACTATATTGATCAACTTAATAAAATACTCTTGCACGGGAAGTTAACCGACAGAATTTTGGATTTCGCCATTTGCAAAGAAAGTCATCACCCCAGCATAAAAAGCAAAAACTTTCCTTCACAAATACAATGTGGTCAATACTCAGATGATCAGACTATTACATTAAGCAAGAAAGAATACTATATCGACACTCATGATATCTTTGATGACTCAAAGAGGTATCAAGGGCAAGTCATTTTTGTCTATAATCTTAGTAATTTTGATTGGAGAATGAGTTTTATAAACAAAGCGATTTCGAGTTTTGTAATCATCTGTGGGCTGGCAATCGTCTTTATCACAATTGCCAGCTATTACTTAAACTTATTTTTGACGTCAAGATTAAAAGCAAACAATGATGGCCCTTAAATTGCCACTTAATGCATTATTACTCTCCATTCTGTTTGCGATTTTCTTTTCTCTCTTCTCTTGCTTCTTTTCTTTTTTCTTTTCGATCTTCACGTTTTTCTTTGCGTGCTTCTTTGCGAATACGATTTCCTTCTTTAGCATGTTCACGAGTAAGTTCTTTTTTCTTTTTCATGTACTCTTCTTTGGTCATTTTACCAGCTTGAAATTCTTCGTTTAATTGCTTCATTTTTTGTGTGAACTCTTGTTGTTCAACTTTTTTTTCAGTTTGGATACTACTTTCGCTTGTCGATGTATCTTGCGCAAAACTAGAAAAAGAAAGAGCGATCATAATTAAGGCCATAAACAATGAGACTTTCATATTTTCTCCTCTGTGATAAAGTACTCGCATCAGTATAAAACAATATTGGGATTTTTAAATGAGGGTTTAATGAATAAAATATCATTCATAATTACTTTGCTCGGCCTTCCTTTCTTAGCATTAGCAAACGAAACATTGGATTCAACTGTAAGGACAAGTTTTTTAGTAGGTCCTAATTCCAAGAAAGATTTTAGCCTCGGTATCGATCAAGAAGTCAGCAAAGAAACAAGTCTAAGTTTTGATTACTTTTATTCAAAAGATACAGTCAATGACCAAACATTATACTTTAGTACTGATCACGATTTAAATGAAACTCAAAGTATTAATGGAAGTTTACTCTATTCGAAAGATGGCAGTGATCTTGTGGGAAAAGGTTTAGAACTAGGAACAGACTACACACTAAGTGATCATTGGGATACAGACCGTTCTACAGACTTAAGTATGCAACTCGGAATCACAAACTACTCAAAAGAGGAAAAAGTTTTAACAACAACAGAAAAGACAAATTATGAACAAATCAAAGCCTCTTTAGAGCTAGAGCAAGAACTCAGTAATTATTTTTCTTTGTTGGCCGGGTATAAACAATATATCTATCGCGATCATTCGGAAGTACTCACCAGTACTGGTAAAAGGAAAACAAGCTCAACCGCTTTTTCGTCCACCGAAAGTTCTATCAAAAACAAGTACTCTCTCGGAGGGAGGCTCATACTCAGTCCTGGACGTTCCCTCACCTACCGTTTCAGTCAAGGCACTTACAGAGACTCACTTAATGAGCAAGAACATGATGTGAGTATTAGATATAAAATAGGAAAAGTCACTTTAGGTTTTAGTTACCAATATATCAAAACAGAAAACGCTCCTGCTGAACATTGGTTTGGTCCCAAACTGAGTTTCAAATTTTAATCTACTTAAAGATATTTAATCCCATCTTTTTAGCGAATTCTCTTATGGCGCAAACACCTCGCAAAGAATGTCCATGCCCATCAATAAGAGGAGAAAAACAAGCGATGCCCATTTTCCCTGGGACAACACCAAAAAGCGCTCCAGAGACTCCAGACTTCGCAGGAATACCGACTGTGTAAGCCCAAGTTCCGGCACTATCATACATTCCACAAGTGAACATAAGACTTATCATACGAGTGATATTTTCTTCTTTATAGATTCTCTTTTGAGTCAGGGGTTGAACTCCGCTATTGGCCAAAGTCGCGGCCATTGCGGCGAGATCCTTGACGTTCGCATTAATAGAACATTGCTTAAAATAGAGATCTAAACTTTCTTCAATATCATCCCCTATGACTTCAAAATGCCGAAGGAGATGAGCAATCGCACGATTGCGATGAGCGGTTTTCTTTTCAGAGGAAAACACCTCACGATTGTAATCAAGTTTTCTTCCGGCCAGTTCAGAAAAAAGATTTAAAACCCTTTGTTCTCTTTGGATATTGGCTTTGTCTTGAATCATATTCGCAACAGCAATAGCACCAGAATTAATCATAGGATTGAAGGGGCGATGAGTTTTCTTTTCTAATTCAATGATCGAGTTAAAAGCCTCTCCTGAAGGTTCGACCCCTATACGAGAATGAACAAAGGCTTCACCATGCTCTTCCAAAGCCAAACCATAGGTAAAGGGCTTGGAGGTGGATTGAAGAGTAAAAAGGCTCTGGTCATCCCCAAAACTAACACACTCCCCATCCACTGTCACAACCGCCATAGCAAATTGCTGTGGATTGACGTTGGCAAGTTCTGGAATATAACTGGCCAGTGCCCCGTCTCTAATACTCTGAACCAGTTGCCCAATCTCTTCAAAGATTTTTTTTAAGTCGCTCATTGTCTTCTCAAAAGATAAATTGTCGTTTAGTTTATAGTAGGGCAAAAGAGCCCAAAGAAGAAGACTCTTTTTCGATAAGTCATTTGTAAAACAACACCACGCAAGATAAAAAAGAGCCTATGAAATATCAATTACAACTCATGGCCACGGCCATTATGTTTTTTACTCGTATTCCTATTCCTTTTAAAATTCCTTATTCGGAAAAAATGCTCAGTCAATCCTCACGCTATTTTCCTCTTGTTGGTCTCATCATTGGAACCATTTGTGCATCATTTTATTTATTATTCTCTAAGTATTGGTCCAAAGAAATCGCCATTATTATCTCTATGATCTTTGGCGTCCTCGTCACGGGAGCTTTTCATGAAGATGGCTTTTGCGATAGCTGTGATGGTCTAGGCGGAGGACAAGACAAAAATCACATTCTCACCATCATGAAGGACTCACGTGTCGGTTCTTTCGCTGCGATTGGTATTAATCTCATTCTTTTTCTAAAATACTTTTCGCTTAATGCCGTCGATGTAAATATCCTTGCTCTCACAATGATTGGAGCCCATGCCCTTAGTCGTTTCTGGTCTGGACTCTACATCCGCTTTCTCCCCTACGCGAGACCAGATGATCCACAGTCCAAGAGTAAACCTCTGGCCACAGAACACAGTAACACTGACACTCTTGTGGCGGCTTTTCTAGGGATTATCCCTCTTTTTCTATTTCTACCTCTTGGAAAAATACTTCTTCTCCAACTCATTCTTGGAGCCTCCTTTCTTTTAATAAGATCGTATTTCTTAAAAAAAGTGGGCGGATACACAGGTGACATGCTCGGGGCTTCTCAACAAGTTTTCGAAGTGATTATTTATCTGACGTTGACGATTCGACTCTAATGAGCAAGATATTTTTCAATGGTTCGCCCTGTGCGAGCACAAAAGATCTCGTAACCTTTTAAGATAAACTGCTCCGCTTCACGTTTATATATTCCGACTAGAAAATCGGAAACACCATCTCCATTCAAGTCTTTTTTCAAGCGCACGACTGCCCTTCCTTGGTGCCAATCAGCTCCTAAGAGATTTGGAATGCGATAGAGAATTTTTTCTTCGAGATTATCATAAGCGATAAATAGCTCTTTGCGATTCATTTGGCGTGTGCTCATCACATAGAGATTATCTTGACTGTTATTTCGATTTAAATCCCCTAGGGAGATCTTTTCAAACTGCTCTAATTCGTAGGCTTGAGATAGAATCAAATAGGTATTCCCTCTTGTTGTAAACTCTCTCACATCAAAAGTGTTTAGCTCTGAGACATAGAATGAATAGGGCTGAATTTGAGAAAGATAAAATTGTTTGGCAAGTGTGAGACTACCAACACCACGCAATTCTTTCTGCTCAATCTGGGCATGAAGGCCATCATGATAGTTAAGTGTAAACATTCCGGTGTAGTTTTGCGCCTGAGCTGGTTCAAAACTTAAAACGATTTCACAAGTTCCAGCAGCATTAAGTGTCGTCGTGCAATTCCCGCCTGTTCCTGGAAAACTCCCTCCCTTGAATTTAAAAACTGGAGAAGCAAAGGCTCCTGCTAATTGAGTTGCGGCAACACCACCGGCATTCATTACTTGAAAGACTTTATCAATAGTCCCGCCTACGTTGACAGTCCCGAAAGGATAGACTGCTGATTCGGAAATGCTTACGATGGCCTGTGCAACTGACTCTGCGGTAAGAGTTCCTGTCGCTGTCGTCAGAAAAGAACCATTATTATAACTTAATGTTAGAGGTTTATTTTCAACAGCAACACTAGTCGGGCGATACTCCACATAGAGTTTACATGTTCCGGAACTAAGCTCTGTTCCGCACTTATTATTACCATCTGTATAATAAAAAGGAGGAGAAAGTGGCTCTAGATGAATATCTGTCACAGGAACTGTCCCGTTATAGGTCACATCGATTTCACGAATGACTTTTTGAGTCTGAATAATTTTCCCAAAATTTGCTGACGAAATGCTTAGGATTCCTTTGGGTTTTCCAGAGCCAGTAAAAGGCACTGAGAGCTGATGATTATCAACACCATCATTAAAAATAAGTTTAAATTCTCCAGTGTAATTCTGAACCGCAGTAGGTTTAAATTGAACAACGATCGTACATGAAGTCAATACGTTAAAACGAGTCGTGCAGGTTCCCCCTGTTCCAGGGTAACTCCCTCCCTTGTAAACAAACCCAGTTCCAGTCAAAGAGGGAGTCATCGTATAAAGACTCGCATAACCACTGCGATTTAAAGTCACCACTTGCTCGTAAGTCTCTCCATAGGGTTGAGCACCAAAATCATAAGAGGTAGGAGTGGCAACAATTTTCATGGGAGCTGTATTTGTCGTACCAGAGAGAGCTCGAGTCGTAACCTTATCTCCCCCATTATTGTAGCTCACTGATAGATTGGCAGACTTTGTTCCTATGGTCGCAGGGAGAAAACGCACGATAATAGAACAGCTTGCTCCATTAGAAAGACTCGCTCCACAAGAATCAGAAAGAATTGAAAAATCGGATGAGACTAAACTCTTACTTATTATGGTTACAGGAGTTCCCCCTCCCCCATGGGAAAGAGTGAAAGTGACATCCTTGGGATGTTCAGCAAAACTCATAATCAAACTAACTGTATCCACATCAGAGATATACAGCTCAGAGGTAGTTACACCGACTCCACTCACATTCGATGTGATTGAACTCGTGCCCACTCCATTATGATAAGTGAGACTCAATGAACTCGAATAGGCCTTTGCTTCACTCGGTCTAAAGAGAACCCAGAGCTCGCAAGTCGAACCTCCCGAGAGAGTCGTTGAACAAGTTCCTCCTGCCCCCGGAAAACTTCCTCCACGGTATAAGAAGCCAGATGGTAGTGCAAGAGAGGTAAGGCTTGTTGCTTCTTTAGAGCCCGTATTCCTAATTCTAATCTTCCCTAAAGTATCTGAATTCAGACCAGCTGTTCCAAAGTCATAATTATCAATAGAAAGAGTGGCCACAGGTGTCCCAACACCACTTAAGGGCTGAGTAAGGGTTTTGTTTATAAGGCCATCATGATAGTTGATGGTAAGTTGCCCACTTTGACTGCCTTCAATAGTGGGAGTGAACTGTAAGGCAAGTGAGCAATAGCCCCCACTGGAAGAGAAGGTATCAGTACAATTTCCACCACTTCCAGGAAAAGGTCCAGCAAGAGAGAAAGGGCCAGTGACTGTCAGATTATTTAGCCCGGTAACAGGTGCTCCACCGTAATATCGAAAAACCAAATTAGCAATTTTTGTTTGTCCTACGACCACGTTACCAAAATTTTGAGCATAGTAATAAAAACTGAAAGAACCTTCAGATTTCCCTGTCAAATTTAAGTCACTAGATTTTTTTGTGACATTTCCGTCCCAATAGGAAATGCGACTCGTCAGATTTGAACTTGAATAATCAGTAGGACTATATCTGACATCAATTGTACAAGTTCCTGAACTAAGAGTTGTTCCACAACTTCCACCAACTCGAGTAAAAGGTGCTGCAAGATTTTCTATTTGCAAATTGGTGGCAGGTAATTCACCTGACTCATAAGTCACGGTAAAAGTTTTGGTTAAAGCCCCGCCCTTCGCAACAATTCCCCAATCAATAGTTCCAGTAGGTGAAAAGGAAAGCACGGCCTTTTGTTTGCTCGTCGCGCTTAAATTATAGGCCGTTTGAATGAGCTCTTTGCCGTTAATATAACTTAAAAGGATTTGATTACTCCACACACCTGAGCTTGCAGAATTTGCCGTAAGAACAATCGTGCAGCTTCCAACTTGCTTCGTAAGAATCCTTGGACAAGTTCCTCCTGTTCCAGGGAAACTCCCCCCCTTAAAAGAAAAAGGTGTATCCAAATTTTTAAGATCGAGAGCGCTACCCTCCACGTCGCCCGACTGGTGAGTGACGAGAAATACTTTGTCAGTACTTTCTCCGGTTGCAATTTCACCCCATCCAAGTCCCCCTACTGAACTCAAAGTTAAGTGGGCCGGATAAAATCCCCAGGCCTTTAAATTAAGTGTGCTCGTTTCAGTATTTCCCGTGTTTTTATAATTAAGCGTGATGTCCTGTAGATGCTCACCGTTACCGCCAGGTAAATAATTCATCACAATGTCACAAGCCCCACCAGGATTTAATTGAGTCGTACAATCCCCCCCAGCCCCTGGGTAGCTTCCTCCCTTGAATGAGAAAGGAGCAATCATATTATTAATGGAGATATTTTGAGCAGGAACCTTACCTTTATTGGTAATTCTTATTTTTAAATCGGTAGAAGACCCAACAAACTTATTTCCAAAATTATAGAGAGTTCCATATTCAAAACTTAAAATAGGATGTGAATCAGCTGTAAGAGTGTAATCTAAACTTTTAGTTTTAAGTTTATCTTGATAAGTGATTTTTAAATCAGCTCGGTGAGAAGCAAGAACAGTAGGTGCATAACGAATAATGATGGAACATCTTTGACCAGAGGCTAGTCGATTTCCACAAGTCCCTCCCTCACCAGGGTAAACCTCCCCTTTGTAGGTGAAAGGATCGCTCGTAATCAGTTGTACAGAGATGTTGGTAAGTTCCAATCCCCCTGAGGCATAAAGAATAAGTTCATGATCAAGAGTATTGCCAACAGCACTGGCCCCAATAAATCCACTTTCATTTAAAATAGTAAGATTTCCTGGGTCATTTTCAATTTTCTGAAGGAAAAAAGAATCGTTGGCATTGCATCCCCACAAGAAGATCAAGCAGAATACACAATGGATGAGATTCACGAGTTGTTTCATTGCTTAATATACCTCGGATCGTCAAACCACCCTTCTCCACTAGGAAGAAGTGAATCAAAGTGAAAACTTAATTTAGCAGCAACAGCAACTTCATTTCCAAGCTTCGTTCCTTGCAGGCACAAGCGAGTATTTTTTGATGTCGCAATACTCACACCATAAAAATACTCAAGTTCATTCACAGGTGAAATAAACTTCACATCCGGAAGTTGAAGCTCTGGAATAGAAGATTTAAATTTAACCTTTCCTATACTGTGGCGGACACCACCATAAATATCGATTAAGCGCAAATAAAGCGAAGCCGAAAAATCATTGGTCACACCCTCATGAAAATAGTACTCTTCACGTTCAGAGCGTGAGTACTGAAGTCGATAAGAAAAATAAAATACCCCCAATTGATAGAGAACTCGCTTATAACCTCCTCCCCATCCTGAAAATTTCTTATCGAGTGTTGCAAGGTAGCTAAATGTAAAATCATGTTTATTATCAAATCCCAAATTAATATGAAGTCGACTCAGCCCTAAAGATTTGGCCATAGTCGAAGTATCAATACCTAATTTTTCGTAAGCGGCCGTCACCTTGTCGTCACGAGGAACCTGCATGTAAGACACACCATAATCTGAAGCCATTTGCATATCTGGAGCAATGGTGATCATAAATTTTTTCCCGGCCCTCTTGGGTGCCACAGGTGTGGCCGATAAAAAATCATAGTGTCCTGTTGCTTTAGAAAACCACTTTCCAATAACCTCAGCGGCCTGCTTAGATTCTTCAAGGGTAATCTCGGCCCTCCCCAAACTGGAGAAAAACAGCAGAGTAATGAATATTAGAAAATGATGTCCCTTCACTCTATGACCTAGGCTATGACTAGCTAGGTTTATATTAGCAAACAAAAATTTTTGAAAAGGACTTTCAGGAAGAACTTACCGGATATTAACCGGCAAATTTATGATGAAGTAAAAGAGTCAAATAAAAAGGCCAGTCAACGACTGGCCCTTAGAGAGAAAAACTCTAATTTTAACGGCAATTATAGAACTGATAATCGGCCACACGCTCACCACTTTTATCAAGCACGTTAAGAGAAACGCTACTTGATCCATGTTCTTCAATTTCGACTTTAAGCGTTCCAACTTTTCCTGTGAAATAACCAAAACGAGTGGTGTTCACTTGTAAGGCCTGAGCAAAATCCTCACCAAGTTGTTCTTCTAAAGATTTTAAAGCAGCACCTGAAATATTGGCCTGGAAGAAGACAGCATTACCAGCTTGCCCCCAGCTCTCACCTCTTACTAGAGAGTAACCTTGATCACAATGTTTCACTTCAGACCAGCTCACTCCAGTGGCCCAAGCGCTAGAGAAACTTAAAACAAGCAGAGAAGCTAAAATGATCTTTTTCATAAAACACACTCCGGTTTAAAAGAACTGAAGGTGTTTTAACTCCTTTCGGCATCACAACAAAGTGCGTTATAATACTTACATAGGGAGACACAGAGCGTAACTATCTTAAATCACGTACTTTCTTCACGGCCGTGAAGATTTTTTCAAAAACACTAGGGCTTTTGAAAACCAAACTTTTTAAGGACTGCCTGACTTTTATCTGAGGTTATAAAAGCAACAAAGTCTAAAGCCTCTTTAGAATTCTTCGAATTTTTAATTGCAGCTATTGGATAAATGATGGGCGCATGCTTTTCGAACGGAACCTTGAGAACGACCTGAACTTTGTTACTTGAAATAGCGTCTGTAGAAAAAACAAATCCAGCATCGACTTCCCCTAACTGAACATAATCTAAAACCTGACGAACATTTTCACCAAAAATCATTTTAGTTTTAAAAGCATCATAAACTTTTTCATTTTCTAAGTATTCTTTGGCGTAGCGCCCGGCCGGAACAGATTGAGGATTTCCTAAAGCGATGCGTTTGATTTTGTCATTAGATAAATCGCTAAGGGTCTTAACAGAATATTTCGCAGCAATGTTTTGAACAAGGACGAGTTCGTTTTTAGCAAAATCTTTACGAGTCTTTTCTAAGAGAAAGTTATTTTTCTCTAAAGCATCCATATCCACTGGAGAAGCTGAGGCAAACACATCGACAGGAGCACCTGTTTCAATCTGCGTTTTTAACTGGCCAGATGCTGCAAAATTAAAAACAACTTTTACGGCATGATCCTTTTCAAAGTTTTTGCCAAGCTCAAGAAAGGCGTCTCTTAAACTTGCGGCAGCAGAAACAAGAATTTCTTTACGACTTTGGGCATGACTAGAAGAAATAGAAAATAAGACAACGAAACAAATAATGATCGATTTGAACATAATCCTCCCAGACTTTTTGAGAGGATGACACTTTTGCAACAGTGTTGCAATCATTATTTCAGGATTTCAAACCTTTCTTGTTGCATGTAGAGCAAATCCCATAAACAACAAGTTGTTTGCTATGGATCTCGAAGCCTTTAGGAGCTTTCACCCAAGGAAGTGACTGTTCAGGAAGACAAGTCATCTGATGACATGAAGAGCAAAGGAAATGAATATGGTCACCAGAACATTTATGAGAAGAATGATTGGCATTTGCCCCAAAGCGGGAAATGCCATCAGTCCCCTTCACTTGGTGAATTAAGCGAGATTCCTGCAAAGCCTCAAGAGTTCGATAAATCGTAACACGATCAAATTCAGAAATTTTTTTCTTAGAAATAATCTCGCTATGAGTAAGCGGACGACCTGACTCTATCAAAAGATGAAGAACTGCTTCACGAACTTTGGTTACACGAATCCCATGATCTTTTAAAACCTGAGCGACATCCCATTTCATAAACAACCTTACTTCCCATCATGTCTTTGATGACAATTTATTTTCGAAATCAACAATTTTCTTGTCTTCTTGAAGGATATGATTAAGGTACCAGTTTTTAACAAAAAGTGCGATCTCAGTTAAAATCGTCATTTTGTTTTTGTGTTCTTTTGTTCCTTTGAGCTGAAGAGCAATCAAATCATTCAAAAACGCTGCGTGAAGTTTTTGATGATGTTCAAAATTTGGGTCATGATTTTTTTTCATCATGGTTTCTTCATAGTGAAAATGATTCTGAGCATAACCTCGTAAGAAACGAAGAACATCATTTAAAGCTTCTTCAATCTGTTTGTTATTTTTTTTGTCATCATTTTTAATAAGTTTATTCATATGCATCAAACAGGCAAAAAGTTGTGCATGCTGAATATCAATTTTTTCATGATTTAGTCGATAGAGGGCCGGAAGCTCAACATGGTCATACATAGGAACCCTTCAGTGTTTAAGAGAATTAATACAATACTATAAAATAAGACAAGGAAATATGACTTAACTCTAAAGTTTAATCTACTAAAAAAGTCCCCTATCAAAACCAACCCTAAAAAAATTGAACAAATAGGTCTCTGCCCAAACATGACTATTCGAGGCGAGAAATAATTTACTTGGTCAAATGACGAAGTTCATCAATACTATGGCGAGAGGAATTTGTGACAGATTATTTTAAAGAATGCCCCAACTGTCATGAAAAATGGAAAGAGCTTACGGATTTTGTCTCTGACCCTTTTCTTGAACTAATGGGCCAACAACCAAATTTAGATTCTCCCCTTGAAGGACACTTTGTCTTTAATCACAACAAAGGGACTTGCTTTTCTACGCTTTTAGTTCAAGTAAAAGAATTTCTCTATCTCAGCTCAGATATCCTCGCTATTTCCAAATTCATTTCTCAAAGCCCCAACTGCAAAGGCTTTTGCCAGACCCCGGGGACACTTGAAAGCTGCGGTGATCCCCACTGCAAAGCCAAGCAAGTAAAAAAAATTCTGACTATTATCAATGCCAAGAATAAGGCCATTATAAAAAAGCTTGATAAGTGACCTTTTATTTTGCTCACTTTGACTTTAGTCAATGGCAAAGATTCTGCTCTCAATTAAAGTAACTTAATGGAAAAAATTATCAAACCTCGCACACTCACTCAAGTGCTCTTCATTCTATTATGTCTATGGATAGGAATTGAATTTATCTATTTTGTCATTTATTTCGAGACCAATGGTCTCTATGGCACTTTTTCAAGACCTCCGGGTGTCGATGGTTTTCTGCCCATCAGTTCATTAATGAATTTTATCTATTACCTTAGAAGTGGTGAAATTCACTCTTATCACCCGGCTGGCTTATTTATCTTGATGGCCATTTGTCTTCTTTCTCTTGCTATCGGAAAGGCTTTTTGTAGCTGGTTATGTTTTATTGGAACTCTCTCAGAAAAGCTTGCAGACTTTTCAGAAAAAAACTTAAAACTAAAACTCTCTCTACCAAAATTTTTAGATATTCCTTTTCGGAGTTTGAAGTACATCATCCTTTCATTTTTCCTCTATCACAT
>JACCEE010798406.1_pt1 | contig 15113 bp, 10 predicted proteins | sample 7449931 | NCBI WGS metagenome assembly JACCEE01 (sample SAMN15323457, study PRJNA562643) | freshwater metagenome | isolation source: river surface water | place: USA:Blue River Watershed | collected 2017-08-19 | reverse complement strand
CTAGAAGAGTTGATATCGCCCATGGCGTCGACCATTCTCTTCATTTGCTCGTTACCATTAGTAGCGCTCTTTTGCGAGTCATCAGATAAGGCACGGGCCTGAGAAGCGTTCTCAGCGTTCTTCTTTGTCTGACTTCCAATTTCATTCATGGTGCTGGAGATTTGTTCCAAAGCTGAAGCTTGACTGGTGGCCCCTTGAGACAAGGTTTGACTGGCCTGAGAAACCTGACCAGAGCCAGCATTCACCTGCTCAACAGCAATGGCCACATCACCCAAAACACCGTCGAGGGAATTAAGAGAATTGTTAATAGTCTCTTTTAATTTGGCAAAATCACCTTTGTACTCGCCTTTTACGCGTTCGGTGAGATCACCCTTTTCAATTTTTTCCATAATGGTCATCGTCTCATCAATAGGACGATAGAAAGCATCAATCACATCATTAAAGCCTTGAATGATAGGACGGAATTCAAAATTAATTTTCTGAACATTTCCTCTCACTTTAAGATCACCATTATTGGCCGCCTTATTCACAACAGCAACTTCATCCATCATAGACTGTATAATAACGATAACTTCGCGAGAGATAAAAAAAGCAATCACCAGACTGACGCCAACAATAACAAGTAAGAACACAGTCATTAACGTTTTCGTGTCACTCGCATCTTGATCAGCAGTATGGTTGGCAGCAGCGACCTTTTCATGATTAAGAGCAATTAACTTATTGGTATCATCATCCATTTTTGCATAAGCTGCACGAATAGAAGCAGCATCCTTTAAAATGCCTTCATCGACAGTTTCTTGTCCACTAGCATCACGCTGTTTTTGACCTTTAATAAAAGAATCAATATTGGCCCTCCATACTTTCTCATCCTCAACAAACTGCTTCCAAATAACCTCTTCTTCTGGAGTATTGGGAAGCTTTTCAAAGATGGCACGATTGGCATCGTATTTGGCAAAGCCATCCTCAATCATTTTGTATTGAGCGATGCGCACATCCCCTTTATAAACAGAAAGGAGAAGGCCGCGCAGACCGTATTGCACTTTTTCTTTGGCCAAGCTCATTTCAAGTATGCTTACAACGCTGGGAACCATTGTCTCTGGAATTTCATCATAAACACTGACGACTTTATTAAGATTGCTAAAGGTCACTATCATATTGATAATCAACAAGACAATGATAAGAGCAAATCCAGCAATGATTTTATGAGCAAGTTTAAATTGTGCAAACATGGCCTATCCTTATAGTCAAAATAATCAAAAATTAAAACTTTGTATTTTTCAAAGCTTCCATTTCTTCGTCAAAAAGCAATTTATCTAAATCAAGAATAATCTTCACGCCACCATCAGTCTTACCAATCCCTCTCACAAAACGTTGAGAAGCAGTTTTGCTCACAGAAGGCATGGCATCGGTCTGGGATTCGGGAATTTCCAAAACCTCAGAAACATGATCCACGATTAACCCCATCTCTAGGCCCTTAATGTTGACCACGATGATACAAGTTCGATCTTCATAAGCCTTCTCAGCGATATTGAAGCGCATACGCACATCCATCACCGGAATGATCTTGCCGCGAAGATTAATAATCCCTTTGATGAAAGGGAAAGTTTCAGGGATAGGAGTAATTTGAATTAAGCGTATGATCTCCATAACGTTGAGAAGATCAATGGCGTAAGTTTCTTTTTCTATACCAAAAGTTAAAAACTGATTCTCTTGAATTTCATCACCCTCGTCATCAAGGCTGACGTCATCAGAATCCATCACTTTTGTTTTTTCTTTTTCAACACTCATTAAGACCTCTCGGGAAAATTTCCAATGTATCTCAATAGTCTAAAAAAAATCTTAAAGAATACAACCAGGAAGCATAGTAAAGATTTTAGCAAAGACTTATCAAAGCACTTCAATTGAGTGATATGATAATGTCTAGTCATTACACCTTTTTAAAATGGGTAAGGAAAATATTCTTATCAACAACTTGCAGATTACCGAGCAAACTTGGCGCTTAATGCCTGAACTTCTTCGTCAAAAAGAAGCTTATCTAGGTCAAGAATAATTTTAACGCCGCTGTCGGTTTTACCAATGCCTCTTACAAAACGCTGGGAAGCAGTCTTGCTGACTGAAGGCATGGCATCCGTCTGAGACTCAGGGATCTCTAAAACTTCAGAGACGTGATCCACGATAAGACCCATCTCAAGGCCCTTAATGCTCACGACAATAATACAAGTGCGATCTTCATAAGCTTTTTCAGCAATATTGAAGCGCATGCGCACATCCATCACGGGAATGATCTTTCCGCGAAGATTGATAATCCCCTTAATGAAATTAAAAGTTTCAGGAATCGGGGTGATTTGAATCAGACGAATGATCTCCATGACATTAAGAAGATCAATCGCATAAGTTTCCTTCTCAATTCCGAAAGTCAAAAATTGATTTTCTTGAATCTCATCACCATCTTCATCAAGAATGATATCTTCATCATCAACGACTTTTGTCTTTTCTTTTTCAACGGCCATAGCAACCCCAGTAAATATTTAATTACTTGATCACCTATCGTCTAAGAAAAATGATAACTTGAATTATTCTTGCATAAATTTAATTGAGTAAAAAACTTTAATCCAATATTTTAAATCAAGTATTGACCTTACAACTGCATCCCTTTCGTCATTTCTTTTATTTCTTCATCGCTTACTGGGACTTTATAAATGGTTTCCCCGTTCTTTTTCATTTTTTCGAGATCAAGAAGAGTTCCAGGCACTGGATCGGTGTCTTTTCCAAGCTTACCACTAACCGCATATAAAACCCAACGAGGCCCTTCCATGGATAGGACCACATAGCTCGCATCTGACACGGCCAAAAGCGCCTGAGCGCTCACGTGAGTAAGAGTTCCATAGCTCACGACAACACCTGCACCAAGAGTATAAGCGCTAGGGACAACGACGGCTTCGCCCACCTCATAGACTGAAACAACGGCCCCTGTGGCAAGAGAAACAGTACTTCCAACAATCACTGTTCCTGCGGCAGCACTTTTCCCTACAGCATAGCTTCCCGCTTGTAAGGCTTCCCCCCCGACATAAGTTCCTCCACCTGTAACAAGTCCTCCAGTTCCAACGGCCACACCGCTTAAAGCGCCTGCGCTTGTCACTCCGGCCATGGCGAGAGGAACCCCCACATAACGTGTTCCAGTTGCGGCCACCTGTCCGCCTCCCGCGATAAGGGCACTCGTTGCATATTGGGTTCCGGCCACCACACCTTCAGTCACGGCCCCTGCTCCTTTGATACTTAGAGAAGCTACTTTTCCTCCGCCTGAAGAAGCAACGGATAAGGCGCCAGCGACGGCCCCCATCAAGGTGGGAGCGGTGATGTCATAAGCAGACTTACCTGTATTGAAAGTCACTTCGACGGCAAGTTCCGCAATATTTTTTCCCTCTGATGCGACCAGCATCACAGGATAGGCCACGGTGTTCACTGTCACGTAGCCCAAGGCGCCTCCGGTAATTTTTCCTGTAGGCTCAATGAGGCCATCCCAAAAAATTCCTTGAAGGTAGTAGCGAAGGGCGCGAAGAGTGGCAAAAGAATAGCCATACTCGTCGCTATGATTTTTAAATTCATTGGTGCCTTTCTCAAAACTCGCCTTAACATTCTTACTGTAATCTTGAATCGTATCACTGATAAGATAGGTCATCTTAGAAGAATAGTGTTCACGATCTTCGGAGGTGGATTTAAAGTCAGAAACAAACTCATGAAGAGTGGGAGACTCCACCACGTTTTGAAAATTCCCCTTAAGATTTTTAGGGATAGAAAGATTTCCAAGGACAAATGATTCATAAGCAAAATGGGCCGTGACCTTGGAGGCCTTTTGAGTTTCAGCTTGGGTAGCATCTGAAAGCTCCTTGGTCTCCTTATGAATTTCCTCACGGAGAGTCGCGAAACTTTCCATGTTTTCTTGGGAAGAATGCTTTGATTGCTCTTCAATTTCTGAGGCGAGATCCTTCAAATTTTCTTTCACCTTTTTAGAGGCCTCCCAGGAAGAGCCTATGAGACCGACAGCAAGGGCGGAGCTCTTATTGATGATGACTCTGGCCCCTGGCCTTGAAAAAGAACGTATGGCGTTGATCACATTGTCTGTTTCGCCACTCACCTCTTTTCCTTTCTTGTAACTCCACTTACTTCCTTCCTTCACAACATAGACAGACTCTCTGGCCCTTTTAAGGGAAAGTTGAAAGGCGGCCTTGGCCCGAACTCCGGTTAACTCCTTCGCCAGATCATAGGTCGAAGGCCCTGGAGGAATAAGAGTCAGAGTAGTCCCGGGAACCTCAAAGGCCCCATTCTTATAAAGAGAGACGTGTCCCTCCTTAATAAGTTTCTTACTGTTGGCCAAGGGGTCTTTTTGAGAGGTGGAACAAGAGGACAAAAGAAGAAAAGAAAGAAGATACAAACGAGTTTTCATTATTTTTTCTCCCTTAAATCTTGGGGCAACTCTTCAAGAACCTTTTGAATCACTTGAGGATCATCTGAGATTTTTTCTAACTTAAATTTTTTGTGTCCTTCTAATTTTTTCTTATCAAGAACAAGACCTGAAGGAGGAGAGAAATCAACCTCCCCCTTAAGAGTGTAAAGGGCCAGGCGAGGTCCATCCCAGGCCAAAAGGATCACTGTATTGCCTACGCCTAAAACGACTTGAGTAGGAATCGCGGTGATAGCGTTGTAACCTAAAACAACTGCGGCCTCGGCTTGATTGATAAGCACATCGGCTGCACCAGTCACAACACTATAACTTAAAATGGCCGTATTAGTGGCCACATCCCCCGCCTCTGAAAGAAGATACTTTCCTGTACCGACCACAGGAGTCGCAGCGGTCACGGCCACCTGATTCACAGCATAGAGCCCCTCACTCCCTGCACGAAGAAGAGGCGCACTGGCCCCATTAAAAAGTGCGAGAGAAGTCATGAATCCCGCCTCCACTGTGGGAGAAAGAACGCGCACCACGGACTTCCCTACGAAAAGAAAGTTTTGTCCGAGGGAGAGTACCGTACGGTTGGCCACAATCACTGCCCCGGCCAAGGGATAGGTGATCCCTTTCACTAAGGCCTTCCCCCCTGACTCAGCACTCTCGGTACTGGGCTTCATCACGCCGTAATAGAGGGCCTTGCAGTACCCCCAAAAAATATGACCTAAACCTTTAAGCGTATTTCCTGAACGACCAGACTCCTCATACTCATTTTGAAATTCTTGACGGGCCTTAGAAAAAGACTCCTTCCAAGAACTCTCGGCCTTGGTGGAAAGATTGACGCCTTGAGATTCAAACCACAGTTTTAAATCGCGAAAGTCCTCCTTCACGTTGTCACCAAAACCTGTATAGCTTTGCTTGAGCTCCTTCCAATCCTCTTTGCTTTGAGAGGCAAGACCGATATAACCCAACGTGAAACTTTCCCAGCTTTTTTGAAAACCTTCCTTAGAGCGTTTAAACTGAGAGGAACTCAACTCATTTCCACTCTTTCTTAAATCCAACGAGGCCGCAGTCCCCTTCTTAAAAAAAACCTTAGAATCCTTAGCAGCTTCCTTGGCATTATCCGTCACACCATGGGCCATACCTTTAAGCGCGGCCTGAGAAGTTCCTCCCACCTGAGAAAGGCTTTCTCCTGACTCACTGATCATTTTCCTATAGGCAAAATCTAAGGATTTCTGGGTAGAGGTCACCACATACCAACCCTCATTATAAAGATGTTGATGGCCCTTAATATTTGAGATCGTGGCAGGGATGATTTCCTCTACACGCTTTTTCTCTTGGGCCAAGGCAGAAAAAAGACAACAACTCAGAACGAGTAGGAGTGAAAGCTTAAACATAAAAACCTTTTTTAGATTAATAGTATTTATTTTCGTCAGTAAAGGCAGAGTCATAAAGTAAATATTAACTTTATTAACCAGACTTTTTGGACAATGCTCCCTTGCCCCCTCTGAAAAGTCCTTTTTTCTATAGGTTAGCTTGGCTATGTGCATATATTTTTTTAAACAATTATTTGCACATAGCTCAAAATGTGCATATAATTGAACTATAAAATATATGCACATGGATATATATGAACTTCGATGAACGCAAAGTAAAAATTCTTCAGTTTGTAAAAACCTATGGGCAAATTACAAACTCAGATGTTCAAGCCTTGAACAATGTACACAGAAACACCGCAACGGCTGATCTAAAAAAACTTGTCGAAGAAAAAATTCTTGTCTCCTACGGTACAAACAAAGGCGCCGTCTACAAACTTATTGAAAATCTCATTTTCTCTTTTGAAGATCTTGAATCTGTCTTTCCCAAAAAAGAACATACATCCCTTGAAAAATACTTTAAAACCCAGAATAGGAAAAAAGTATTCTTTAACAAAACGTCTACTAACGCTCTGGCTTTAGACCTTTCCTTCCCCGCTCATATAAACGAAAGCTTTGAAAGCATGAAAGGGAAAATCGATGAAAAAAGAAAATCCTTATCAAACGAACTTCGCAAACGAAAAAAAGAAAAACTAGTTATAGATCTTTCCTGGGCCTCATCAAACATTGAGGGAAACACCTATTCTCTTCTTGAAACAGAAAACCTCCTTACTTATAACCAAACGGCTAAGGGCAAGGACTTTCTTGACGCGCAAATGATCCTAAACCACAAAGAGGCCATAGAGTACATTAGGACAACGCTCGACTATAAAAAGCTTACGAGACAAAGTGTTCTTGAGCTTCATCAAATCCTTGTAAAAAATCTTGGAGTTGACACTGGATTCAGAGAGCATCTGGTCTCTATCTCGAACTCGAGTTTCATCCCTTGCGACAACAAGTTTCAGATTATTTCTTATTTTGATGACATTCTTGAAAAGATCAATAAGACAAAGTCTGTTCTCGAGAAGGCCATTGCCTGCAATCTCCTATTTGCCTTCCTTCAACCCTTTTCCGATGGTAACAAAAGAACTTCCCGTATGCTCGGGAACGCGATTCTCCTCTCCTTTGGGCTAATTCCTATCTCATTTGTGAACACCCCCAAAGAAGATTACATAAAGGCCATTTTATACTTTTATGAGTTACAAAAACCTCATTTTTTCAAACAACTTTTTTTAAATGAACTAAACTGTTCATTCAGAGAATATATCGATTAACGCGAATTTCCAGGGATGCCTTATGCAATCACCTATCGTCACCATCATGACCAACGATCTAGAGGCTTCTAGAAACTTCTACGAAAAAATCCTAGATTTTAAAATTGATTGTGAAGAGAATTTTCCTGGGGTCACTCTTCTTTTCATGCACAAAGATCACTTCACCCTAGAACTCGTCGCAAGAAAAGAAAAACTCTCTTTAAACGCCGGCAACACATTTATCCTCACGCTTATCACCGAATCCTTCGATGATATAAAAGACAAACTCTCAAAGAACTCCATCAAAGATTATAAAGAGATCACCCTGCCCTCAGGGGTTCAAATGCTCCGCTTCTTAGATCCGAGTGGAGTAACGATTTCGTATGTGAAAGAAAATACTTTAAAACAAAAGTAGATGAGCAAAAATAAATAAGGAGCCGTTTTTATATTTAGAAAATTATTCTTTCCTAATAGTATTTCATTGGGGTTTCATTAAAAAATCATCGGATATATACGATATATTCAACATTTTAATATCGCAAAGAACCGATACAAACCGCACGATTACTATGATTACATTATTAAAACTACATTAATGAAGACTTTCATCAACCTTTTCCGGAATATCAATCCGCCCTTTTTTAGCCTCTTCCAAATAGACGATATAGGCTGGCCAGAGATTAGCATTTAAATATGTTATCTGTGTTGCTGCTCCATAAAACTCACTATGTTCTTTGATCTCACTTGGAGCAGTGACTTCTATTTTTTTGATCTTTTTCAAGCCCAAAAGACAGGTCTTTTCAATTTTAGGTGATTTTAAGTTTTCCGCTTGTAGTATCTTTGCCACTTCCGATTCATTTTTTCGACTAAAGAAATAAATAGTTTTACCCTCTAGTGATTTGTCACCTTTAATCACTTTTTCTACATTAAATTTTTCAATAAGATTGTAAGGAGTATAATAATTAAGTTTATCTTTTGTGGATGATAGAAGTAAGTTTTGTTCTGACTCGCTTATATTGAGCAACTGTCCCAAAACAATGATCTCTGAGTAGTAGACATCTGCTGACTGAAAACCAGAGAAAATGTTTTCAAACTTCATTATTTTGTCGTAAGGAATCTCTTTAATGTTTTCAAATATTTTATTATCCACTTTCCCGAGAGACTCCCAAGTTGCCGTTAAGTTGTTATCGAATGGGTAAGCTCTCATCTGCTCGTCGATATCCACAAGAGCTATCGTTAGCTCCATTCCTTTTTTATAGCGATTACTCTCGCCACCATTTAAATAGGCATCTATAAAAATATCCTTCCCAAGATATTTCTGATCCCCTTTAAAAATACTTGAAACATGAAGGCGCAAAGCAAAGACCTTCTCATTATAAAAGACAATTCGTTTTGTCTCTTCAATTTGAGTAATCTCCCCTTTCACAACATATGAGGAATAATAGAAAAGAGATTCTTCGTAATTGAGTGGCTTAAATTCTTTAACAGATTTTACTTCTTTCTTTTGGCAGGACACTGCAAAGAAAACCACAAAGGCAAAGAACAATATCTTATATGTCACTCAAAGCTCCACATCTTAAAAATCACATGCATTATAAGAACCGCCATGAAATAACTCGAACCCATTTTGTCGAGCTCTATCATAACTAACATTCCATGCGTGAATTCTTTCCCATGAAGAATATACCATTTGATCTCTCATCGTTTCAATTTCATCATCCCGTTCATGAAAAGGGATTGTTTTTGAATAATTAGAACTCAAACACAAATAGGCTTTACTATAAGTATTAGTTGCAACATCTCGTAAGTCAGAATCTGAAGCCTGATAATTGGCCATCATTTTTTGAATTGCTCTTGCATATTGTTTAAAAGCTTTTCTTAAGCCTGAACTTTTCCAACGCCTATTAATCCAGATTTCAACATCATCACGAACACCATTATTATTGGCGTCAATTCCGGGCAAGGTTGAATCATTATCCCAGTTAGAGGGCATTCTTGGCTCCACCTCTCCGTCAAAAATTTTTGGAGCATCTTCACTCTCCTGAGCATTGCGTATGACTCGCCTTTCATTCCAAACTTTGACTTTTTTATAAGGAGCTTGAATTGTGGAGCAGGAGCATAATCCCAAACATAAAAAAAGCGCCACGAGGTATCTTGAAGAGAGAGTCATATTTTTCTCATCTGTATATGAAAAATCATAAATGCTTAACAACAAACATTTTCGCTCAAATACTGAGGTCAAGGTGGTAAAGATCTATCGAAAATATAAACTATTTCTTCTTTTTCTTTTTGTCCTCAATGCTGAGATAATTCTGACGACTAACAACACTTCGTCCTAGTTCTTTTTCAGTGTTTTTACGTGCTTTCCCAGCGACTCTCCCACCACGTGACAATTTGTCACGACCTGACTGCTTAATTTCATAAATGAAACAAAAAACCCCTCACTTTCATGAGGGGTTTATTTTGGCGCGCCCTGAGAGACTCGAACTCCCGACCAACTGGTTCGAAGCCAGCTACTCTATCCAGCTGAGCTAAGAGCGCATTATGATTCTTCGTTTTCTTCGTTCGTAATCTTATGACGACATTTTGGACATTCCAAGTGTTTTCCTAATTTTTTGGAAATCTTCTCACAAGTAATGCTATAGCCACACTTAGGACATGGTTGTGCCACAGGAAGAGTCCAAACGGCGTTAGAGCAATCAGGATAATTGGAACAGCCATAGAAGAGTTTTCCGAAGCGGCTCTTCTTTTCCACGAAAGAACCTTTTTTACACTCAGGACATTGAACGTCGAGTTCGTAAGGTAAGGTGACTTTGCATTGCGGATACTCTTCACAAGTTACGAAGCGGCCATAGCGTCCGTCTTTGACGACCATACGCTTACCACATTCTGGGCAGGCCTTTCTGTAATACTCTTTAGGAAGGAGTTCATACTTGCCATTAGGGTGCTTTTTGAAATCCTGAGTAGAGTTACAGTCTGGGTAATTGGAACAGGCCATGAACTGACCGTTCTTACCCCATTTGATATGGTATTCGCCGCTTTCGCACTTCACGCATTTGACTCCTGTAGGAATCGCCTGCTTTTTAAGGTTCTTCATTTCTTCCTGAGCTTTCTTCAAAGTGACTTCGAAGGTGGCCCAGAAATCTTTGAGGACTTTTTTCCACTTGAGTTCGCCCTCTTCAATTTTGTCGAGGGATTCTTCCATGCCGGCAGTGAAGGCAACGTTCATGACATCAGGGAAACTCTGAACGAGCATGCGACAGACCACTTCTCCCAGTTCAGTTGGATGAAAGCGGTTTTCAATCTTGTCGACATAGCCTCTGTCTTGAATGTTAGAGATGATCGCCGCGTAAGTAGACGGACGGCCAATCCCCTGCTCTTCAAGTTCTTTCACCAAACTCGCTTCGTTGTAACGTGGAGGAGGTGAAGTCCAGTGCTCTTCTGAGGCCACTTCTTTTGTAGACTTGAGTGTTTCGCCTACAGATAAATCAGGAAGAAGACCTGAAGAAGATTGAAGGATACTCTCCTCATCAACTTCCTCGTCATCTTTTGCTTTTGATTTTGCTCTTTCAATCGCCGCTTCGATATAGATCGTTCTGAAACCAGGGAACTTGATAATGGAACCGTTGGTTTTGAAGAAGTGACCGTTGTTTTCAATAGTCACAGTGGTCTGATCGATAACCGCTGGGGCCATTTGGCTGGCGATGAATTTGTTCCAGATAAGAGAATAGAGTTTGAACTCATCCGCTTCGAGGTAGTCTTTGACCATCTCAGGATGAAATTCAAGATTGGTCGGACGAATCGCTTCGTGGGCGTCTTGAACCTTACTTGTTCCCTTTTTCTTGTAGATGATAGTGTCGGCCGCAAGATAATCTTTGCCATACTTGCCCTTGATGTACTCGCGAAGAGTATTCAAGGCTTCAGGTTCAGTACGTACAGAGTCAGTTCTCATGTAGGTAATAAGACCGTGAGTGCCGAGAGCGCCAAGCTCCACCCCTTCGTAAAGTTTCTGGGCCATCATCATGGTGCGCTTGGTAGTGAAACCAAGTTTATTGGCAGCATCCTGTTGAAGCTTAGAAGTTGTAAAAGGAGGAGTTGGGTTTTGTTTTCTTTCTTTCTTCTTAACGTCTGTGATTTTGAATTGGCCTTTCTTCACATCGGCTAAAATCTTATTCACATTTTGAAGATCAGTGAGTTCGACTTTTTTGTCAGCGTCTTCACCGTGATAGCGTGCTTCGAAGTCCACATTGGCCTTGTGGAAAGGTGCATGGATAGAAAACCACTGCTCGCTTTTGAAAGCGCGGATTTCATCTTCACGCTCAACAATGATTCTTAAGGCCACAGACTGAACACGTCCGGCAGAAAGACCACGCTGAACCTTATCCCAAAGGATAGGAGAAATCTTGTAACCCACGAGGCGGTCAAGCACACGGCGGGTTTTTTGTGATTCATATTTGAGTGGATCAAGTTCAGAAGGTGCATCAATCGCTGCCTGAACAGCGTTTTTGGTGATCGCATTGAAAAGCACGCGATAAACCTGCTTCTTCTCTCCAATCTCTTCAGCTAAGTGATACGCAATCGCTTCCCCTTCACGGTCAGGGTCGGGTGCGAGATAAATCTTGCCGGCCTTGCTGGCGAGTTCTTGAATGCGTTCGATCTTATCTTTTTTTCCAGTGATGGGCACAAGCTCTAATTCAAAGTTCTTGATGTCCACACCGAGTTTAGATTTTGGAAGGTCTTTGATATGGCCGTTACAGGCGACAACCTGATAGCCTTTTCCCAAATACTTCTTAATGGTTTTGGCCTTGGAAGGAGACTCCACCACCACTAAAGAATAATTCCCTTCCTGAGAATTAGAACTTTCCTTCTTTTTAGGTGCAGCTTTCTTTGCCTTCGGAGCGGCCGTTTTTGTTGTTTTTTTACTAGTTGTTGTTTTTGCCATGATAAATATTATTTACTCCAAGACCCCTGTTTTAAGTCCTGCTGTGTCAATTCCTAAGAGCGTGTGCTTATTTCTTCTTGGACTTAGCTTGGGGCTTTGCCGTATCAGTATTCAACAACTCATCAATTTCTTCAAGGTCAATTTCAGTCAGACCATAGGGATTTTCTTTAGAGTTGAGGTCTTCATCCAAATACTTGCGTCCAATATCCTTCTCAATTTCGTCCAAAGACTCAAAGGCGTTAGAATCAGGGTCCTTAGTATTCTTTTCTACATCATTAAGATCGTTTTGCTCAAGTAGTTTATCTTCATCAAGCTTGGCTTCACTTAAATTCTTCTCAGCATCAACAATATCTTTTTCGATTTTATCAAGTTCTTTAAGATCTTTTTCATGATCTTTGATGACAGACTTCTCTTTTTCTTGGCGCTCGAGCTCTTCCAACTCATCTTCAGTAAGCGAAACGCTGTCTGCTTTCTCTAGAATATCCTTGCTCACGTCATCGAGATTGAGTTCGACATCAAGCTCTTCCAAAGCCTTGCCTTCAATCTTATGAGCATCTTTTAAGAGATCAAGATTTTTAACCTTGCTTGATTTAGCAGCGGCTTCAGTTGTTTTAGTGAGAGCGATACTTCCAAGGCTCATTTCACTTGAACTATTTGTCACAAGAGCTGTCGCAAAGTTATCAGTCAAAGAGATCACGCTTAATTCACCAATCTTGTAAGTAGGATCAGGAGTAATGCGCTTTTCTGTTCCTCTATCAAAGAAGGAATACACTTCTAAGACGTTCCCCATTTCAAGGCCATCCGCGCGACCTCTATCGAGATAGACCACGTCACCGAAAGCCAGCCCTACTTCTTTGGGCATATAAGACCCAATGATAGCCGCTTCAATATTTCTTTGATTAAAGGTCTTAGTAATTTTTTCGATTTTTGGAGTATAGATAGTAATACGATCACCACGAACGGGCATCCCTGTCTGATCGATCACCAAACATTCCCAAACATGATCTACCTTACGTTCAGCTTGGATTTGAGCTGTGATGGTGTAGCGGTAACCAGTTCTATCGGAGATTTTATGTGTAATCTTTCCTTCGGGAGCATAGACAGAAAACTTATCACCCGGACGAACTTTAACACTTGGATCGAATTTTACGTAAATGGTCTCGTGTTTTTTTACAAAAATACTTTCATTTTGCTTAGCTTCGATCTCGCCAAAATCCTGAACGATATTAGTGGTCACGAAAGAATTAAGGAAGAAGCCTTCTTTAAACTTAAAGCTAATCTTAGATGATTTATCGAAACCAACATCATCATATTGCTCATCGGGTGGCTTAATAGAGATACTTGTTTCAGGTGGCTCGTACTTTTCGTATTCTTTCGTTAAGGATTTTCTTCCGATATCCGCAAGATCATCATAGGTTTCTTCAGAGGCGTATTGAAAATAAGCCCCTTGGTCCATAAGTCTTTTGCGGTCATCTAACCAAAGAGGTTTAGACTGATCACCAAATTCTTCGAAGTCAAAAACCTGTTTTCCTTTTTTGACAACTTCGCCTTCCTTGCCTGTGCTTGTGGTATCAACAGTTTCAAATTCACCGACGACCACACTTGGAAGAGCGTCCTCAGAACCTGTATCGAAGACGAGAGTCATCCCAGGGACGATTTCATGAGGATTGGTAATCTGAGGGTTCAAGGCCCAGACTTTGGAATAGTAAAAACCAGAACCAAAAAGTTTCTTGGCAATAGTCCAAAGCATGTCGCCTCTTTGCACGACATATTTATCTTTTTGAGAGCGGCTAGCGATTTCTTTCCATTCCTTTTCAGGAATTTTACTTTGGAAAAACTTGGCCACTTCGAGAAGCTTCTTCTCTTCAGAGGAAGCATCGAAATTTTTAGAGTCAGCGGTTTCTTGAATTTCGCTATTTTCCTTGCCGGTCAATTCGTTGATCTTGATGACTTCCTTGCCGCCAACATCAGCTGGTTTAAATTTTTCTTTCTCAGCTGTTTTGGTTTTAGGGGCTTCATCGGGGAGAAGACTATCTCCGATATCTTGCTTCAAGGCTTCAAGATCATCTTTATCTTCAAGGGCAGAGGGTAATTCTTTAGAAGAAGTAGAGGCTGGGCTGTCATTTAATAAGGCGGCATCAGCCTTATCAAGTAATTCTAAATCATCCTGAGCGAAAGTTCGCACCGGGTAGGATAGGACTACCGAACAAGCAAGCAAAATGGCCAAAAAAGTTCCTGTCTTTATAATCAGGTTCCTTCAAAAATTTCATGCAAAAGCGAATAGTACTGCTCTTGCTTCTTTGCCAATTTCAAACGCTCTGTACAAACAACGACTCTTCCCAAAGCCTTGAGAACAATTCCTGAGAAGGCATATTTTGTAATAATTTCTTCATAGATCTGCATAGCCAAGTCATATTCTTTTTGAGCAAAGAACATCTCGGCGACTAAAAACTTCGCCTGAACCTTAATCTGCTTTACAGGAGACTTGTCCAATTCTTTGAGAATATTTGTAGCGGCGTTATGTTGATTTTGAGCGATAAGTTCACGGGCCTTACGCAAAGAACTGATCTGATTTTCAATTGAATCCTCGCCCACATAGCTGTCGTCATCAATAGGAGTCATCGCCTTAGCTTCAGTTTTTTGCATAGGCTCTGACTTTTGTTTGGCAAAAACGTCAATGGTATTGTCGTTTGGAATATCCACCTTGCCAGGAGTGGGTTTAGCTTTATTGAGATCATCTACCACATCAATAAACTCTTCCTTGGTCGGAATTGGTCCAGAAATCTGAGCATCGGCAATTTTCTGATTTTGACTATTGCGTAAAAGTTCGTTGTACTTGGCCAAAAGTTGGTCGTACTGAGCCTTAGGAACCATATCTTGAATAACGGATTTATCTTCCTCAGCGACATTAGAGCGGCGCGAGGAAAGCCACGAGCAGGAGCTCAATACCAGAACTAGAAGTAGGATCGCAGGAATCCCTTTCACTTTTGTCCTCCATGACTTAAGATGGCGTTGCATCTTAATTATTATTCTAACTGCGTACAACTTCAAGTCAATGG
>JACCEE010801414.1_pt1 | contig 15114 bp, 18 predicted proteins | sample 7449931 | NCBI WGS metagenome assembly JACCEE01 (sample SAMN15323457, study PRJNA562643) | freshwater metagenome | isolation source: river surface water | place: USA:Blue River Watershed | collected 2017-08-19 | reverse complement strand
TGCATCATAGCCTTCGAACAATTTTTGGTATATAGCGTCTTGGCTCTCGACTAAGTTTTCAGCATCCCGCTTAGCTTGTGCGATGGCTGCTTCGGTGTTGATTCGGTCTTGTTCGGCGTCTGATAGAGCTTGGTTGACTCGTTCAACATTTTCTTTCAACAGTTTAGATGTTAAAGTCTCTTCCCAAAACTCCCCATTCCACTTATACATTTCTTCGGTTCCATTCGGTAGTTGTTTAAACCAAATGTCGCCGACTTTCATTGTGGACGGTTCTGTTTCGGACCATGTTATTTTTGTGCCATCTGCCGCAACAATACTAATTTCTTCAACGATTCGATTCAGTCCATCATTGATTGACGACTCTAATCCATTAATGCGTTTCTTCAATTCATTCTGTCGCTTGCCTTGCGATTGGACGATCACATCTCCAACTTTAACTTCTGTCAAATCGTGATTGAGTAAATTCCGTTCCAGATTAAAGACTCTGGTTTTATATTTAATGTTCAGGTCGTGCCGGATAATAGCAACAGTATCGCCCTTACCGACGTTTCCCATTCTAGCAACAGTCGATTTAAACTGAACTTTTGGTCGTGCGGCTTCAACCAGATCAGCATACGTGACTCTAAGCAACTCTTCCGGATCCTCAATATCTTCATACACTCGAATATCCATCCGTGGCTTGCCATCCGTATACCCATATGAGAAAGTTGCTTGTGGCAATTCAACGAACTCCTGACCTCTTGGTTTATCAACCGGATCCCCATTCGCTTTACTCCAAACAACGTCTGCGAAATTAATCCGTCTTCCATATGTTGCGTCTCCGGCTTCAGTCTCTCCGACCTCCTCGCCTTTACCACGACCAACTAAAGCAGTATAAAGTTCAGCTTTATCTAACTCTCTCTCAATGGTTAATGCATTCGATCCATATACAAACCGTTTTCCGTTATCTTCTCCTTGTTGCTGATAGACATTGATGTACTTTTGAGTAATCCGATTGCCCGTAATCGCTACTTTAAATTCAATTTCAGCATTTGTGTGATCAATGAATTTGCTGATTGCTTCCAGTCGATTCTGATAATAAAAGGTAGTGGTCACGTTAGGCAATCTTGAATCAAAGAAACTAATCTCCCAGCCAGTATCCTGGATAAGTCGATTAAACACAGTTCGTGCGGATCGATTCGTCGGACGGTAATCCTGCACATAGCCTTTGCCACGCATCTCGTCATACCCTAGATCGATTCCATACAGATTAATGTAGTGATTATCTGCTTTGTTATTGATCATTTTGTAAATGAAGAATGAATACTTATCTTCTCTATCCTGTACCGCATAGTAAAAGGCGTTGTCAAAATGTTCCTGCCATTCTTCAGTGAGTTGCACTTGTCCTTCCAATGTGGAAGCAGTGTTAATACCAACCTTCTGCCACAGTTCAATAATCACTTTACGAGGCACGACTTTAAAGACGGTCATATCTTTATCGAGTAAATAAATCATCTGTGTTCCCTCCTAAATGTGATTTCCAGAGTAGCACCAGTAGGAGTAATAGAAATGCGGTCTCCGGCATGCAGGAAGAAGTTTTCTAGATCACTTGTCCACTCCAACCATTCAGCACGCTCCACATTATTCCGTTTAATCATGGAGTCTTTCGGATAAATAAAAATAGGTGTATTAGCGTCAAATGCGCCGGATAAGCGTATTTCCAAATTCTGTGTGGTGTTTCTTATGCGAATTGAGTTTCCGCTTGCATTTCGTATTACTTTGATCTCATCAGGAATGACCGGATAACGTAAGTCTTTCGGAACAGAGCTGGTAATTCTTTCCGCTGTTTTAAATTTAAACGGTTGACTCAACAAGAGTGTAAATGTGCCAATGCCGGTTAATTGACCTTCTGGTATGCCGATTATCTCTGACACCGTACCGATGTATTCAAAGTCTTTTTCATCTTCAAAACTGAAATACGCTTCTTCATGTCTCAAATAATATTTCAACTCATCCATGATTTTGATTAGCTCTTCAGGACTATTTGATTTAATCATATATCGTACTGTGATTGATTTTTCATTAATCTTTTTACCACGGTACATTAAACCGTCCATGCCGTCTACTGGATCAGTTAGGATTGTTTGAGATAGATTATCCCTGCCACTAACTGAAAGCGTCTGATAGCCTCCTATTTGTGTGTCTAATAATACATTATTAAATGTAATGGCTTCGGAAGGGATAAAAGTTCCCGAAGCTTGATTTATTTTCATATCATTAAATTCGTACACTCTATCCCTCCTAAATTCCGTAAACTTCTTCTAGTCTTATTTCTTGATTTTGTGTGCCTGTAATGTCTTCTACAAATCCTCTATAATGTTTGTTTCCGAGACTGAAATTTAATAAGGCTGGCTGTTTGTTTAAATTGTTATTTATTTCATGCGACACTGTGCCGTTCAGTTGCGCATTGTTTCGTGCAATTTCGCCATTAATATCAACCATGGCGACTTCTCCGGATACCAGACTTAGAGCACTATTCATCGCTTTTTGCAAGCTACTCTCGTCGTCATAAATCCCTTTTGCGATCTGTTCAATGATCCCGTTTTTGTGAATATCAACTAAGGGTGATGACTTATCTTTTGGCGGAGAGAATGGCAGCAAGTCTCTTGCTTTGCTCATAACTCCTTTTACCGCACCAGTCACTTTACCAACAGCTGAACTGATTCCTTTTGCGATATTTCCGGCAATATTTGCACCAGCTTTGAAGAACTTCGAAACAAAACTAGTCACTGTCCGTAGTGCACTAGACATCCCATTACTGAAAGCAGCCGCCACTCTAGAAAATCCACCAGTTACCGAACTAACAATGCTGTTTAAGATGTTAGAGAATATGGTTTTTATAGTGTTTAGTATAGTGGATATAGTGCCTTGTATTGACCCCATGACTGTTTTGATAATTCCACTTATGGAACTAAATACGGTGGAAACTTTTCCGAAGATGAATTGAAGTCCTCCGCTGAATATCGATTTGATCGTGGTCCAGATCGTCGTGACAATCGTTTTTAGACTGACATACAACGTTTTGGCCAGTGCGATGATCTTGACGACAAACCATAATTTAATCAGTCCCCAGATTAGTTGAACTGCGCCGGTTACTATTTGTTTGACCGATTCCCAAAGCGCTGACCAGTTACCTGTGAATAACGCTGAGAAGAATTGGATGATCCCGGTAATAGCTTTAGTCGCACCTTGGATCGCGTCTTTAATCGCATTCCATGTAAAGACAACTAGCTTCTCAACGAACGGCCACACTTTTCGCATAACCGCCATAATGACACCTAGCGCCACAGTTATAACCTTTGATACCATATTCCAGACGTTTTGAGCAGTTTGAAGGATCATCTCGTTATTTTCTTTCCACCAGTCAGCTAATCCGCCGAATAGTTCCATCACAAAATCAACAATCGCTTGAACTGCCGGTTCTAGGTATGCACTCAATGCTTCCCAGGCTGCTTGAATCCCTTCTTTAATTCCGTTCCATATATCAATAACCGCTGCACGAAACTCTTCGTTGGTATTCCATAAGTAAATTATGACTCCAATGATAGCGGTTATCGCAAGTATGGCTATACCAATCGGACCAGTCAGGAACGTGAAGGCTTTAGCTAGGAAACCGACCGACTTAGTCGTACCGAAAAGAAACTTGCTCATTGTGCTGACGGCTCCAGTGACCTTACCAATTGCTGAAATGACGGTTCCAATTACGATCAGAAGGGGCCCTATAGCTGCAATGATCCCACCGATAATAATGATAGTCTGTTTTACGCTATCGTCCATTTCACCGAATTTACGCACCGTTTGTGTCAACCAGTCGATCAAGCTTCTCAAAGGTCCATTACCTAATTCAAAGAACTGAATAGCAATCTCTTGTACTGCGGATTTAAGTGCAAGGAGTGAACCCTGCATATTGTCATCCATTATTTCCGCCATATTTTGAGCAGCGCCGGATGAGTTGTAAAGTTCATTTTGTAAATCAATTAAATCTTCAGAACCCGCGTTGAGTAATGTGTTAACCCCTCTTAGTGATTCTTGTTGGAAAACACCACTCAGCGCAGCTGCTCTTTGCTCGTCAGACATTCCTGCCGTCGCGCTTTCCACATCTCTGATAATATCCACGATTGAACGCATGTTTCCTTCTGCATCATAGACCGCTACCGATGTGTCCCCAATCGAAACTGCACCATCTTTTGCTGATTTCTGCAAGTCTCTAAACATAGCGTTTAAGGCTGTACCAGCAACGCTCCCTTTGATACCGTTGTTCGCTAAAATACCCAACACGGCTGATGTATCTTCTAACGATTGACCCATTGATGCCGCTGCCGGACCTGCTTGTTTCAACGCTTCTGATAGTTGGTCAACGTTCGTATTAGACTTAGATTGAGCAGCTGCGAATATATCTGATGCTCTTGATGCATCTTTTGCTTCGATGCCGAACATAGACATCATATCCAGTGTGTTATTAACTGTAAGTTTTTTATCTTACACTCTGGAGGTTTCCCTCATTTTCATCGACTAGTCTTTTCTAGTCCAGCTTAGCGTACATTTTCACCTACATCATTACATGTTTAGGTGTTAACCACTCTTGGAGGTGTTTTTGCTCTCTTATCGCTCAACCTCTACGCGTTACGGTGGCGAGTGATGTTCTCGCTTACCTCGGTATTGGCGTGAATTTGGATATAAAAAAAGAGCGACTTAGCGCTCTTTTAGAAATTCGTTTAATTGTTTCCGGTCATTATGGATAGTTCCATACGTTTTATGAAACGCGTTGTGACACTCAAAACATAAAGTCACTCCGTTATTGACATCTATTCTCCCTTCTGGGTAAGAATGATGATTGATAACGTGGTGAGCAGCTAGTCTGTTTTTAGGACTTGAATTTCTTCCACAACGAATGCAGTTAAAGTTATCTCGCACAAAAACTGCCATCCTCCATTCTCTATAACCGGCATACTGTCTTTCTTTTAATCGTTTATAATTAGGTTTATTCTTTTTGTAATTAGGGTTTTTATCTCCACACAATGTTTCTTTTTGGTGTTCGGACTTACACTCTTTAGAGCAATATTTATTAACTCCCACATACGAACCACGTTCAAAGATGCCCCCGCAATTCAAACAAGTATATTTAATTGTTTTGCCTTCCCAATTAGGGTTTTTGTTACCTTTTAAGTGATTCCCTATGTCTGCGTATCGACATTCGGGAGAACAGTAATGTCGTTTGCTCCTTTTATATGCACTCTTGGTCTTTTCAAAAACCTTTTTGCATTTATCGCAATCAACGTTTACTCTGTTCTTTTTTCTGTCGTTTTGCCCTCGACATTTTTTAGAACAAAATACTTGCTTTTCCTTGCCGTGGAATTCGTCATCACACCACTTGCATTTTTTAAGCATTATTGTAACCTCCCACAGTTACCCCATTAAATATTTATAGGCAAGGGAGTGGGTGCTCCCCTTTCGGTTGCGAACCTAGCCTACAACCTAATTATACCACAATTATATCCAAATTGTTAGCTTCCACCGATTTTGGTTAATGTTTTATGCTGCCGATTTCTCGGCAACCGACCAATATCGTTTAGTCAATATGTCCGATGCTTGCGCCAAATCAAGTTGCCCCGCAGTGGCTAAGTTCAGCACACTAGGCAACGCTGAAGTCATCTGCTCAACGTCCCATCCAGCTAGTGCCATGTATCCTAGGGCATCAGCAGCTTCTGACGCACTGTATCGGGTCGTCGCTCCCATCTCTCGTGCCACCGCTTCCAGTTTGGCCATATCATCGCCCGTTGCGCCAGATATCGCCTGCACCTTACTCATAGACGTTTCATACTGCATTCCTGTACGCGCGGCCATTGTAGCTAATCCAAATAAAGGTAAAGTCAATCCAGCGGTCATTTTCTTCCCTGTTTTAGAGAACCCGGACCCGATTTTTTGCATATTCTCAGAAGTTTTGGTTAGATTGTTCACTTGATCCCGTGCGTCTTTCATACCATCTGTGAAGTTTTTTACATTCGCTTTCAGGGTTGCGACTAAATCGAAATTACTCATGTATTACCTCCTTCCGTTGAGGAGTCTGTTTTTCTCCGCTATTGTCAAGCGCCGTTTTTTGTCTTTTTCAGGAACAAAAATACGCTCGAACTGTTTCTTATTATCGAAGAAGTCGTTGAACGTCTTATAGGCTGATTTAACGTTTTTCCCGCTTCCTTTAGTTGCTTGCACTTGCTGGTTCATCCAAGCTGAGTAAGCTGAATCGAATTGTTGATCGTGTAGCTTCACTTGATAAGCAATGGATAATAATCTAAATTCATACATTGTCAAACGTCCTACTTGGTCATACGGTACGCCATATCTGCCTATAGCAATGGCTTTGATTTCATCGATAGTATAGTCAATGTTATCCTTTGAATCTATTTCACTTTCTTCGTAATGCCCATTTCTCTGCGGATGGCGGGACGCTTTCCCAACTCTTCTTCTATACTGTCAAATACGGCATTATAAGCATCGTCGTCATCTGCTAATTCGTCGATGTATTCTTCAATCGCTTTATTGCTAGGTTTCTGCGGTAATGTGACTGTTGCCCCTTTAATGAGTAATCTTAAAGATGAAGGCATACGTCCTTGTAGTCCAGCGTTTAACATAGCTGCACCGCCAATGTTCGTCTTCATGCCGTCTGCTTCCATACCGTTTTCTTTGTTCACGTAGTCGATAAAGTCAAATCCGAATGTCAGTGGATAGTTTTTGCCATTGATTTCTATTTCCATTTTTCACAGTCTCCTTTTGATTAAAAAAATAAAGGGAAGCATGACGCTCCCCCTAGTTGTTACGCTTCGACGGCACTAGTTGCCGCCATTGTCTCGTATTCGTACATGAGCGATTGAACAGCTTCAACCTGTGCCGGAGTCAACGTATCTGTGCCTTTAACGCCTTTGCCATTGATGGCAAAAGAATAAGACAGCTCAACGTTGCCGTCTGCCGGGTTTGATTGCTCAAACGACGTGAAATATCCCTGGAAGTAAGTTGCCTTAACTTCTGTAGCCCTAGTGTCAACGCCCGTAATATCCACTTGCCACATTTCCATGAGTGCGTTACGATCAAAACAATCCTCCAGGGTTTCCCATGTAGTCAAAGTCTGCTTGTCGTCTCTGTACGCCAGCGAAGTAATGTCCGCCGTGTTCTCTCCATCAGAAATCGAATTGACGATACCGTCTTTCGTTAGTGTCGATTCGTTTTCTTTCTCTTTCGCGATAGAGTGTTCTGTCTGGAATCTTAATTTCGCTGCGTCTTCTGTTTCATGCAATGCGCGCTCACGAAAGAACAGAATGACGTCGCGTCCTGATAATACTTGTACTGCCATGTTATCTCTCCTTTTTGTTGTAATGGAACGTGGCCATGATCGAATAGTGCAATAATGGCGTTCCGTTATCATTTTCTTTAATAGGTGTAAACGAAAAGTCTGTCAACCTGATCGAGTAGTCAAACGCTTCCCTTGCTCGATATAAATCATTTCTTATACCGCTTGCTATTCGGTCGATCGTATTTCGATCCGTTAGGCGTCCATATACACGCACCTGCTTGCTTACTGTTCCGATAAGGTCTTTGCTCCCGCCTTCATCTTGAAGCTCGCTATCAAGCCAAATGAACGGGTATTTCGTGTGTGCGTCTGGTACATGGTCATACGTAGCGCCATGAGCCATACAAATCATGTATAACTTTCTAAATACTGCGTTTGAAGGTGTCATCTAAGCAACCCCTTTGCTACATCTTCCATGTCTTTATAGAGCAGTGGCAGGGTTTCTTTCCACATCTCGTAAAAGAACGGGCGGGAACCCATAAAGCGTGTACCGTAGTTTACAACAATTTGTTATCGTACAAGTTTTTTATCTCGTACTTCTTACTGTCACCAGCAAGTTCGGCATACATCTTCACCTTAGATTACCCTTAGGTGTTGGTCACTCTTGGGGGCGTTTTATTCTACGCTTTTTTAAAAAAACAAAAAGCATAGGTTCAGCCCCTATGCTCTACGATGTTGTCAAGTTTTTAAATTTGACAATTATCTCGGTGTTGTCTTGCGTTTTTTGACTGGTTTAAATAACTCTGGCGGTCTCATTCCTTCACGGCTATACCTTGAGTTTAGCGTTCCTCTATTGAAACCTAATTCATCTGCCCATTGAGTAAGATTTTGCGTTTTCCCTTCGTGCGTAACCCAAATAGTAGTAGTTCGATTGTTCATTTGTTCAGGAAGCGAAATCCACTGACAATTAGACGGCTCATAATTTCCGTTTACGTCTATTCTGTCTATAGTTAAATTATCAGAATATCCGTTTGTTAAAGCCCAATCTCTAAATGTCTCAAAGGAGTTATCCCACTCTTCGCATATTTTGATTCCTCTTCCGCCATATCTACTATAATTCTTGCTGTTAGGGTTATTGCAACGATACTTAATGTGCTGCCACTCGTGGTATAGTCTGGTTCCGCTTTGTTTATGCTTGTGGTTTTTAATAACATTAATCGCTGATTTTTCATCTCTTAAGCAACCACAAGACTGTGTTTGTCCTCTTTTTAGAACGTCAGAACGAACCGTCTTTTTGTTCCCGCACTCGCACTGGCAAACCCAATAGGATTTACGACCGGCTTTTTTGGGTGATAACCCTAATACCGTCAATCTGTTGAATTTCTGACCAGTCAAATCATTAAAGCCGTTGCCTTTCCTTTGCTTAACGTCTATTATTTCAAACATAACGTAACCACCCTTCGTAGTTACATTATAACACGTTCCACAATTCTAAACAACGCCTATGTCGCAAGGTTTCCACCGATATTGACCAATTTTCTAAATAGTAATTTCTTACTATTGTGAGCTTGTAAAGTCAACCCACTGTAACTAGCTTCTGAATGGATCACAGACTCAAGCGGTTTCGGATGTTTGGCCACAACGTGATCCCGCATGAATCCAGTATCAACTGCGCCATGTGCGTTGATCCTGCGCTTAGCTATGTCTGAACCTTTTTCAGCGCTGTTCTGAATCACTTTCCGTGTCGCATCCGGTGCTTGTTTATAGGCCCGATCAAGAGTGTTCATTAGTGCATCTGAACCGTGTAAGTTAAAAGCTACTTTAACCATTGTCAGCCACCACCTTTCGCAACCTGACTGCCCCTTTAATTGGGGCATCAATCGCTTCAACAGGTATAAAAGTCTCCCCTTTATACTTCGCACGATTGAACGGCGTTTGCTCCTGATTGAAGCGAGCAACAGCTAATTTCCCTTCTCTTGTCCCATATTGCATAAATTCTTTTTCTTGTGAGATGAAATTAAATAGGCAAGGAACGTCTGTCTCGACTTCCTCGCCTACCGTGTCATATTCTCCTGTAACGGGATTGAACACCCGTCTTGGTTCCTCTCCTCTTATGAGAGTGATTGTATGTGGCGTCTTCACCAGTACATCACACTCCCACTCTTACGGTAACTATTATCATCTAATTCAAAATCACGGTCTAATATAGCCCTGAAATCGTCATACAGCGTCATAGCATACTTCACCGAATAACCATCTACGGTTTCCGATTCGATGCCCTCAGAGCCTTTTCTAGCGTATAACTGATACACGGCACTCTCGACCATAAACGAATACTTATCGTCTACGGATTGAGCGCCAGTGATCATCATGAATAATCGTTCTGCGTCGTCGATTAGGTCATCAAGCAAAGCATCTTGCAGATTATCGCCTATACCTAACCGACGTTTTATTTTCCCGACGTCTGCCATACTTTACTCTCCTTTTTTGTCTACACGTTCAAAGAAGGTAATGTCCGGATGCTTTTCAGCAAGCGTCTTCTCTATTTCAGTCATGCGCTTAACTGTGACCTCGTATTCCTTCCCCTTCTCATACCGTTCCTTTGTTTCTTTGTCTCTCACTCGTGGCTTGTCTACTAAGCATTTATAAATCGCCATTCAATCACTCCTATTTAGGCTTCAGTAACTTCTGGACGTAATACAGCAAAATTGTTGTTTCTGTTGGCCGGAATAGCTACTCCGATCTCAAAGATGGCACGTAGTGCTTGCATGTCTTGTTCAAACATATGCACGTCACCTGAATCTGGTCCAGCGTTTTGAATAGTTGACAATGTAGCTTGATCAGCAACTTTCAGACGTAAATTTGCGTCTCCTGGAATAGCGTATTTAAGGGAATTGAAGTTTCCGGCAAAGAGAGTGCCGGCTGGATATAGAGACTCGTCTGCATCTAAATCAGCTAAGTTAAGTGGTGCATAAGGCAAACGATCCAAGCGACCTGTACCTGTTTCTGTTTCTGGCTCTTCGAATGAAATAGTCTCTAACTGCCCGACTTGTGGAGCAATCGCACCATTTAAACGTAGCAACTCGCGTTCAATATCCTCATGGCCAACAAATGCATTCGCACGACGTTTAGTAGATGTTCTTAAGTCGATAATATTAGAAGCTGTTAAATCTCCTTCGACGACATTACCTGATGCGATTGCAGCTGCCATTACGTTTGCACCAAACGGGTTGTTATGCAGCCCTAAGAACGAAGCACCATCGATTTTACGATTGAACTTGTCTACGATTGCTGGTACTACGTTATCAAAGTATCTTCTCCAGGTGTACTTCAGATACTCTCCAGTTACAGGCAAAATAACTGCAATTTTCTTAGTCTCAATAACATAGTCGGAGCCTTCTAAATTAGCGGTTCCGATCTTTTCACCTTCACCTACAAAATAAGCATCAGATATAGAACCTGCTCCATCACTAAAACGTTTCATACGTGAGTTCCCAATGTCTACCTTGTCGCCTAGTTGTACTAGACGCGATGTGCTAATGAACGACCTCAGGAACTCTTGTGTGAATTCGGCATTTATAATTTCTTTTCCTAACGAATCAGCTAACATGACTTTAGCTGGATTAAATGTTTGTACCATATTTATTATTCTCCTTTTGTGTGTATTATTTTAAAATCCTGTGATTTTTGCTTTCTTAAATGGATCTTCAGATGAGGCATTGCTATTACCGCTTCCTCCACCACTTATGGTCGGTGCGCCTGAAGTAGCCAGTTTGTTCTTCTCTTTGTTGATTAATTGCGCTAACTTCTCCGCTTTCTCAGACATAGCATCTAAAGAATCGGCGCTGACTAACGATAACGATTCATCGCTAACGGACAAATTCAATTCATTCAGCTTGTTAATCGATTCGTCTCGTATTTCACGCATCTTCTTCTCTTTCATCAATTCAGCAATCTGCGCTTCGTATTGCGCTTTTTCTTCTTGGTACTTGCGTTCAGCTTCTTTCTTCTTGTACTCCTGCAACTCATCAGCGGACATCTTAGCTTCTGCAATGGCTTCTTCTCTCGCTTTAGCTATATCAGCTTCACGTTTAGCCTGTTCTGCTGCCAGCTGCTCTTTGAACTTCTCCTGTTCCTTTTCCAGGCGTCGTTTCATTTCAGCGACTTTCACAGTAGGCTCATCTTCTGGAGTGTCGACAGGCTCCTTGGAATCACCCTCTTGTCCATCTGGTTCAGCGAACATTTGTAAGTCCATTTTTAGTAAGTCTTTCATAGCGATTTCTCCTTTACGCTTTTTGCGTGGCAACCCCCCACGAAGTCTCATGCAAAGTTTTGTGACATTAGCACGGTTGGGTCAATAAATACTAATAAAAGTTAGACATGTACGTTCCTATAGAACACCTGCATCACCGCCTTTTATTTATCCCAATGCTCAACTTTCCCATCGGATGTATATACAGTTACCGTTTCCTTGTCTTTAAGAAAACTAAAATCGTTGTCTTTTAATACTTGATACAATACCAATCCTATTCGATTTGCCATGTCTTCTTCGTGATCGTTATACCCAGCTTCTACGAACATTGCATGTGTTAGTTCATGAACGAGTGTTTTATTGTACAACTGTTCATCTAAATTGTTGTCCAGTTGTATCAACGATTTCTTATATTGAATAGCTCCGAAACAATCATCAGACCCCGCTAAATCATCCACTATTTCAACCTTATATGTTATTCCGCCCACTTTAACTTTATTCACTTACTCACCGCCTTCCCGTTCATCTCCTTATCGGCTCGACTTCTTCCCACTCACCTGTCTCTATGTTGAACCGCTCCATGATGTGATAACCGTACGAACTGCATTTACAGTTAGGGTGAACGACAGGTAAATTAATCCCTTCCTGTGCATCTTCAACCTTAAACACTTTACCGTCTAATTCTCCGCACGCCTCGCATGCTCCCGCTTCAGCCACATACACATACGCATCAAACTCATTCTGTTTATACGTCTCAACAGCCGTTCGTGATATAACACGCCTTTCCTCTGTCTTAATCAATCGTTCTGCGTGACTTTCAGCCACTCCCATACGATCAGCTAGCTTAGTGTAATTGTTCCTGTAACCGTCCATATTGACGTGCATATCAGTCATGATGTCGAATATTTCCTTACGCAAACTGTCGAAATGTTCTCCGTAGCCCCATATTTTTTGAGAAAAGTTATTCCCGTAAAATGTGGCGTTAGCAATCTTTTCGACTTCTTCTTTGACGATCGGCTGGCCGCCTAGGATTCCGGCTTGTCTTTGAGTTTCTCTCAGGCCTTCTTCGGTCATCCCTTTAAATCCCAGTTTTTCGATATCGTCATACAGTTTAATCATTTCGAGATTTGCTTCTGCCAGCATCAACTCTTCGCGGCTTGTGCGCATCTTTAAATTATAGAGCCGTAGCCATTCGTTTGTTTCATCACTGAAGTCTCTAGTCAAAACAGCGATACGCGCACGTTCTTCATAGGCCCGTATATCGAATGCATCAGCCCGTTTTCTGGCTTCCGCTATACTGATGCCTTCCTGGTCCGCATAGTTCGTATAGTATCGATTTAAGTTATCCTGTAACGTCTTGGTTGATTTATCGAACGCTTCACGGATGAGTTTTTCTCTTTTTAAATCACGCCGTGCAATCGCATCATCATTCTTCCGCTCCATGTTATAGAGGTATTGCTTAAATTGTTTATCTGTAATTTCATCAACATAACTGACAATAGAACCATTGATATTAACGACTTTAGGCTTCACGGTCATTCACCTCGTTCAGCGTCTGACATGAATGGCTTACGTCGATCGAGTTCTTCCTTCTTGATACGCTCTTTTTCTTTCTCGTAGTCAGTGAAGGATGTCAGTTCTGTTAGAGTGGTGTCTGATAAAACGCCGCCAGCTTCTCTAAAGCGCTTAGCTTCTTCCCAGATGTCTTGCGGTAAATTCTCATGGAACCTGAAAGATAGCTTATATGGATTGAACTGCACATCGTTCAGTTCCTTGTGTACGTTAGATATAAGCTTGTAGCGCCTTTGTAAGGCTTTCTTATAGTAGTTAACCTTGGTTGCTTTAAGTTGCTGTAAACCGATCAATTTGTACTGAATAGCGATACCGGATTGACTACCGAACTTATCATCGTCAATGTTCGGTACGTTAACTAACTTATAAATATCATCCAAGATCCGTTTCTTGTAGGCTTCAGTTCCTTGCACGTCATATTTCTTGTAGATATAATCTGCATCGACACTGGTCTGTCTCCCGTCTACCGTTGTTCCAGACTCCAACATGAACACATTCGCCTTAGCCATGAGGTAGGCATCTCTAGGTGTCAAATCACTGTTCTTTAAATCCCCTTTGATGACCAGGGCTGCATCATTCAGATCACTCATGTAGTTTGCTGTGTCTGATTGAGCCGCGTCGTACGCATCGAAGAGACCTATTTCGTTTTCCCAATCCCCTTCACGGAATCGGTTATTTGCCCACTCGACGACGGGCACATCGTTATAAAAGTGTTGTTTCTCTTCTCCTCCTGATAAATCCGGGTTATCCGGTACGGTCGAACCGTAGCTAATTATCTGTTTGTCTGTATAAACCGTTACTTCTAAACCGCCATTGAAGATAGGCACATGGACCGCCGCTATGATGTTACGTTCAACCGTTTTGTCGCGGATGACAAACATTTCATCTGCATCGATCAGCTTGATTGAGTCTATATACTGGCCGTCCACTTCTGCACGGTAATGCAGTTCGAACGCACGTCCAAATCGTGATGTGTCAAAGATCAGTTCCTGGTTCAGGTTGTCAATGTCGTTAAACTCACTCACCTTGTTCAACGCTTCCGTCTGTGCTTCTATTTCGCTTTCACTTAACTCCGAATCGTCTAACGTCACATCGATAGGAATGCTGGATATAAAGCCTGTTGTGAAATTTGATATATAACCACCCCAGTTATGTGATATGCGGTAATCAGCTTTATCTTCACCGGCACGCCTTCGTCCTTGTAAGATCGTATGGTTTTTCCCTTTAGAATACCCGCCGAGTATATCGAGTCTAACTTTTTGAGTGCTGAAAAAGTTTCGTATCATGTCCACCAGGTGTTCTTTGTGCCCCAGCAACTCTTCCACGGATTCATAAACATAATGATCATTACTGCCTTCTGAGAACTGCAACGTATCATAACGTTTCTCGTTATCTTCGAAGTCCATGTCCCGCTCGAACCTGTATGACTTTGGCACGTATTCGCCTTCGCCTTTATAAGTCGTGTCTGTCATTTAATCATCTCCTTAACCAAACAAGCGTTTAGCTGTTCGGATTCTTTGATTTATATCACTCTTAGGTGAAGCGTCGAAACCTGAGTAGCCTTGCAATGCGTATCTGCTGGCATCTATCACGTGGTTATAACTGTCAGACGGCTTGTTGATGTACTCGCCTGTTTTTTTGTCTTTCTGCCATGTGTAGTTCTCGAACTCTTCAATCAGCTTCACGCACCGCTCATCGACGACTAATTTATATTGCTGCATGAACTGAATGCCCTGCAGAATACTTCCCGCCGGTTTCTTCGCACCTATAATGCGTTCGATGCCGTGTTTTCTTAATTCAGCAACTGATTTTTGTTCTGCTGAATCAGCAATGATTAATTCTTTTGAATAGCCTAGCGTTTTAATCACGCTTGCTATTTCATCATTGAGCATGCCTTTACGAACGTATTCCTCAACAAAATAAATCGTCTTGTTTGGCTCGTCTATTTTCAAGTGTATGAATGCACTCG
>JACCEE012470784.1_pt1 | contig 15115 bp, 9 predicted proteins | sample 7449931 | NCBI WGS metagenome assembly JACCEE01 (sample SAMN15323457, study PRJNA562643) | freshwater metagenome | isolation source: river surface water | place: USA:Blue River Watershed | collected 2017-08-19 | reverse complement strand
GTCGGAGACGACAAAGAAAAGATTAAGGTCGCCGCCGGACAGAAAGTAATGTATGACAAATATGCCGGAACCGCGGTTAAGATCGACGGGGAGGATCACCTGATTCTCAAGGCCGCAGATCTCATCGCCGTCATCGAGTAAAACTCGATCCCATAAAAAAACCGCCCGGATCGTACCGGACGGTTTTTTTTTACACTCGAAAACCCGCTACCGAGTCGATGTCATTTAAAACGCCTGAGAAAATCGATGGCGGCATAGTTTGAGGGATCGAGCTCGACGGCGTACCCAAGAAGCATTCGAGCGCGGTCGTCGGACTGCAGCTTGATGTATAGGCGGGCCGCCTCCGCGTACAGGCGGCTTTTAGCCCTCGCGTCGCGAGCGAGATCGGCCGCGGTGGCAAGGTCATCGGCCGCGCCTTGGTAGTCCTCCCGCTGCTCCCGTATCCGCGCGATGTTCGCGAGCGCGCACCAGGAGTTTTCCGCGTCGTTCGATACGGCCTGAAAATGCCTCTCGGCCCCGGCGAGATCGCCTAAGCGGGCCGCCTCGAGCCCCAGATAGAAGGAAGCCTCCGAAGCCGCGACTGGATTATCCGAAGGCGTTTTGTCCTTTATCGAAAACGCCGAATCGTAATTCCCGATGCTCGCGAAATACCAGCGCGCGTAGGCGCGTACCAGAGGATCCTCGGAACGCCGCTCAAGGAGTTTCCACATCCTTCCCGCGGTTCTGTCGGCGTCGGGATTCTCAAATTGCTCAAATCGGAGATCCTCGATTAGAAACCGCGAATCGTCGGACACGGCGAGCGCCGCGTCGAGCATCTGCCTCGCGCGCTCCGCTTCAACCGGCGCGGATCTCATCTCGGCTTCCATCTTGAGCGTGAGGAAGCCTATCGAGCGCAGCTCTTCCTCGACGAAATCCTTCTCGTCGTTCGTCGCGGCGCGGGGAACGCTTCGTGCGTATCGCGCGACGGACGGGTAATAGGAAGGGAACAAGCGTATGCACTCTTCCAGCCTTTGCTTTTGCCCCGCCCAATCGGGCTCGGTAAGCGCGATGTTATACCAGGGAACCGGGGATAACCCGGCGGCCACAGCGACGCAACGTTGCCAAACGATCCGAGCGTCATCGAGCTTTCCAAGGGAACTCATCGCGTCCGCGAGCAAAAACAAGTCGCGGTCAGGGAGGCTTTCAAGGGGCACGCTGAGGTAACTAACGGACGCGTCGAAGCGCGACTCGTCGTAGGCGATAAGGGCGCATAAGTATGGATCGCGACCGGTTACGCGATATTCCCGATCCGCAGCCGCGAGCGCCTCTCCCATCTTACCCATGGCCGCGTACAAAACGGCCGCGTTGCGAAGACAGGCAGGGTTGCCCGTCGCGTCGTAGGCGACAACCCAAATTCCCGGATCCATGATAGGCGGGAAAGTCACGGAGGTTTCGCGAATCATGGAGAGGGCGGTAACGGAGGCATACTTCGTCTGGGAAACGAGATCATGATAGGCCATCGCCTTGTCATACTCGCCCAAGCCATTCAGCGTATCAGCGAGGACCGCGCCTAAAAGGGGATTCGTCGGAAGCTTCCGCATCCCGGCCTGGAGCGTTTTAACCGCCGCCCGGGAATCGCCCAAGGCGCGCTCGCGCTTGGCTATCGACAGCCACTGCGAGGCGCTTGAGGCCTTCTTCCTGAGACGCTTTAGTCTGTTAAGGGATTTTCCCGTATCGCCTTGGGAAGCGATAGAGTCGGCAAGGCCCAACCCACGGGAAAAGGAATCGCCTGACGCGCCGCCGCACGACGCGACGAGCGTAAGCGAGAGGGCCAGCGCGAAAACCGCGATGCGCCTAAGCTTCGCGCGATCAGCGGAGCGGGAGGGCGCATCCCGGTTCATGCCATGCTTTTCCGCACGCTGTCCAGGACGGCGTTAACGAATCGGTAGGACTCGTCCGAGCCGAACTCCTTCGTTATGTCGATTGCCTCGTCGATAATGATGGACGGATGAAGGTCCTTTTGATACAACAGCGAGTAGATGCTCATTCTAAGAATCGCGAGATCGACCTTGCTGAGTCGGTCGAAATCCCAATTCGTGATATGCTTTTTCACGAGATCGTCGATCTCGTCAATGTGCTCGATAGTCCCCGCGATGATTAAGCGGGGAAACGCGATTCCCTCATCGCCGAGTCGCTCGCGTTTCTCTTCCTCGAGCCACTCGAAGTCGAGCAGTTCGGCGAGCGACAGATGCGATACGTCCCAGGCGTACAGTGCCTGAAACGCGATTATTCTTCCCTTTCTTCTTCCTGCCATCAAATTACCACGTTAGGACCTTATCAAGGTCTCCGCCGGTCTTCAACATCTGGTAATTCTCCGGGGTACGGAGGTCCTTGATGAGCTCGATAAGCGCCTGATTGAGCGCCGCGCTCTGAGCTTGGGCCGTAAGGGTATTCTTAATGTACTCGTAGACCGTCACGTTCGCGCCGGGCTTTACCGCGTCGTTGAGCTCGAGAATTTTCGCGGCATATTTTTCCTGGACGATAAAGCACTGGAAATCGGTTTGGGTCTCGGATACGTCGGATACCTCGTTCACTCCCATGGTGAAAATCTTAAGCAGGGCTTCCATCGTGATGCCGAGCTGCTGCGAGGCGGTCGCGTTCTTGTTGATATAGAGATCGCCTGCCTGATAGCCGGAACCGGCCGACTGGGAGCGGATCTTGAGTTCGTTGGTGGAAGCGGGCTTGTCCTTCAGCTGCTTTTGAAACTCGACGAGCTTGGCGCGCGAGTCCGCGGGATTATCGCCCTTGGGAACGACGACGAGGAAAAGCTTGATCATGTCAGGCTGCACGAAATTCTGTTTGTACATCTCGTAATTCGCCTTGATCTCGTCGACGGTCGGACCGGCGACGTTCTGCAGCTCGGTCTGCTTCTTCGCGAGCACGTAGCGCTGCGCGACGATCTGGCTCCTAAGGAAGCTTTTATAGTCGATAAGCGACATGCCGTTTTGCTTCTTCATGAAGTCGTCGAGCGACATGCCGGTCTGTTGCTTGACCATCTGCGCGAACTCAACTTCGGTGACCTGCTTGCCGACCTGCTGAGAGATCATCTTAAGGAAATTCTGGTTAACCTCGCCGTCCGAGACCTTAATCCCGTCCCGCTCGGCCGCCTGAACGACCAGGCGCTCGTTAATGATGGTATCGAGCACTTCTTTTTTCTGCTCGAGCGTCATCGGGCGATCCATTTCCTTCTGATAGGCCTCGACGCGGGTTTTCAGCTGTTTGAGCGTGATCGGTTCGCTTTTTTGGAGCTTGATGCTGACGATGGGCTGAAGATCCGTCTGTGCTACCGCGAGTCCGGCCATCAACAGTGTCATCGCAAAACTGGTTAATACGCGCTTCATCTATTCTACCTTCTTTGATCCCTTACGGAGTATACGTTTATAACAGCGCAGGGCCGTTGTACGTTACGTTTGATTACTTTTCGAGCACGGCCCTGATACGGCGTACGCCGGCCGACGACGACTGTTCTTTTTGGATCTTGAAGGTACCCATTCCGCCCGTCCGCTCGACGTGCGGGCCACCGCAAACCTCTTTCGAGAACGATCCAATGGAATACACCTTAACCATGCTTTCGTATTTCTCGCCAAACAGCGCCATGGCGCCGGACTTCTTAGCTTCCTCGAGGGGCATCATCTCCATCTTAACGGGAAGGTCTGCCTTGATCTGCTCGTTTACGATCCGTTCCACCTCGGCGATCTCGGCGGGGGATAACGGGGATGGGTGCGTAAAGTCGAAGCGCATTCGCTCGGCGGTGAGGTTCGAGCCCTTTTGCCCCACGTGATCGCCCAAAACCATGCGAAGCGCCTGCTGGAGCAAGTGCGTCGCGGTATGGTAAGCCGTGGTCTGCTCGGAGTGGTCCGCGAGGCCGCCCTTAAAGACCTGCTCGCTTCCCGCGCGGGAAAGTTCCTGGTGTTTCTTGAACGCCTCGTCGAACTCCTCCCGGTTAACCTTCAGTCCGCCCTCGGACGCGAGTTCCTCGGTCAGCTCGATCGGAAAGCCATAGGTATCGTACAGCTTGAACGCAAGGCGCCCAGACATGACCTTCTGGGGGTTCTTCTGGAGGTTCGGGAGCATTTTCTCGAACTCCGCCTCGCCTTTCTGTAGGGTAACGAGGAATTTTTCCTCCTCGGCCCTCAGTTCGGCGAGAACGAAATCCTGACGCTCGCCGATCTCGGGATACGGTCCCTTATACGCGTCGATGGCGACTTGGGCGACCTTTCCGAGGAACACGCCGTCGATCCCGAGCTTTCGTCCATGGCGGACGGCGCGGCGGATCAAACGGCGAAGGACATAGCCCGCGCCGACGTTCGACGGGGTCACGCCCTTGGCGTCCCCAAGGATAAACGTGGCCGCGCGCGCGTGATCGCAGATAATGCGAATGGAAACGTCGTCTGAATCGTTGTCCCCGTATTTCTTGCCGGAGACCGCCTCGACGGCCTTGATGAACGGGATAAAGATCTCCGTCTCATAGACGGACTTCTTGCCGTTAAGCATCGCGACGGTGCGCTCGATGCCCATGCCGGTGTCGACGCATTTACGGTCGAGCTTCAGGTATGTGCCGTCCTTCTGCTTGTTATACTGCATGAAAACGTCGTTCCAGATCTCGATGTACTTGCCGCAATGGCAGCCAGGACGGCAGTCGTGTCCGCACTTTGACTTACCCGTGTCGATGAACATCTCGGTGTCCGGGCCGCAGGGACCGGTCTCGCCGGCGGGACCCCACCAGTTATCCTCGCGGGGAAGGAAATGTATCCGTTCCATCGGGATGCCGAGGCCGTTCCAAATAGAAGCGGATTCCTCGTCGCGGGGCACGTCCGCGTCTCCCGCGAAAACGGTGACGGAAAGCTTATCGACGGGAATTCCAAGCCATTTCGGGTCAGTGAGGAATTCAAAGCTGAAATTAATGGCCTCTTTCTTGAAGTAGTCGCCCAGCGACCAGTTACCGAGCATCTCGAAACAGGTAAGATGGCTTGGGTCACCGACGGAATCGATATCGCCGGTGCGGATGCACTTTTGATAGTCAGTAAGACGCGTTCCCGCGGGATGGGGCTCGCCCATTAGATATGGGACCAGGGGATGCATTCCAGCGGTCGTGAACAAAACGGTCGGATCATTCTCAGGGATCAAGGATTTTCCGGAAATCTCTGCATGTCCCTTAGTCTTAAAAAATTCGATGTATTTGGAGCGGAGTTCGTTAGCAGTCATAATCTGCATATAGTAGAGAATGATCCTTGATTTGTCAACGATGGCGGGCTTTATGGCTAATTAGTCACCCCAAAAAAAAGCCGCCAGGACGTATGCCTGGCGGCTTTATAATCAGTTACTGTCTACCGTTATTTCTTAGCTTTCGCCTTTTTAGCGGTGGTCGGTTTCTTTACTGGCTTAGTCGCCTTAGTCGCCTTAGTCGCCTTAGCGGGTTTTGCCACCCCTGTTTTTTTCGCCGTTGGCTTAGTCGCCTTTACCGGTTTCTTAGTTACGGGTTTCTTTGCGACCGCTTTTTTCGCCACAGGCTTCTTACCGGGCTTAGCCTCTTTTACTGCCTTGCCTGCCTTGCCTGCCTTCGGTGCCTTCTTGGCGGATTTCGTCGGTTTGGCAACCTTAGCCTTTGTTGTAGCCTTGGAAGCCTTATCAGCCATTACGGAAGCCTTCTTCCCCTTAACGGTTTTTACGGGCTTTGCCGCCTTGGCGGATTTTGCGTCTTTGGCGGTTTTCGACACCTTAGAGGGTTTCGCCGCTTTTGCCTTCGGACTAGTGGCTTTGGCAGCCTTCGCCACCTTCGAAGCCTTACGAACCAGAGGTCTACCTTCCTTCAGAGCCTTATCGATCTCGATCTGCGCAATGGAAAGCAGCGCTATCGGAACCGAGTAGGACGAGCAGGAAACATAGTTAAGGCCAGCGTCCATGCAGAAACGGATATTTTCCGGTCGGGCTCCATGCTCGCCGCATAGACCGCGGGTTAGGTCCGGTCGCACGGCCGAACCGCGTTTGACGGCGATGTCGATCAATTCGCGAACGCGAGGATCAAGGACGGCGAAGGGGTTCCCGTCTATCAGGTCATACATCGTGTAATCGGGCATGAACGAGTTAAAATCGTCGCGGGACAGGCCGAGCGTGGTCTGGGTAAGGTCGTTCGTCCCGAACGAGAAGAACTGCGCATACCGCGCTATCTCGCCGGCGCTCAGGGCGGCGGCGGGAAGCTCGATCATCGTTCCGATCTTGTAATGGACCGGTTTCGCCTTAAGCTCCGCGCGAACGGATTCCTCGATCGCGCCGATTCCCTGATAGGAATGGCCCTCGATCTTCTTTCCGTAGACGATTTGCTTAAGCTCGCGGAAATTCATGACTATCGGGACCATGATTTCGGGCCTAACCACCACGCCTTCCTTCTGGAGCGCGTATGCGGCCTCGAAAATCGCCCGAACCTGCATCTCGTAGATCTCGGGATACGAGATAGCGATACGGCAGCCGCGATGACCGAGCATCGGGTTGATCTCCGCGTGAGAGTTGATCTTTTCGAGGATCTCCGCCTTGTTTATCTTTCCGCCGCGGGTCGCGAGGTGCGCAAAGAAACCCGCGAGCTCAGATTCGTTATGGGGAAGGAACTCGTGCAGGGGCGCGTCGAGCAGGCGAATAGTCACCTCTTTGTCGCCCATCGCCTTGAAGATTCCGTAGAAGTCCTCCATCTGCATCTTCTGCAGTTTTTTCAGAACCTTCTTTCGGTCGTTAGCGTCCTCGGAGACGATCATCTCGCGGAACACGTTGATGCGCTTTTCGTTGAAGAACATGTGCTCGGTGCGGCAGAGCCCGACGCCCTCGGCGCCGAACTGAAGCGCGAGCTGCGCGTCGCGGGGGCTATCCGCGTTGGCGCGGACGTGGAAGTCCTGCACGAACGAGCGGGAAAGCTCGATAAAGTCGAGCAGACCCGAGGTTTTCGGATCGGGCTCGATCAAGACCGCCTTACCGAGGAATACCGTCGACTCTCCGTAATACGGCACGTTGAGCGTTATGTAATCGCCCTCGTTAATCGTAAGTCCGCCAACGGTCGCCTTGTTTCCGCGAATCACCATATCCGGGCGCACGAGAGAGATCTTTCCGTACTGGCGCGCGACGACTGACGCGTGGGCGGAATATCCGCCCTCGTTCGAAAGAACGCCCGTCGCGACCTCGATGGCCTTAACGTCGCCCGCGTAAGTCGCCGGCATGATAAGGATACACCGGGTATCCTCGCCTTTTTGCCGAGCGATGCGCTTGGCGTCGATAAGGGAATCCGCCGAGAAATACACGCGGCCGACGGCTGCGCCCGGGGCGCCCGTTATACCGCCGGTGGTCTTCTTAAGGTCTTTGGTGCTCGAGATGTCGATCACCGGGTGTAGGATCTCGTTAAGCTGGCCCGGCTTGACGGTGTTTACGACGTACGCGTCGTCCACGACCTTTCGCTTATTGAGGTCAAGGAGCAGTTGGATCAGGGATATCGTGCTCTTCGACTCGACCGACTTCTGCTCGATGAGCCACAGACGGCCCTTCTCGATCGTGAAGCGAACCTGCCGGATTTCCTTACTGTCGTCCTCGAGCATCCACGCGATCTGCTGAAGCTTTTTCAGGAACGCGGGATCGATCGAGTTAATGTCCTTTCCGACGGAATTGATATCGTCGAACTTTTCCTCGAAGTATTTGCCCTGTAGCTTTTTTTCGCCGGATACGATATTACGGCTGAAAAACGAGCCCGAACACGAACCCTTACCGTAATTGCCATACACCATGGGCTGCACGAGAATCGCGGTATCCCCGTCGTTCTGATCATCGAGCATGAGCAGGCGGCTAATCTCCTTGAGCGAGATCTCGAGCTGCGACTCCGCGGTATCGAAAAAGTTAGCGGGAAGAAGCGGACCGTACTTGTCCATGATATCCCGACCGTGCATCGTGACCTTATCGGCCTTTAGCGCGTCGGAAACTTCCTTAACGGCCTGGGTGAACGCCAGCGCTTCCGCGGCCTTCTCCTCGAGTTCCGCGCACTGCTTTTCGATCGACAAGATTCCTTTTAATAGAAAAAGAACCTCATGAGCGGCAAAATTAGCGCCGACCCACTGCTCGAAACCGGGCAGAGTGGTTTTCGTCAAGCCGAAGTTATGCAGCGTCGGATAGTTAGCTATCGCGAGGTTCGGAGAGATGACGATTTTAACCAACAGGGGATTAGTGGGATTCCCATAGGATTTACCGACGAGGGAATTGCACTTCGCGAGGTATGGCTCAACCATCTCGAAAACGGGAAGGGAGTCAAGCTCGGCCGCGATATTCGAGTCAAGGATGAATCCCGGCAGAATGGGCAATCCAAGCTCGGCGAACTCGTTAAGCTGGCGCCCGCGAATACCGAGTAGGTTCTTGTCTATTTTCTTGCTTACCGTTTCTTTCTGGCTAAAAAAATGTATCGAATTTGATTGCTTCATGTCGTTTTTACTCCTAGAAGAGATTCATGACCGTGTCAGGCGAGCCATACAAGAATGCCTCGAACGAGGAGCTAGCACCCTGGCGGAAGTACCTCGACAGCTTTGCGAGGTCCTGAATGTTCTCTCCGGCAACGGTGAATTGAATGCAGCTTCCGTGTTTTACCTTACCCCACTTGAAGAGGGTATTAATGTCCACGATTCTTTCCCCGTCATAATAGATGAAAACCTGAAGGTTCGGGTATTTCGCGTTGTAGCTTCGAATTATGCGCTTCCACGCTTCGACGTTGCCGTTATGAAAAAGTTCATTGGAAACGACGACGGAAACCAAGGGGGACATTTTTGACGCGCCAGGGACCGCGATGGGAGTCGGAGCGGGAGCCGCATGCGCGGGTTGCGCGGACGAAACCTGTTGGGCCGCCGAGGGACCGGTATAGATAGACGCGGTTTTCGCCGGCAAAACAGCCTTGCCAGCGGCCTTTGCCGCTCGCGGGGCTTTGCGAGACTTATCTTCGGTTGTTTTTTTCACGGTCGCCTTCTTTGGGGGAACGTACGCGAAAGAACCGGATAGAAGGGCGGTGGGGGTTTTAACCTTTTTGCCCTCAACAAGGTTGATGAGACAGTCGAGCGCGGCGCTCAGCGATTCTGAAGCCTTACCATCGCCCTGGGTGCCGGCGTAGAGAACCATAAGCTCATTCTTGCGAAAGCCCGCGATCACGGCGGCCGATTCGGGGTTCTTCGGATTGATAAGGAGGAAGCCGAGATCAGGGTGATGATACCCAATGATCAGGTCAACTGCTTTCCATTTACCCGTTTCGGTCGCAATCAAGGATGCGTCTTCGGTAAGCGCGACGATATTGTGCGACGCGGCTTTGTACTTCCATTTTTCGACAAGAAGCATATTCGCGATCGAGTGAACCTCGCCGGAATCGATTTCCTTGTCGGAAAGCAGGGTATTTACCACGTCCGCCAGATTATTCTTGGGATTGCACATATCAAGCAGATCAAGGGTGTTATTAATATGCCTAACCGAGGTGTTAAAACCTTCTCGGTCCGCCAAACGAGTATAAAAACTAGACGGTTCGACCATCTTGTCCTCCTGGATTTCTATAGTATAACCCAAACCATTCTTTTTACTATAAAAAAAACCCCCGAAACAGATTAATTCTGAATTCCGGGGGTTTTAATCAACACGTCATTACCGGAGGATTAGATCTCTCTGATCCTCTTTCCCTTCGCGGCAGGAGCCTTACCTCTGCGTCCGCGTCCGGAATCAACCACGCCGGCCTTTGCGGCTTTGGCGGGAGCCTTTACGGGCTTGCGAGCGGCGGCGGGTGCGGCCCTGGGGGCTGCGACGGGAGCCGCGATCGCGGGAGCCGAGGGCTCGTCGTTGATCATATCGAGATACTGCGAACGTCCCGTCGGCTCACCGGCCTTGGGATCTTCCTCAGGCTGCGCGGCAAAGGTCTGCGCGATATCGGCGCGAACGGTCGAGCGGCGGCGGCTGAAGGAGGCAAACGCTGCATCCTGGAATCCCTTCGATACGCCATGAAGGAACTCGTTAAGAACGTTAGCCATTCCGTCGAGGGTCGCCTTCTTGCGCTTGATCGAGGTGATATCCACGTCCAGGAGGAGTCCCGGCTGGAGGTGGAAGGGATTGATGATGTAATCGAACTTGATGAATTCGGTCTCGAGGAAGGCAAGGCGCTCTTCCATGACGCGGCGCTCGATCGGGTACTGATAGTCGTACATGTGCTTGAGCTTGTCGCGCATGATGATGAGTTTCTTGCGGAGCTTGTCCTTCTCGAAGAGGTACGTGCGGTTCATCTTCTCGACGTCGGTCTCGGCGGGCTTGATGAACGAAATTTCGTCCCAAACTTTCGCGAGCGACTCGTAGACGGGCTGACCCTTCTCGTCCTTCTGCTTTCTGATCTTCCTCTTGTAGAGGTTCGCGAGGTCCTTGAAATCCGTGACGCGGGTAAGGAACTTGGAATCCTCGTAGCGGGTGTTCAGGACGTCCCAGAGGTGCTCGACCTCGGTCTCGAAGGAAGCGACCATGACCTTGTAAGCGTCGCGCTCGGCGTTCAGCTGAGCGTTGTCATAGTAGCGGAGGCGAATCGCGTAGCGCTCGTCCGGGAGAACGGCGGTATTGGTATCGTCGTACTCGCGGAGAATGAGCTCGCGGGCGTTCTTGAGGTTTTCGATGTACTGATAACCCATCTTGGAGGTATCGAGGATCGAGGTAAGCGAGTTGATCGCGGTGTTGAAGCCGCGGTTTCGGATATTCTCGGTATCGATGATCTTCTTGAGGTTTTCGCGTACGTTGAGCTGGTCGAAGGTGGCGGGATCGATCTCCGCGCGGAGGTTGTTGATCCTGTCCATCATCTCTTTCGCGATGACTTCGTAGCGGCGGCTCTTGGGATTATCGACGTCGTCGTCGGTCATGTCCTTGACCTTCTTCATCTTCGCGAAGATGATTTCGCCGTCGGACATTTCTTCGAGACCCTGGTCGATACGGTCATCCTTGATCTTCTCGATGGCCTTGTCGATCTCGTCCATGTAGTGCTTGGCGAGGAGGTCCTTGATCAGGTACTCGACGGTCGCCTGGTACTGGAAGATCGGGCTGATGAGCTCGGAGTCGAGAATATTGACCGAGAGCTTTACGTCGGTGACGGTCTTCGGCTTGTAAATGTTATCCTTGAACGCGCACTTTACGATGGAGTACGCGTTTTCACCGCGGACGAACGCGCCAACGTCGGTCTTCTGGCGAAGGAGGGAGTTCGTGAGGGTTTCAAGGTCGTTAACGCCGCGCTGGATATGACCCTGCAAGTGGCCATACATGTTAACCATCGATTTCTCGATTTCGCCGGTGTTAAACTTGTCGGCGCCGCCGACTTCGTCGAGGAGGTTGGCGATCTCTTTCGGGGTATACCGATTGAGAACCTTCATTTCCTCGCGATCCACGAATCCGCGGACCTTTTTGACCATTTCGTCTTCGGCCGTTACCATATAACGGTTGAACATATTCTGGTAGTTCTGGTTAAAGTAGTTGTACAGCTTTTCTTTAACGCCACCCATGACCTCGAGGCGCTCAAGGACTTCCTTGGGAAGCTTGGCGTTCAGGTGATGAAGAACCTTATTGGTTTCTTCTTCAAGAAGCTGGTTAACTTCCTTCTGCTGATCGCGGTAATCTTGCGCAAGAGAGTTCCTCGAACCGACGGCACTGGGCTTTTCGGGATGGAATACGTTGGGGCTGCGGGGCAGATCTATGCTTCCCATGGTAAAATCTCCTTATATCTATAGTCTTTTGATACGTTACGACTTGATATCCTCATTATAATCATACAAAGAATTATGTAAAGCATTTTTTTTTTTTTGTAAGGTGCAAAATCGCATATAATGGTATAAAATAATCTTCGGAGAAGCCTTGATGAAAAAAAACTTATTGCCCTGTATAGCGTTTTTTAGCCTTTTCCTCGGTCTGTCGTCGTTTGCCGGAGAGCGAACGGTCCCCGTCGACATGATTATCATGATCGATAAGTCCCTTTCTATGGAAGAACAGGGGAAATTCGGCAGTCTACATACCTGGGTTCGCGATCAGTTGGTCGCCCAAATGGTGATCGACGGCGACTGGGTATGCCTGTACCAGTTTTACGGCCGAGCTGACCGCTTAATGGCCATGGACATTCAGGGCGACGCGGACAGACAGAAAATCATCAATACGATCGATGGCATCAAGCCCGACGGGCAATATACGGATATTGGGCTCGCGCTCGACACTATTCGCGCGGCTATGACTAAGCGTGGGGATAACGGAAGACACAAGGTGTTACTTCTCCTGACGGACCTTAAGCAGGAAGCCCCCTGGACCTCCCGTTACGCCGGGGTTTCTGATACTTACGAAAGCCCATATCTCGCCGAGGCAAGAATTATCCAACATGACAGTTGGTACGAGATTACCCTGGATATGGATATCCAAAACAAAGTCGTTCAGACGACGAAAGAGCTTTATTCTTCCATTAATAGCGGCGAGAGCGGAAAGGATCGGGAACGGATTATCGGCGAAATCCAGGATTCCGGACTCGAGATGGGCTCTAATGAGGCGAATTCGGGAGAGGCAACCGGAGAGCAAAGCACCGACAAGGGCCTTGCTAGCTCGGAAAATGGCACAACGGGAGACGCAAAGGGCGGGCTACCCCTACCCGCGATTATTGTGATATCATGCGTACTCGTCGGCGCCGGCATTGCCGCGGCGGCCGTAACGGTTTCAAACCGCAAGAAGAAAGAAGAGCAGGACAAAACCGCCTGACGGGGTAAGCATGAAACGCGCACTTATCATCATATTCGCCGCGGGACTAGTCGGTCTATTCGTTTGGCTCCTGGTAAATGGCTCCGAATTATCATTGGTACATTCCGCGCGACAGACGGCGCGAACCATCGTTCCGTCCCAGGAACCGGGCATAAGCGACCTAACGACGGGACAGGAAGAAGCGGCATCCTACGACGAATCCAAGACGCAACCCCTGATAATCATGAACGACGACGAAAGCTTTTTGCAGGCGATTAACGTCGACGTCAATAAGGACGGGATTTCGGATCAAATTTGCGCGATCAAGAAAATCTCGGAACAAACCATCTGCCTCGTTCCCGGCATTCAGAATCCCTCGACGGGGGAATATACCCGACTACCCGAAATCCGCACGGGAATTACGCAGGCAAGAACCCTGCTTTTTTACACGATCGATATAATCGGCGACCACACGGAAGCGCTGGTGTATTCAGGGATGACCGCCGACAATATGCAATCCCTGGCGGTATACCTACCCTCGACCGATAAGGACGGGAAAACGGCCTTTACCGCGGCTTGCGATCTCCGTTCGGACGGCCCGATCACCATTCAGGAAGTCCAGCGATCCGACGCGTACAACCTGGGATTGACCAGCGGGGACAGCTATCCGATCATCAGCTACAACTCCGACCCGGACGCCCCACAGACGCTCAACCAGATCGAGCGCGTGTATCGGTGGGACAGAAACCTTAAGAGATATGAGCAGGTTTCCGAGTCGCGCATCGAGGGGAAAAAGATAGAATCCCGATTGGTGCGGCAGCTGCAGGGCGGAAACGTCGACTCCTTCGAGGAGTTTCTGTCCGGTCTATGGTACATGACCGGGACCTCGGGCAAGGACGACACGAAGTTTTTGTTCTTTAATCCGGCTGAGAAAGAAATCGTTTTTCATAGCGGCGCGACGGAAGAAGCCTTTGTGCGCGAATCCGGCTCGCCCCGAAGGTACGGCGCGTACCTAGCGACGAGGAATCGGTCAATCTCGAGCATTAGGCGATTCATCGATATCGAATTGACGGGAATAGACGAGATAAAGATCAAGATTCAGGAAGACGTAAAACTGAAGATCGGGGTCGCGTCAAACTGGGACGGCACGTACCGTAAGATGGGCGTGAACACCGCGATGTCCCGCTCGGACGCGGATAACGCGCTCGACGCGATGAAGAAACACCTTGCGACGGGCTCGGGGCTTTGGACTTCGCCGGAGGGCTCGAGTTTCTCGATTTCGGCGGACCATTATCGATTCAGCCTTGCCTCCGGGGATGAGGAAGGCCAATTCGCCCTGCTTTCGGTCAAGGGCCAAACGGTCATCCAAACTAAGCCAACTAACGGTAAAAAAACGAGGTTTTTCGTCGCAAGCTCGAGCGCGGCGACAAATCTTTCGCTGACGGAGGTCACCGTCACGATCGACGGCACGAACCTGGCGGGTCCTCCCCCGGTTCACTTTACAAGGAAATAGGACTGACTCAGTCAAATACCAGACAGCTTTCGAAACCGGCATCCTTCAATCGGGCGCCGGACGTTCGATCCGCGTCCTCCTGAACGACTACCGAATAATATACGGTTCCGCTTGCCCGACGCTCAGTTCGAACGACGGGAGCGAATCCCGCCTTTTTTAGCTTACCGACCAATTCATCGGCATACTCGCGATTCCTGAAAAAACCGACTTGTTGCCATACCTGCCCGGTGGTGACGGGAGAATCCGCGGAGGGAGCTTCCACCACGGTTTTGCTCGCGACTGGTGCTTTGTTCTCTAGGGGGGCTTTATTCTCTGTGGGTGCTTTGTTCTCCGTGGGGGTACGGGAGGCGAGACCGGCGGAGCCGGTTTTAGCGAAGGCCGCGACGGAGGATTCCTTTCGCGGCATGAGAAACCAGAAGGGAACCGGGGAAAGGCCATTGTCGCCGCGCGCGACCGCGGCTTCGGGACTTGTTGGATAGCCGTCAAGCAGGGTCTTTTTGGCGGACTCGTCCGAATCGGACCACCAGAGGGTAAAAAGCAAGGCAGGGATATAGCCACCGAAGGCGGGATTCGCCGCGAAACCGCGTATTTGGGCGATCGATGAGGCAGTGTCGCCGGAGGCGAGTTGAATCCAGGCAAAATACACCCTTGCGCGAAGCAGTACGGCGTCGTCAAAGCATGAAACGAGAACCGCTCGAACCAGGCCATTCGCCTCGTCGGTTTCGTTAGCGGCAAGCGCGGCGCGGGCGGCGTCGAGCACGAGACCATAATCCCGTGCCGCGGGATCCGCCGATGACGCATCCCCGTAATGAGCGGAGGCCTGCGCGAGCCTAC
>JACCEE011132918.1_pt1 | contig 15119 bp, 18 predicted proteins | sample 7449931 | NCBI WGS metagenome assembly JACCEE01 (sample SAMN15323457, study PRJNA562643) | freshwater metagenome | isolation source: river surface water | place: USA:Blue River Watershed | collected 2017-08-19 | reverse complement strand
AGGAGTTCAAAAAATTGTCTTGGATCAAATTTATCCTCAGCGCTTAAGAACAGAAATGAATTATAATAACTATAACAAGATGAAAGAGCAGAATGCTCTTCATAAGAAGATGATTCAGACTCACAAACCAACTGAATCTAACTCTATCGCGATGAAGGAAAAGGAAGCCCCAAAAATGGCTTCTGACATCGCCAAAGGAGAATTGCAATGAGTGGCGTAGAATCAACAAAAGCTGGATTTTTTCCTAATGCTGCACAATCAGCTTATACAAAAAAATCCAATCAAGCGAACAAAGCTGCTGCTCTCCAACGCAACGATCCTGTACGCAAGGCTGAGCTTGATAACATAGCTCAAAGTGATGCGAAGGTTTCCATCAATGACGGCGTAAAAGATTTCTCAAAAATTAAGAAGATTGCTGATGCAACTCCTGCACCAGATAACAGTGCGAAGATTGCAGCTCTTAAAAAGCAAATTCAAGAGGGAACTTACAAAGTCGATTATGATGGTTTAGCAGACAAGATGCTTGCGACAGAATTCTAATTGACGAGGAACCGTATGCAAGGACGCAACGAGGGGCTCGACATTTACTACTTCCAGGTCACTGATCTCTGGAAAAGATTGTGTGAAGAACACAATGAGCTCTTTAGTTTAACTTGTGAAGAGTACGCTCACCTTTTGAGCAGTGATATTGATTCACTTAATGCTGTGACTGAAAACAAAAATGAAGTCATCACTCGCATTAATGTTTTAGAAAAAGTTCGTCGCGAAATCATTCGCGAGATCAATACTCTTCTTACTTCTGATGAACAAATCCACTCCGCAGGAGATCTTATTCGTCTTATGCGCTCTGTGGAAGAAAGGACTGGTGAACGCCACCTTTATCGCTTCAATCAGTTCCTCATCGACATCATCGAAAAGCTTCAAGAGCAAAACAAGAAAAACCAGATGTTTCTCAATAAAGCCATGAACAATCTTCGCGAAGTTCGTGAAGGTCTTATGGGCAAAAAATCATACGCAACCTACACAGCTTCTGGAAAAACAGTTACCAAAAGTGTTCAGGTTGATAGGAGTCATCCTTGAGTGACTTATTGAGTATTGGCAAATCAGGCCTCTTCGCTTCCAAGCAATCCTTGGAGACAACTGGTCATAACATCGCCAATGCCAACACTGAAGGCTATTCTCGCCAACGTGTGGTTCAAACCACTAACGTTCCTGTCGCACGTTTTGGTAACGTCGAAGGAACCGGCGTGCGTACCATGGGCAATGAACGCGTTCATGATGAATTCGTAGAAAAACGTCTTAACTCTCATATTTCTCAGCACGAGTATTCTAAAGAGAGAGCTAATCGTCTCGAACAAATTGAAAATATTTTCAACGAGGTCGACAACGAGGGTCTTAACAATATCATGAACCGTTTTTACAACGCCTTCCGTGATCTTGCTAACCAGCCCGAAAACGAAGCTGTTCGTTCTGTTGTTCGCGATACTGCAACCTTGATTGTTAATGATATTCGTCGTATCAGAAGTACTCTTGATGATATCTCCAGCACTATCGATAGAAATCTTCATAAGAACGTTAGTGATATCAATAGCCACATCAACCGCATTTCTAAGCTTAATAAAGAAATTGTTAAACTTGAAAACATTGGTGGTCAAAGTGGCGATCTTCGCGATCAACGAGATAGTGCGATTAGAGACCTCTCTCAATTTTTCGAAGTCTCTACCTATCAAGACAACAAAGGTAACTATGTAGTTGCCGCTAAAAACGTAGGAACACTTGTTGCCGGTGGTGCGGTTCAGGAATTGACCCTTGGTCCTGTTGAAGCCAATAAAGCTGGCAATAATATGCCAGGGGCTGTTGAGATTTATTTTAAAGATCGTACAGCTGAGCCTATCAGCAAAAACTTTAAAGGGGGAACCTTAAGTTCCGTTCTCCAAGTTCGTAACGAAGATATTAAAAAGCTCCGTGACAATGTCGATTCTTTGACTTTCGAATTTGCTAATAGCGTGAACTCTATTCACCGCCGTGGTTTTGTGAACCGTCCTGTTGAAGTCAATGCTGAAGGCGGGGTTGCTGCTTTTGATCCCAAAGGGGCAACAACAAATATCGATTTTTTCAAGGTCGGCCCTACAGCTACGAATGCTTCACAATTTATTGATCTAAGTGATGAAGTCAAAGAAGACCTTAATAATATCGCTACGGCCCTAACCCCTAATAGCCCTGGTGATAACCGTGTCGCATTAGCAATTTCCAAACTCCAACATGAAAAAATCATTGGAGATGGAACTCGCACTTTGGAAGAACAATATCTTCAAACGATTGGTAACATAGGTTTAGAAACTGGCAAAGCTCGTTTGGATACTGAGCAAAGCGAAGGAATACTCGCTCAAACCAAACAAATGAAGGAAAGAATCTCTGGGGTTTCCATTGATGAAGAAGCTGCAAACCTCATGAAATATCAACACGCCTACGATGCATCAGCAAAAGTACTGAAGGCGTCCGACGAGATGTTTAAAACCATCTTGAGCATCAAAAACTAGGTAGAGAGCAATGACGAGAGTATCTGACAACTCCAACAGCGCCTCCATCAACTACACGATTAACAAATCGAAAGCGAAGTTGGAGGATCTGCAGACAAAAGGCGCTAGCCTTAAGAAGATCACTCGTCCTTCTGACGATCCACTAGGTAATATCGAAGCCATGGCGATCAATAGTACTGCCGCGGACAACACTCAATTCTTAAGAAATTCTGATTTTGCTCTGGTTCATCTCAACACAACCGAAAAGGCCCTCGAGCAACTCTCCGAGCTTCTCAACCGCGCCAAAGAAATTGCCATTTCTCAGTCGTCGGATTTTTATGGCGCTGACATTCGTAAGAACGTGGCCAACGAAGTTCAGCAGCTTCGCAATCAGGCCCTTGCAATTGCCAACCAACGCTTAGGCAATCGTTATATTTTCTCTGGCTACAACACGTTAAAATCTCCCTTCACTATCGATGGGAAATACCAAGGTGATGTGGGTCATATCAACGTTGAAATCTCCAAAGATTTCTTCATCCCTATCAACCTTAATGGCGTAGAAATTTTTTATTCCACGGACACTGTTTCTTCTAAAACTGAAAATCCTCTAAACCAGTTCCCTGAGCTGGAAAAAGGCAAACAGCCCCTCTTAAATCAAGGTCGTGACATTGCATCTGTGGCCGATAAAAAGAAAGCTGAAAATGGGGCTGAAGAGGGCTGGACTAAGCACGATAATATCTTTGCACAGCTATCCAATCTTGCGACTGCCCTTGAAAATAATGATGCTGAGTTTGTGCGCAACACTTTAGAGCGCCTTGATGACAGCTTAAGCCGTCTCATCACTCTTAGGACCAAGGTTGGTTCTATTACAAACAACGTCAATTACACTCAAACCAAACTGGAGACCGAAGCCGGCTTTCAAGCTGAAAGAAAAAGCAAACTTCTTGATGCAGACGTCGCTGAACTCTACTCAGACATCGTCAAACAACAGCATGTGCTCAAGACAGCTTACCAATCCAGTAAGACCCTCATGAATCAAAGTCTTTTAGACTTCATAAGATAACTTGTTTATACTCAACGCGTCACCCCATATTTCTTTGCGATTAAAGAGTGCTGTAAAAGCTTCAATGGCCTACCTTTCCTCTTGCCTTTTAGCTTTCGGAATAATATATGGAAACTCGCGCCGAAACTATCAGGAAGGTTAGTTATGCTCGTACTGACAAGGAAGCTTGGTGAAAGCATCGCCATTGACGACAACATAAAAATTGTTGTTGTGCAGATCAAAGGAAAGCAAGTCCGCTTGGGCATCAAAGCGCCCAAAGAGACCAAAATCCATCGCGAAGAAGTCTATCAGGCCATTCAAGACCAAAATACTGAAGCCTCTAAGGCCGATTTATCTCAAATTTCAGCTCTTGCCGCATCACTAGGTAAGAAATAAATTCCTCCTTGCCCTTTCGATTAACTGACTGCTACAATCAGATAGCCGGGGATTATGGCATTCCCGCGTTATGGAGGCAGGACCAGTGAAAATTCAGACTACACGTTTTGGTGAGCTCGAAGTCGACAAAAAAGACATCGTAACTTTCAAAGATGGCATCTTAGGTTTCGACAACTTAAAGAGTTTTTTCGTCGTCGATCCAGGTGATCAAACTTTGATTCTCTGGTTGCAATCTACTGATGATAAAACTGTTGCGTTCCCTGTCATCGAACCAAAAATTTTCAAGCCTGACTACTCAGTGAAACTCATGCCAATTGATTTCGCTGCGCTTGAACTTGAAAACCTCAATAACGCCTCTGTCTATACCATCCTCACCATTCCTCAGAATGTGACGGAAATGTCCGCCAACCTCAAGGCGCCTATCATCATCAATAACAAGTCTAAAAACGCAAAGCAGATCGTTTTACAAGACAGCAAACTTGAAGTTCGTTTCCAAATGTATAATGAGCTTAAGAAGTACATTGTAAACTTCAACTCTGACGACACTCGTAGAACCAACATTCAGGTTCAAGAGAATGTTCAAGTTCAAGAGAAAGAACAGAACAACGAAACTGTTCAACGCACTCCAGAACTTAACGCTTAGTCTCCAATTCAAAAGCCATAAAAGAAAAGCCCTCGAAAGAGGGCTTTTTTATTTCTGAACAATGAATCTTTGGTTCTATAGAACCTGAGTTTCAGTCGCAGCGCGAGAGAGGTTGAGATACATCGCAGCTTCTTGATTGTGTGGGTCAAGAGAAAGGACTTTGCGCCATTGAGCTTGAGCTTCAACAACATTTCCATTGCCGTAATGCAAAATCCCAAGAGCAATGTGAGCAGGAAGAAAAGAAGGGCTTTCATTTCTAATTTTGCGTAGCTCATCAAAAGCTTTTGTCACAAAACCTTTTTTCGCATAAACCTTCGCCACTTTTACACGGGCTTCAAGATTTTCAGGATCTAAGCCCACAGCTTTGTTGTATTCAAAAAGTGCTTCATCAAAACGATTGTAGCTCATATACATCTCTGCAAGCTCATAGTGCTTGAGAGAAAATTTCTTGTTCACGTGCGTGTCTTGCACACCCTGGCCAAGAGGGTTACCACGAGACTTTACACGCTCAGCAGTCGTGTTAAAAATACGCTGGCCTTCCTCATAGCGACCAATGTCGTTATAGAGGATAGAAAGTGAAATGGAGGCGTCTGTATGTTCTGGGTTGAGTTCCAAAACTTTTTGGAAAGCCTTGATTGCTTTCCCCAATTCACCTTGCATATGAAAAATATTTCCAAGATAGAAATAAGGTTCAGACACGCGGTCATCGGTTTCAATCATTTCAGAGAAAATCATGAGGGCCTTCTGGTACTCCCCACGGTCAAAGCAGTCTTTGCCTGCTTTTAGGCGCTCGGCTTGGTGTGTGTCTTTCAAGCGTTCCTCCCTTAATTGGCCTTCTGTTTGCATTCAGTCGCAAGATCCTTGAGCTCCTTCTTGGATTTCTCGGCACTCACTTCATCAGCAAATTGTTCGGCATATTTAAAACAGTCTGTGTAATTTTTCATTTTCATAGAAGCTAGGGCAATGCGAACCATAGAGTGATCGCGAAGTTCTGGATTCTTAAAATTCTTTAAAATGTCTTGATAGCGAAAAATAGCCGCATCGTAGACATCCGTTTTGAAATAAAAATCAGCAATATACTTTTCTCTTTCTTCAAGCATATTTTGGCAACGATCCATTTTCGTTTTGGCATCTTTCGCAAACTCAGAGCCAGAAAATGTTCTCAAAAGTTCTTCATAGTATTTGATCGCTTCCTGAGCAGGAGTCAAATCTCTATCAATTGTTGTTGGAAGTTGATTGTAAAATGACTCGCCAATTTGGCTGATCACGTAAGCGAGTCGTTCATGCTTGGGATGAAAATCTTTAAATAAAATATAAGCAGAAGCTGCTTCAACAAAATTTTCCTGCTTAAAAAGAATATCAGCTTGCATAAGCTCAGCGTGAGTAGCGTAAAAACTGTAAGGGTACTGAGAACGAAGAGTATTGAGCTTTTCAGTAGCAAGCATATACCGCTTATCGTTCATCAGTTCAGTGGCTTCTTTGTAAAGAACTTCAGCTTCTGTCTTGCCTTGAGGACGACTCGAGCTACAAGAACTCAGAAGGGTAATCAATGTAAAAATAACAAGAATTGAGATAATTTTAGACATACGCCCATGCTAACATTTTCGTAACATGGGCGTCAAAAATTTACTTAGAATCTAGGGTATAAAACTCGTCATAAATCTCAATGACAAGAAGCTTGATGGCCGCTGCAATAGGAATTGAAATCACCATCCCTAAAACCCCAAAAAACTGAGACCCTAAAATTACACTGATAATCACCACCACGGGATGCAAATCGACAATTTTAGAAACCAAAACTGGGAAAACGATGGCGATATCAATCGCGTTGGCTACAGAATAAATTACAATCGCTGTCGCAAGGGTTGACCCCGTCCCATACTCCGTCAAAACAAACAAAATCCCTGGGATCATTCCCAAAACAGGTCCGACATAAGGGATAATATTAGTGATACCGGCCACAACACCAAGAAGGAAAGCAAATTGGACTCCAGCAAACCAAAGGCCAATCGTAATCATCGTTCCTACAATTAAGGCTTCAACAATTTTGGCCATAATATAATCACCTAATTGCCTATTGAACTGATGATAAAACTGATAGGTTCTTTCAAAAATAGAATTAGGGACTAAGCGCAGAAGAAGAAACTTAAATGTCCGCCCCTCAGTTAAAAAGAAAAAAAGAAAAATAGGTGTTACAAAGACCCATTCTAAAAGTGAAGCGAAATATCCTGGAAGCTTGAGGGCCATGTTTTTTGAATTCTCAGTAATATAAATCAAAGCATCTTGGACGGCACGATCACCCATATCGAAGCCGCTTCGTTCTTTGACCATCATACGCAAAGCTTCATACTTCACAGAAATAATTTCTTGAAGTCTAGGAAGAAAAGACTGAAGTACGGTTATTTCATCTTTTATAAAAGGAATCGCTAAAATAATGGGGTAAATCAAAAGAGTCAAAAGACCAATAAAAATCAGAGCGGCGCCCTGAACTCGACTAAGCCCCAAGCGTTCCAACCATAAAACAAAGGGAAGAATGAGAAGGTAAAGCACATAAGCCACACCAACCGGAACAGCTAAGCGAGGAAGGAAATAAAGCATGATGAGTGAGCCCAAGGCCACAAGCAAAAAGAAAAAATACTGGCCTTTTTCTCGAGAAGAAAAAGCTTTCATACACCCTCTTTATTTTCGTACTTACCCAATTTAATTTTTAAATTTTTGACTTCACGAGTGGTAGCGAAAAGTCTATTCGTCACGACAACACCAATGGATTGGAGCAAGCGAGCGGCCACCACAGGATGTTGGTTGATCATTTCATCCAAGTCTGGTTTAAAAATACCAACCAACTCACAAGGTTCATCAGCTTGAGCAGTGGCAGAGCGAATACTCCCCTTTTGCAAAAGAGCCAATTCGCCAAAACAGTTATAACGCTCCAAACAGAGTTTAAAATCACTGTCTTTCTTTTCTGTTTCAAAATCTTCAAACAAAAGTCTAACACTTCCTGAATAAATAAAATAAAAACCTATCCCTGCATCACCTTGGCTAAAGATATTTTCTCCTTCGGTGAAGGTTCTGTAGTGGAGATAACGTGAAAGAATGCGAAGTTCGTTATCAGTAAAATTCTTAAGTACATCCACATTTCTTAAAAAGCGTGGAATGGTATCTTCATTTCCTGAGAGACGACTGTTGGCCTGCCAAAAAAATTTAAGAATGGAAATATCCACTTTTTCAGGAGTATTTTTTTTATCATTGACATCACTTTCAAAACTCATAAAGGCTCCTTTAGAAGGCAATATCGTCTTTTTTTACCCAACCAGCTAAAAAATTAGGACTTTGAATATAGTACCAACCATCTTGCATTTCACCGACGATAAACTTTGATCCCGCTTTCACTTTGGAAATCTCCCCATAAATTTGAGAGGGACCTTCACGAAGAGGTGTATCACTCAAAGCGACTGCATAGTTGTACTGTCCGACAAACAATAAAGAGTAAAGCACAGGCAGAAGGCTAAAAGCCAAAGCAGCAATAAGAACATAGCTTTTGACAATTTTATGAAATTTATAAAGAGCGAGAACCAGCAAAGCCAAAAGCAAAGTCAAACTCAAATAGAGAGAAAAGGGAACATCCAAAGAAACACTGAGAAGCATATCTAAAGGTTTTTTAGAACTCTCAATATCACTCACTCCCAAATGCCCTTTCGCCACTGAAAGATTGTGCAAAACCTTTGAATCAACGTAACCATTTTTGAGGGCTTTTTCCAAATGGTATCGCCCGGCAGCAAAGTTCCCCATTTTCATTAAGGTCGTCCCTAAATTGTAATGGAAAACTCCAGGTTCAAACTGATCCTTATTGGCCAATAAAATTTTTTGTGCTTCTTGATAATCGCCCTTAAGATACAGAGCTTCTAGTGACTTGCCTAAATCGTCCATGATATAATCCTTTCGTTGCTTCATCATTCTAACTGATGGCCATACACACATCAAGAAACAAGCGGAGTCTATATGAAGTTTGGGGTTTCCTCCGAACAAATTGAAGAGAGTTTAAACCAACTTTTCTCTGCCATTTTTTTAGAGCAGAGAAAGATTGATCAAATTCGTCCAGCACAAGAAGAAAAAAAAGAATTGATGCATAAACTCATTCAGGAATATGCGGAATTGAAGGGCACAGCGCTCATTTATGACTATATGGCATCGGGGCGCGGTCACGGTCCTTTCACAGAACTTCTGGATGGCTCAGTCAAAATGAACCTCATCGGTTCCATGGGAGTCAATCTCTTGGGACACTCTCACCCCCTTTACATCAAAGCCCATTTAGAAGCGGCCACCTCTGACACTTTCACTTGCGGAAATCTTCTTTCTTATCCTGATGCCTTAGAATTTTCTCGCAACTTGATTCGCGCCGTTTCGGGATCAAGACTCAAACATTTTTGGTATGCCTGCTCTGGCAGTATGGCCAACGACACGGCCCTTAAAATGATCTGGCAAAAGATGGCTCCGAAACGAAAGATCATCGCCTTCGAGCGCGCCTTCGCCGGACGCACGATTGCTCAGCAAAATGTGACTCATAATAAGGCTTACTCTGAAGGCATGCCTGAACTGATTGATGTTTTCCATTTGCCTTATTTTGACTTGAATGATCCTGCACAAGCGACAGAAAAAACTCTTAAGACCCTCAATGAACTTTATGCCAAAGAAGGTGATACCTTCGCGGCCTTAACCATTGAACTTATTCAAGGCGAAGCTGGTTTTATTTGGGGAACACGTGAATACTACAAAGCCATTTTCGATTGGGCAAAATCTAAAGGCATCCTTATTTGGGTTGATGAAATTCAAACCTTCGCTCGCACTGAAAATCTTTTTGCCTTCCAAATGTTTGGTTTAGAAGAATATGTGGACGTCGTGACGATAGGAAAGGCCCTACAAATTTGTGGCACACTTTACACTCACGAAATGAATCCCAAGCCAGGTCTCATTGGTGGCACCTTTAATGCCTCATTGGCCAGTATCAAAGTCGCTAATAAAATTCTTCACTTCCTTCTTGAAGGTCCTTTCTACGGAAAAGAAGGTCGCATGGCCACTCTGGGACAAGAATTTATAAAGCGATTCGCTCAATTAAAGACAAAAAAAATCCATACAGCTCGTGGTATAGGTGCGATGGTTTCCTTTGAAGTTGGTGATAGCTCAGCAGAAAACACCAAAAAATTTCTTAAGCGTCTTTTTGAAAATGGAATTATTGCTTACTCTGCAGGAAAAAACCCAACACGCATTCGTTTCCTTCTTCCTATCGCCCTTACCCCTGAACATATTGAAAACGCCTTCGTTATTTTGGAGAAAACAGCTGAGGAAGTTCTATGACAACAGTAGAGCTTAAAAATTATTTTGATGGAAAATTTCAAACGCCGCCAACCTCTGGAAGAGACAGCAGTGATGTCACTCTCGAGCGCTTTAATCCCGCTGATCTCTCAGAGAAAATCTGGCAGTATCATGTCTGCCTGCCCCACGTCGAAAAATGTATCGACTCTGCTTACGCTAGTTTTTCAACCTGGAAGCAGACAGCTCTCGGGCAAAGAAAAAAGTTTTTAGAGAACTACTTAAAAAAACTCGAAGAACAGAAAGAAGATCTTGCTCAAACCTTAAGTTTAGAAAATGGACAGCCCCTAGAAGTTAGCCGCCAGGAACTTGAACTTATTTTAAGGCAAGGGCCTTTGATCTTAGATCACTATGAAAGAGAGCTTAGTCCTCGCGAAGGATTAATCTCCAATCCTCGAGGTCCAGCTGTCCTCATTGGTTCTTTTTCTCGTCCTTTCTTTTTCACTCAACGTTTTCTTCTTGCTAATCTGATGAGTGGAAATACAGTCATAGTCAAGCCCTCTGAAAAAGTCAGCTTGAGTCTCGAAAAAATGATTTCATGTTTGCATCAAGCTGAGTTTCCATCTGGAGTTATTAATCTTATCCACGGACAAGGAAGCGGCGAAATTTCAAGACGCCTCATCAAAGACAAACGTCTAAGAGTCATCTTTTTCACTGGGAGCCGTGAAGTAGGATTATCCTTTCATGAGCTTGCGACTATTGATTTAGAAAGAGCCGTTTCTTTTTCTCTCTCACAAAAAAATATCTGCCTTCTCGCTCCTCAATTTGATGAGGAGAAAGCCCTCAACGATCTTCCTAAAGCGTGCTATCAATACTCTGGGCAAGACTGTACTGGAACTTCCTTGGTATTTATTCCAATTGAGAAAGCACAGAATTTCATTGAACGCTTTCATCAAGAAAGCAAAAAACTCATTATTGATCACCCAATAAAAAACTCTTTTATGGGTCCTCTCATCGATCAACAAGCTGCCGACAACTATGTTCTATTTATGGGCATGGCCAAGCGTGAAGGCTATGATGAAATCATGCGCGGCAAGCAGCTAGAGAGAATTCCAAAAGGATGTTACGTTAGCCCTTCCATCCACTACAGTGAGAGTCTCAAAGAAAAGAGCCATTTTCTCCAGGCCAATCTCTTAGGACCCAACGTCACCTTTCTTGCTTATAAAAATTTTGACGAAGCCATCTCCATGGCCAACTCCATTGAACTTCCTTCACTTATTTCTTTGTATGGAGCTGCTCCTCAGGAACTTGAGAAAGCCCAAGCTCTTTTGGACACCAATATTTTGCTTGTGAACCTCCCCACAACAAGCGTGCTTGAGAGCCTTCTGCTCAATACGCAGGTTTTAGAAATTTGCAGAAAAAAATTAATTGTGGAAAAAAACTAGAGCTGCTTTTTATTAACCAGAATACCGCCACTGGCTGTCTTCGACATGTCGTTTTTGAGTAACTTTTCTTGCTCGAGATCGACTGAGGCACTCTTGCGATAAAGGCCAAAGACCTCTTGCTCCTTTAATTTCTTTTGTGATTCTTTAAGACGCTGTTTCTCTTTAATAATAAAATCTCCAAGATCGACGACTTTATTTTGTAAAGCTTCGTCACTCACATCGGGTTCTTGAAAAATTTCATCACTTGGTGCAACCTTCACGTCATTAATCTCATCAGGCTTAGGCTCGCCAGTTTTGATTTCTTCAGCAACATTCTTTGCCAAAACTTCAGCTTCAACTTTACGATCTTCACTTGTCTTAGGCGTCTTGCTGAAAGGAAGAATTTTAGCTTTATGATCACCAGTCGCTTTTTGTCGTAATCGTGGAATCACAAATTCGCGCTCCATCATCTCGGTGAGGGAGTATAGTTGTTCGCCTTCACTCACTGTCGTGAGCACACTCAACTCATCCGGCGTAAGAATACGCAAGATGTCGGCGAATAGATTGCGGACCACCATAACTACCTCTCCCTAGACTTATCGGTTTTAAGTACTAGGAACTTGAGTTTTTCACTCAAATATAAAACTACGCCTTAAAAATTAAGGCGTTACAAACTGAGAATCAAGAACCTTATAAGCCTGCGTCGATCCTGAAGCACAAGGTTCACTAGTTTTTCTACTGATCACCATTCCACGCCACGACGGAGTCGCACTGGAGTTATAAACAATCTTCAATTCATCTGAACTTTTAATTAAATACTTTGAGGAACTATCCGCACGTTCAGCATAGAGCACATCTACGGCAATCACACCTTCTCCAACAGAAGTCGCAGAGAGTTGTCTCGCTGTATTTAATCCAGTGATCTCAGTATTAAGGGGAACAACACCATTTAAAAGAGAAGAACAAACTGTGGCCAAAACTCCAGTACCATCTGTCTCTAAACTTTTGTGATAACTCCCTGTATATGAAGAAGCAAACTGTTCCCCCACCAAACTCGCTGTCACACGAGTCGTTTTATATTGTGACTGATCACAAGCAAGCTCATTCACATCAAATTTATAAGTGTAACCAAAATGAAGAGTTTGAAAATTTAGGCGCTTAAACTTTAAAGCATTACAAACCTCAGTCATGGCCGCCAACTCATCGTCCTTCAAGCTGACAGGAGCGCTCATGGCGGCTCCATAACTTACTAATGAATGAGTTGTGCTGCTGGAATTCTTAGGCATGCCGCAAGCGCTTAGTAAGCAAAGTATTAAAATAACCACGAGTTGTTTCATGGCATCTCCCCCGTAGAAAGAATTTCTTGAGAACTTATCGGCTTTAAGGCCTCAAGCTTGAGTTTTTTACTCAAGAATCCCCCCAATTATTGAAAATTCAAGTATTTAGTTCCGGAATAAAGCCTGACTCCCTAAACGTAGACTAGGAGCTTACTTAAAATTTCCACTGGACAAGAAAATAAACAGCTCTTATATTAGGGGGCACTTAAGACGAAAGTTACTGGGGAGTAGCGCAGTTGGTTAGCGCAGTAGACTGTTAATCTATTGGTCGTCGGTTCGAGTCCGACCTTCCCAGCCAAAATTTTAAAGCCCTCTGCAAAGAGGGCTTTTTTTATCCTCTTATCTTTCAAGGCTTTAGATCCCCCAATTCTCTCTAGAGACTTTTTGCCTCACATCTTCTTATCAAAATTTTGCATATAATAGCTTCATAGGTGTGGGAGGAAAAATGTTTAATCCCGACAGAAGTTGGACCAAAGATTCACTTGCAGAAAAAAAATCAGAACTCGAATCTGAACTCCTTCGGATCCGTCAGATTTTTCATGACCAAAAAATTAAAGTCATACATTTAGAAGAAACATCTGAGCACAATGAGTTTTTGCAACACTATGGCAATCTCATTATTGAGTTAGAATACTCACTAGAACTGATTAACAAACTTATTTCTTTTTCCAAATAAAAAGCCCTCATAGAGGGCTTTGGTTTTACAGCAAGTAACTATCAATCAATTTCGTCCAATTCACTTTTTTCTCAAATTGCAAAGTCTTGTAGTCATCCAAAAAACCCTCAGGAATTTTTTCTTTAGGAAGCCAAATAGAAATCCCGCGAGATTTTTTTACATCGGTCCCCCAATGAACCTCATATTTGATGGCCCTTGAAAAAGCTGCCTCCGCCTTATTTAAAGCTTCAGTCGCTGGTAGATTTTTACTCAGCACAGGACGCACATTGCTGATAAAATCTAGTAGATCAACGTACTCAGGAGCATCGTAGCTTTGAGAATACTTTAAATTTTCAAAAAAACGTGGACGAAGAGTGCCTAAGTTAGAAAGAGAATTCACAAGAGCTGGAAGGGTGTCCACAGCTACACTTAGCTCAGGAAGCGAGACAACGCTAAAAGTTGCAAGATCACCTTCTTGAGATCCATTTTTATAAGACTCAACATAGAGACGCGCAATACTCTGTCCTAGCTCCAAAGCACCCATCTCTGGACGCTTAGTAATGGCCGTAAGAATTTCTGTATAGGGCCAGCCTTGACCAGGTTCCACCTCTTCTGAAGCGGCGAAGTAATCAGCATAATCTTTAAACTCATAAGCAACCTCAACCATTTGCATTAAACAGGCATCGGTTGAGAAAAGTTCAATTTTTTTCCCGCGAAGAGCTGCCATTTCTTTAAGGGCTTCACCGAGTTGCTTTGTGGAAATATTATTTCCAGAGTTGTCGTCGTAAGCGATTCCTTTTTCTTGTTTGCCTTTTGCATTTTTTTCCCAGCCATTACCATGATTCCAAACTGTCACCATATATTTCTGAGCTGGATATTGTTCTTGAGCTAATTTGAAAAGATCAACAAGCTCATGCCAATTTCCGGTATCGATATTCGAACCAAAATCTTTAATCGCCACAGCTTTCTTTTTTTGGATGTAATAGACCTTGGTGTGAGTGTCGGGATCAATAGAGTCACGCAGCACAACCACATTGACTCTCTCAGTAGATCCAACTTTAATCATCTCATCGATATCATCAATAGCAGCAGCGCTTAAATCGTTATCAGAACTCATAAAAATAATCAGAGTCCAGTCGGCCACGACTGAAGTTGCAGCATGTAATGGGGTTAAGAAAAGAGTTGCACAAATAGCAGTTAAGAGCAGTCGATTAATCACAAAAACATCTCCCTAAAACCATAAAAAAAATCATCGAAAAATAAGAACTTAGACTGATTTTTTAGCTTTGCATAAAATCATTTTTTAGAAGGTAATAGTTACATGAAAAATTAAACCCAAAATTTACTTGGTTTCTAACGCGAAACTTGATAAATAATTTGCGTTAAAACTGCTTCTTAGAGTCTGCGGGCACAGTGCCCATATTACTCCTTAAGAGCGCCCTGAATGACTGATTAGGAGGTTATATGGGTAAGAAATTGTATGTAGGCAACCTTGCCTTCGGAACAACTGAACAACTATTAGCAAACAAATTCGCAGAATTCGGCACAGTTGAATCTGCTAAAATTATTACTGACCGCGAAAGCGGCAGAAGCAAAGGTTTCGGCTTCGTTGAAATGTCAAATGATGATGAAGCACAAGCTGCAATCAGCGCTATGCACGGCAAAGAATTCGAAGGCCGTACTTTGACTGTTAACGAAGCTAAGCCAATGGAACCACGCGCTCCTCGCACTGGCGGTTTCGGTGGCCCACGCGGCGGTGGAAACCGTGGCGGTTTCGGCGGCGGTCGTCGTTAATT
>JACCEE011270450.1_pt1 | contig 15127 bp, 10 predicted proteins | sample 7449931 | NCBI WGS metagenome assembly JACCEE01 (sample SAMN15323457, study PRJNA562643) | freshwater metagenome | isolation source: river surface water | place: USA:Blue River Watershed | collected 2017-08-19 | reverse complement strand
GGAGAGAACGAGGATGACAACTTCAGCATCCGCGACACCAAAGAGCTGGCCGCGATGCTCACCGGCACCACCAAAACCATGACCGCCCTGCTCAGTTCGGTGGCTGCGGTCAGCCTCTTGGTCGGCGGCATCGGCATCATGAACATCATGCTGGTCTCGGTCACCGAACGCACCCGCGAGATCGGCATCCGCCTCGCCATCGGCGCCTTCGAGCATGAGGTGATGCTGCAATTCCTCACCGAATCCGTGGTGCTGTCCTCCTTTGGTGGCATCATCGGCATAGTCCTTGCTTTGGCCTCATCTTATGGCCTCAGCGGCGTGCTGGATATTCCCTTCCTGCCAGATATGAAGATCGTCCTCATCGCCTTCCTCTTCTCCGCAGCGGTCGGGGTGATCTTCGGCTATTTCCCGGCCTTGAAAGCGGCGCGGCTTGATCCTATTGATGCCTTGCGGCATGAATAGCTGCTCAGGTCCACGAGGCATCATTCTCCGGCCAGTCCTTGCCCAGCCAGCCGACTTCCCTGCTCAGGGCTTTATGGAAAATGCGGTTGTGCAGCTCCGCCCGGTTGGTCTGGAGGTATTTGCCGTAAATGCCGCCATTTTTCCAGCCTAAAATTTCGATCTTGCCAGTCGGGTGCGACATGACGAAGCGGAAACGCTTGCTCAGACCATCCAGTTGCTGCCGCGCTTCGTCAACAATTCTGCATGCCTTGCGCAGAGGCAGCTGGAAGCCGTCCTTGACCGCCGTCACCGGGCGGCACTGGAAAACGTAGTAGGGGATGATGCCCGCGCTGGCCAGCGCAGCTTGGAGTTCCGCCAGCACCGCCGGATCGTCGTTCACCCCTTTGAGGAGCACAGTCTGGTTGTTGACCAGCACCCCGTTCCGCAGCAGGCAGTCCACCGCGCCGAGACTGGCAGGGTTCAGCTCGCGGGGATGGTTGTACTGGGTGGTGATATAGAGCTGCTTGCCGCAGGCGAGAAATTCCCGGAAGGCCCCGCGCAGGGCCGGGTCGCCGGAAATCCGCTCAGGCAGCACCACCGGCACGCGCGTGCCGATCCGCACATAGCGGAGATGGGGAATCGCGGCCAGCCTGCGCAGAACGTTCTGCAGCAGTTCCGTCTCCAGCACCAGCGGATCGCCGCCGCTGAGGAGGACGTTGGTCACCTCCTCGTGCCCCCGGATGTAATCTGTCACCTTGTCCCAGTCTGTCACCACCTCGTCCTCAGCCAGCCCGACCAGCCGCTTGCGGAAGCAATGGCGGCAGTAAACCGAGCAGACATTAGTGGCCAGCAGCAGCACCGTCTCCCGGTATTTGTGCTGAAGACCGCGCAGCTTGGTGTTCTGCGCCTCGCCGCTGGTGTCGAAGGAGCCGGATTTCTTCTGCTCCTGCTCCGAAGGAATGGCGATCCGGCGGATGGGGTCGTCCGGGTCGTCCCAGTTGATCAGGCGCAGGTAATGCGCGGTGAGCCGGAGGGGATGCTGTTCCGCCACATGCTGAATGACCGCCCGGTCCGGCAGCGGCCTTTTAATTTTCCGCTCCAAACCGTTGACCGTGTGAATGGTGTCGTTGAGCAAGCTGTGCAGTTTCATCGCGTCTGCCTCCTTCTGAGGGTGATTTCTCCTTTCTGTCCCGACGTTTTCGGGACAGAGCTTCAATTTTTCGCTCCCGCCTTCATGCCGCGCAAGAGGGCGGACTTCTTATCTTACCACAGAACTGATTGATTTACAAATAGTTCCGCTGTTCTGCATGATAACATGTTGTAATTGCATCTTTCCTGCGGGTGATTCAAAAAATTTGACTTTTCTTTGCCGCATCGAGTATAATTCAAAAAATTATACTCACAATCTGCCCTGCCCTTCTTCGATGCGCAATCTGCTTTCAGATCCATGCAGCTATCTCAAGCTGCGCGACCAAATAATTTTTTTCGGCGCCTGCGCGGCGGCTTTGATCCTGCTCCTGCTGCACGGCGTGTTCAGCCTGCTGGCCGGACAGCAGGAGGAGCGGCTGGCCCGTGAGCAGCTTCAGCGCGGCTTCCTGATTCTGGAGCAGGTCATCCGTCCGGCAGAGGACGGGCCGGTTGCCGCAGCCCGTTTCACCCAAGAGCGGCTCAACGCCGCCGCCCGGCAGAGCGGCCTGCATATCCATGTCCTCCTGCCGGGCCGCAGCCTGACCACAGACGGCAGGCCGCCCTGCGCCGCCGAGCCGCCGGTCTCGCTGCCCCTGCTGGCGCAAGGCGGGGGCTGGCAGGGACAGGACATCCCTCATGAGGGCCTGCTGCTGACGCAGGGCGCGCGGCTGCCGCTGGCCGACGGCGGCGAGGCGCTTGTCCTGCTCGGCGCGGACCGGGCCAACATGCGGGAAGGCCGCCTGCTCGGCGCGGCCATGCTGGCGGTCTTCACCGCCGCCTTTGTCCTCTTCATCCCGACCGCCCAGATTTTTGTCCGCTATGCCGTCTCTGACCCCATCGCCGAGCTGATAGCCGGACTTCAGCGTTTAGACAGCGAAGACTGGCAGCCGCTGGCGGAAAAATGCAAAACTGCTGAATTCTCCTCGCTGGCCCAGACGTTCAACCGGATGGCCGAGCTGATCCGGCAGAACGACCGGCAGGTCAAGCTCCTTTCAGCGGCGGTGGAGCAAAGTCCAGCCGCTGTGATCATCACCGACGCGGCAGGCCGGATTGAATACGCCAACTCAGCGGCGGAGCGGCTGACCGGCTACAGCGCCGCCGAGCTGGCCGGGCAGCGGACCAGCCTGCTCAAGTCCGGCCTGACTCCGCCGGAAACCTATCAGGAGCTGTGGCGGACTGTCACGCAAGGCAGCGTCTGGAAAGGCGAGCTGCTCAACCGGGCCAAGGACGGCTCGCTCTTCTGGGAGGCGCTGGTCATCGCCCCGTTTCTTTTTTCCGGCGGCAGGGAGGGCAAATTTGTCGCCATCAAGGAGGACATCACCGAACGGCGGAAGACCGGCGAGCTGCTCCGGCTCTACGAGCAGATCATCTCCGCCACCGACGACATCATGGCCTTTCTGGACCGCGATCTGGTCTATCAGGCGGCGAACGCGGCCTGCTGCGAGAATTTCCGCCGCACGGCGGAGAAGATTGTCGGCAGACCGGCCGCCGAGCTGCACGGCCCGGACTTTGAGCGGCAAGGGATCCGGGCGGACATGGAGCGCTGTCTGAACGGCGAGGAGGTGCACAGCCAAGGCTGGTTCAGCTTCCCTCCGGCGGCGCGGCGCTATCTGAACATTTCCTACTATCCCTTCGCCGACGGGGAAGGCCGGATCAGCGGCATAGTTCTCAGCGCCCATGACATCACCGCCTTCAAACTGCAAGGCGACATGCTGCGCGAAAGCGAGCGCCGCTACCGGCAGACCTTTGAGACCAACACGGCGGTGAAGCTGATCATAGACCCGCTCGACGGCGGCATTGTCGAGGCCAACGAGGCGGCCTGCCGCTATTACGGCTATGAGCTGGAGGAGCTGACCGCGATGAGCATCACCGAGATCAACCGGCAGCCTTGGGAGGAGGTGCAGGCCGCCATGACCCGCGCGGCGGAGAAAAAGCAGCTCTGCTTCAATTTCCGGCACCGGCTGGCCAGCGGCGAGCTGCGCGATGTGGAGGTCTATTCCGGCCCCCTGCGCTGCGGCGGACGGACTCTGCTTTACTCCATCATTCATGACGTGACCGACCGCCGGAGGGCCGAGGAAGCCCTCCGGGAAAGCAATGAGCGGCTGGAGCTGGCGGTCAGAGGCGCGAATCTCGGCACGTGGGACTGGAACATTGAGACCGGCGAGATGGTCTTCAACGAGCGCTGGGCGGAGATACTCGGCTGCCAGCCGGATGAGCTGAAGCCGCACGTCTCCTCATGGGAGAACGCCCTGCATCCGCTGGAGAAAATCGAGATCATGGCCAAGCTGACCGAACATCTGGAAGGCCGCGCTCCGCTGTTCATGGCCGAGCAGTGCCTGCGCCACAAATCCGGCCAATGGATCTGGACGCTGGCCGCTGGCCGGGTCTCGCGCCGCGACGCGGCAGGCAGGCCGCTGCGGGCCTCCGGCATCATGCTGGACATCAACGCCCGCAAAATAGCCGAGCAGCAGCTCCTCAGCGCCAAAGAGCTGGCTGAGTCGGCCAACCATGCCAAGTCCGTCTTTCTCGCCAGCATGAGTCACGAGCTGCGCACTCCGCTCAACGCCGTGCTCGGCTACACCCAGATTCTTGCCAGCGACCCCGGCCTCAGCCCGCGCCAGCTCAACAGCGTCCGCACCATCCACAAGTCAGGCGAGCATCTGCTGCTGCTGATCAACGACATCCTCGACCTTTCGCGCATCGAGGCGGGCCGGATGGAGCTGGTGACGCGTGAGTTCCGCCTGCCGCCCTTTCTCAGCGGCATTGCCGAGCTTTGCCGGGGCCGCGCCCAGCTCAAAGGCCTTGAGCTGATCTATGAGCCGGATCCGTCCCTGCCTGACGTGGTTGAGGCGGACGAGCTGCGCCTGCGCCAAGTGCTGTTCAACCTGCTCGCCAACGCGGTCAAATTCACCCGGCAGGGCCGCTGCCTGCTCAAGGTGCAGGCGAAGCAAAGCGGCAGGGGCAAAGCGGTGCTTGCTGTGCTTGTTGAGGACAGCGGCATAGGCATTGCCTCAGAATTGCAGCAGAAAATTTTCGAGCCGTTCCGGCATGACGGCGAGCGGCTGCGGCAGGACGGCGGCACCGGCCTCGGCTTGGCCATCAGCCGCACCTTGATCCGCCTGATGGGCGGCGAGCTGCAAGTGGTCAGCCCGCTTCGGGAAAACCCGCCGCCGGGCGAAGGGCCGGGCAGCCGCTTCTTCTTCAGCGTCGAGGTGAAGGCGCTGCGCGGCAGCGGAGACAGGCTCCCGCCCTCTGGCGGCGGCAAAAAAATTCTCATCGCCGACAGCAAAGCCGCCTGCCGGGATGTGCTGCGGAACATTCTGGAAAACGCGGAGTTTCAGGTGCGGGAGCTAGATGACCTCAGCCTGCTGGCTGAAGCCTGCGCGGAACACCAGCCTGACGCGGTGCTGCTCGGCTATCCGCCGCCGGAGGCCGGACCGGAGCCGCTCACCGCCGCGCTGCGCGGCAGGCCGGAGCTGGAGGCAGTGCCGGTGATCGCCATCGCCTCGCCGGAAGACGCGGAGCGCGGCCAAGAACGGGAAGGGTTCGCCGCCTGCGTGCTCCGGCCTTTTTCAGCGGCTGATCTGCTGGCGGTGCTGGCGGCGCAGCTGGCCATCCCCATGCCTTGGCCTGAGGAGGAGGATCCCGACAGCTTCCCGGACTGGGCCTGTCCGCCGGATCCGGAGCTGGAGGAGCTGGCCCTGCTGGCCCGCACCGGCGACATCGCCGGAGTGAGCCGCAAGGCCGCCGAGCTGGGGGCAATGGACGAAGGCCGCTTCCGGCAGTTCGCCGCCCGGATTGAGGAGCTGGCGGACAACTATCAGCTTGGCCAGATCACCAGTTTGGCCGAGCAGCACAAGCACCGCAGACCATCATGAGCGACCGCGCCAAAGATCTCGTCCTGATCGTGGACGATCAGCCTGCCAGCCTCAAAATTCTGCTCTCCTTTCTTCAGCAGCAGGATTTGGAACTCCGCCTGCTGCAAAGCGGGCGGCAGACGCTGGAGATGCTGGGGCAGATTCAGCCTGACATCATCCTGCTCGACGTGCTGATGCCGGAGATGGACGGCTTTGAAACCTGCCGCAGGATCAAGGCCGATCCGGCCTGGGCTGAAATTCCGGTGATCTTCATGACCGCCCTGCACGGAGTGGAGGACAAGATCGCAGGATTCGCGGCGGGCGGGGTGGATTACATCACCAAGCCTTTTCAGCAGGATGAGGTGCTGGCGCGGATCAGCACCCAGCTCAGTCTGCGGCGGCAGACCATGCGTCTGAAAGCGGCCAAGGAGGAGCTGCAATGCCGGCAGACCATGCTGGACGCTTTGCTCGACTCCATCCCGGATCCGATTTATTTCAAAGACATGAGCAACCGCTACCTTGGCTGCAACCGGGCCTTCGAGCGGTTCAGCGGCAGGAACGGGCCGGAGCTGGCGGGCCGAACCGACGAGGAGGTGCTGCCGCCGGAGCTGGCCGCCGTCTTCAGCCGTCAAGATCAGCTGCTGCTGGCCGCCTGCGCGGCGGAGCGGCGCGAGGAGCTGCTTGTCCGCCCGGACGGAGGCAGCTCGCTCTTCGATGTGCTGAAAAGCCCCTATATCGGCGAGGACGGCGCGCCGCTGGGGCTGATCGGCATCTGGCGGAACATCACCGGACAGAAGGAGGCGGAGCGGCGGGCCGAGGCGGAGCGGGAGCGGCTGATAGTCACCCTGCACTCCATCGGCGACGGGGTGATCGCCACCGATGTGGCGGGCCGGGTCAGCTATCTCAACAAGGTGGCCGAGCAGCTGACCGGCTGGCCTGCCGCCGAGGCGGTCGGCCAGCCTTCAGCGGAAATTTTCAAAATAGTGCATGAGGAGAGCGGGGCCGCCTGCGCCGATCCGGCGCTGCGGGCGCTGCGGCTGGGCGAGCCGGTGCTGCTGGAGGGGGAGACTGCGCTCATCCGCCGCGACAGCCGCCGCCTGAGCGTGGCGGACAGCTGCGCTCCTGTCCGCGACGGCGAGGGGCGGATCATCGGCACAGTGCTCGTCTTCCGCGACGTGACTGCCGAGCGGAAGAAGACGGAAGAGCTGATCCGCATGAAGAAGCTGGAGTCCCTCAGCCTGCTGGCCGCAGGCATCGCTCATGACTTCAACAACATCCTGTTCGCCATTCTCGGCAACATCGAGCTGGCCGCCACCCTTGCCGGAGCGTCTCCGGCCGCCGCGCTGCTCGCCGATGCGCGCAAGGCCACGGAGCGGGCGGCCAAGCTGACGCAGCAGCTGCTGATTTTCGCCAAAGGAGGCGAGCCGATGAAGGAAATCACCTCGCTGGCCGACCTGATCCGGGATTCGGCGGACTTTGTCCTGCATGGCTCGCCGGTCTCCTGCGAGTACGCTTTCGCCGCCGACCTGCGGCTGATCAACGCGGACAGCGGCCAGATCAGCCAAGTGATTCAGAACATCATCCTCAACGCCAGAGACGCTATGCCCGGCGGCGGCTCAATCCGCATCGCCTGCGTCAACGCCGGCGGCAGCCAGGAGGAGCGGAGCCTGCCGCCCGGCCTGCGCGGGCGCAGCTTGGTGCGGATCACCATTCAGGACAGCGGCCCCGGCATCGCCCCGGAGATCATCGATAAAATCTTCGATCCTTACTTCACCACCAAGCCGGAGGGCAACGGCCTCGGCCTGGCCATCTGCCACACCGTGATCAGAAAGCATGACGGCCATATTGCGGTGCGGTCGGATCCCGGCCAAGGGGCGGTCTTCTCAATCTGGCTGCCTGCCGAGCCTGCCGCCGCAGCGGCAGCCAAGACCGAGGCGGCAGCGGCCCCGGCGCAGGGCCGGCGGATCTTGGTCATGGATGACGACGAGATGCTGCGCTCCTTGGTGCAGGCCCAGCTCCGCGCCCTTGGCCATGAGGCGGCGCTGGCGGCGGACGGCACCGAGGCGGTGCGCCTTTTCCGGCAGCTGCGGCAGGAGGGCAGGCCCGCTGATCTGGTGATCATGGATCTGACCATCCCCGGCGGCATGGGCGGCAAGGAGACAGCCCAGCTGCTGCTGGCGGAAGATCCCGATGCCCGGCTGATCGTGGCCAGCGGCTACTCCAATGACCCGGTGCTGGCGGAATACCGGAAGCACGGCTTCCGCGCGGCGGTGGCCAAGCCGTTCAACCTCCAAGAGCTGCGCCGGGCCATCGCCGCCGCCCTGCGCTGAGTTTCAGGAACGGCCGCCTGCCGCCGCTCCTGCCGCCTGCCGGAGCAGCTCGTCCAATCGGCGCGGCGAGGAGAGATGTTCGCGGCTCAGGCCCCATTCGGTCATCATGCCGCAGAAGCTTAGAAACTCGTCCATCAGGCGGGTGTTCCGCTTCTCCTGATGCTGAATGATGGAAAGCTGCCGCCGGGTGCTGATGCCCTCAATGGCCAGACTTTTCAGCCAGCCGTGCTCGGTCTCGCGGCAGATGGTCAGCTCGGAGAGGCAGGACGCGCCCACGCCCGCCTCCACCGCCTTTTTGATCGCCTCAGTGTGGCCCATGCGGGTGACAACATTGAGCAGGGCGGCGTGGTTGCCCAGCCGCTTCTTGAAGATTTCCACGGTGCCTGATCCTTCCTCGCGCAGCACCCAGGCTGTCTTCTCCATATCCTCCGGCACCCGGAAAACATCCTGCGCCGCCAAGGGATGCGAGGGGCTGACTATCACCCGCATCTCGTCAACAAACCACGGAATCTGCCGGACAGACTCATCCGTCACCACCCCTTCGACAAAGCCCAGATCCATAACCCCCTGCGCCACCAAGCGTTCAGCTTGGCGGGTGTTGGCCACCAGCATGTTGATCCGCGCGTCCGGGTGCATCCGCATGAAGAGGCCAATCGGATAGGGCAGGACGTAGTTGCCGATGGACGAGCTGGCGATGATCTCCAGCGAGCCGGCGACCGAACTTTTCTGCTCCGTCAGCAGGGCCTCAATATTTTTGATCTGAAAGATGATCTTTTTGGCCAAGGGCAGCAGGTAGCGGCCCCGGTCGTTAAGCAGGAGGCTGCGGCCATGCCGGTCGAACAGCGGGCCTCCCAGCTGGTTCTCCAGCTCAGCCAAGGCCATGCTGACCGCCGACTGCGTCAGGAACAGCTTCTTGCTGGCCTTGGTCACTTGGGTGGTTTCCGCCACCGCGATGAAAATTTCAAACTGCCTGAGGGTGATGGCCATGCCTGCTCCTTCCGCCTGCTGAAGGCGGAGCTGTCCTGTCCCGCGCCGCGCGCGCCTGCTGCATATTTTCCGCTTGCTATGTAGTTGGAACAGGCCTTTTCTGTCAAGACAAAAAACAGACCGGCATTTTTTCATTGACAGAAGAAACCACGCCTGCTTATTATGAACCTGAAAAATGTGTTACAGCAGCGCAGCCCCCACACCTGAATGCCGCTTTTTTTCTTAGGCCAGCGGCGGCCCTTGGCGCCTCTCCTCCTCTCCTGCCAAGGCCAGCCGCTGGCTTCTGCCCGGCTCATAGGTCATTCGCCCTATAAAAATGAGGCGGACAACCCATTGCGCGGGCGGGCGGCAATATGTTTAAAGTCATGAAGCGCATTCCGCATCCATCTGAACGAAGAACGGAGACCCTTCATGACCAGCCTTTTCGCCCTGTATTCCACCGCCATCTTCCTTGGCGCGCTGCACGCTTTTGAACCCGGCCACGGCAAAACCCTGATCGCGGCCTACATGGTCGGCACCAGAGGCCGCGCCTGGGACGGCGTGCTGCTCGGCGCCATCGTCACGGTCACGCACACCTTCAGCGTCATCCTGCTCGGCCTCGTGGCGGCGATGCTCTCCAAGAAGTATTCTGATCAGACCCTGCACAACTGGCTCGGCCTGGCCTCCGCCGCCATGATTCTGATCGTCGGCGTCTGGATGCTGCGGCAGCGGCTCTCCGGCGCAGGCCCTGGCCATTTCCATCTTTTCGGCGGCCACCATCATCATCCGCACGACAGCCACAGCCACGAGCATCATCACCCGCACGCCCATCCTCATGCGCATGAGGGCTGTCACGAGCATCCGCACCCGCATGAGCCGCACAGCCACAGCTGTCATCAGCCCGCCGCCGCCGCTGCGGCCAAGCCGACCAGCAAGCTGGAGCTGCTCCTGCTCGGCATGTCCGGCGGCATCATTCCCTGCCCAGCGGCTATCGCCACCCTGCTGATCGCCATCGGCGCGGGCAAGATCGCGCAAGGCCTGACCGTCACCCTCTTCTTCAGCCTTGGGCTGGGCTTAGTGATGATCACCATCGGCGTGCTGCTCTCGCAGAGCCGCCACCTGACCGGCAAGATCAGCGAGAACATGGACTTCGCCCGGAAAATGGGCATCGCCAGCGCGGGCCTGATCACTGCCGTCGGCGCCTACACCATGTTCATTTCGGTCAGGAACATTTTGCTCTGAACATTGTCCGGGCAGAGGCGCAAACAGTCTGCCCTTGCTTTTTTTTCATCAAGGAGAACAAGATGTCAGCAGCACAGCAGAGCAGCGACTGGGAGCAGTGCGTCGCCTTTCACGGCCATGAATGCCCCGGCCTGGCGATGGGCTACCGGGCCGCCAAAGCGGCGCAGCAGAAACTTGGCGTGAAGTTTTCGCCGGACGAGGAAGTGGTCTGCGTGACCGAAAACGACGCATGCGGCTTGGACGCGGTGCAGTATCTCACCGGCTGCACCTTGGGCAAGGGCAACCTGATCTACCGCGACCGGGGCAAGCAGGCGTTCAGCTTTTTCGTCCGCTCGCAGAACAAAAAACTGCGCGTGGTGATGAAGAAGAAGTTCGACCGCGACACAATGGACCGCGAAGCCTTCAAGAAGGAGCTGCTCAGTCTGCCGGACGAGGAGCTGTTCGCCTTCAGCGAGCCGTCCTATGACCTGCCCGCCCGCGCCCGCATTTTCAAAAGCGTGACCTGCGAGCAGTGCGGCGAGACCTGCTCCGAGCGCAATGTCCGCCTGCACGAGGGCAAGCAGTTCTGCATGGACTGCGCGCCGGATTACTCGCGCGGCTGGTGAGCGCAGCATTTTTTTGATTCATGGCCGCCGAATAAAAAAAGAGGCGGCCATTTTTTAAAACTGAGGTCTCAGTGTAAGAAAATGGATGATCATAGAAAGAAACTGCGCTGTCAGTTTTTTCCTATGGCCGCCCAGAGAAAAACTATGAGCATCCATTTTCTTTCATTGGCATCTCAGTGCAAAACTATGGGACTTCAGTTTTTAAAAATGGACGGCCAGCGCAAAAAACTGAGCGGTCATAGGAACGAAACAGGCTCTGCTGGAAAAAAGAGCAGGGCGCACAACAACCAAATACAACGAGGCGGCAGGAAAGTTCTGCTGCATTGCGCATATTTCTTTATCATGAAAAATAATTTTGCAAAATATTTGGCACGTTGTCTTCTTTGCTCACTTCTGCTGACAGCGCAAATCGTTGCCGCCAGTGAGCCGGAATACGAAGTTGATGAATATAAAGCCCCAAGCGGCGGCTGGAAGATTGTCCATAAAATGGATCGAAAAAGTAATAATTATAAAAATGATTTAATAAAAGCTGTATCTCCAGCAGAAAAAGAGACTTTGATAGACAAATGGGTCCATTTGTCAAGCGTGACTTGGCTGAACGGTGATACAGCTGAAATTGTAAATACATGCGGAGTGCCATGTAAATTTACGTATTTTTTTGATATATCAAAGGGGACCTCTGGGAAGTTTTTTAACATAATCGCGTACTCTATTAAAGATAATTTGATCGCATACCCTTCTTGTAACAAGAAGAAAAAACGCGACGAAATAACTGTCTCTGAAATTTATACAAACAAAAAAACACCTGTGGCTGTTGTATATAGAAAATGGCAAAAGTCTCCAGCGCACTCTGTTATAGAAAATGCAAAGATAAGTAATGATACTCTATCTGTAGAGTATATAGACGATGAAAGTGAAGAAATAAAAAAAGAGGATATTTTCCTTGAAAAGGAGCCGCCTTTCGTTGTTTGTGATGACAAGTCATCAGAAGGTGAAATTGAATATTGCTCAATAGCAGAAGATAATTACAAAAAAGGATATATCTTGTTTGCCGCAGAGAAGCCTCCTGTTGGGATGATTGACACTCCGAAGGAATCCCCGCTTTGTTACAGATTCCCTTCTTTTGGACTTGATGGCCAGCTTCAAAAGTTGAAAGATAAATACGGGGCCGCTCTTTATGATGAAAAAATAACAAAAGAACCTGACGGCAGCAGCTATCTTTCGGCAAAAAGGAAAGATGAATCCGGCAAAGAGATTGTTTATACTTACTTTGATAATCCCATGTCATGCGCAGAATACCAGACAAAACGCCTCGGAGAAGCACCGCCTGTTCCTTACTATGATTATGGCGGATGCGTGGGGGAATGCTGTGGATACCATAAATGGACAGCGAATGAAAAGGTCTTTCTTCGCAAAGACCACAACGATTCGTCATCAATTGTCGCCACAGTCGAAAAAAATGAGGAAGTTAATTCCCTCACAGGTATTGTTGTCACAACACAGCCAGGAAAGATAGAAGTTTTAAAAAATATTGATCTTAACAAAAATATAGATTGCGGTGTATCTTTTGAAAAAGGGAATAATATCTACACTCTTCACTATTTAGGAGAAGGGTACAGCTTGATATGGCATAACGGCCAGCTATATGACTGCGCAGTTATGATTGAAGAAAAAGAGTATATTAAATATTTTACGAAGATAAACAGGGAGATTTCTGAATGGTGGGCGAAAGTTTCAACTAAAGACGGAAGAGAAGGCTGGACAAACGAGATAGAAAAATTTAAAAATGTTTATTGCAATGAATAATTGACCCCACAGCAAAACTATGACGAACACCAGAAACAATCTGATTCAACGGGCTGTTCTTTTTCTTGCCGCAGCCTCCTGCCTGCTTTGCGCGGGCAGCGCGGCAGCAGCGCAGGTCAAAGAAATCCGCATCGCGGACAGCGGCGGCGGCGACTGGGGCTATCCCACGCCCTACCGGCATTATCCGCGCGGGCCGGGCTATGTCCGCATGAGCATGGTTTTCGACAGCCTGCTCTGGCGGGACGGGAAAGGGCTGGCTCCGGCCTTGGCTACAGCGTGGAAATACAAGCCGGGGAGCGCGAGCTGGGTCTTCACCCTGCGCTAGGGTGTGCAATGGCATGACGGCAAGCCTTTCCGCCCGGAGGATGTGGTCTTCACTGTCAGCTACATGCAGAAGCATCCCTACAGCTGGATCCGCTTGGACAAAATTGAGTCCTGCGCGGTCAGCGGGCCGCAGCAGGTGACTTTCAAACTGAAGGAGCCATACGCGCCCTTCCTCTCCTTCATGGAAACCATGCCCATCCTGCCGGAGCATGTCTGGAGCAAGGTCGAGGATCCGAAGAACTACGAGGCCCCGGACAGTTTCACCGGCACCGGGCCGTACAAGTTCGTCAACTTTGACAAGGTCAAAGGCAGCTATCTTTTCGAGGCCTTTCCCGGCTATTATCAGGGCCGCCCCAAGGTGGACCGCCTGATCTACGTCCGGGCCGAAGATCCGCTCTTTGCTCTGATGACGGACAAGGCCGATCTGGTCGGCATCGAGCCGAACATGGCTGAGACGCTGCGGCAGAAGGGCATGATCATCATTGAGGACAAGCGCGGCTGGAACAAGAAGCTGATGATCAACCACCGCAAGGCGCCGTTCAGCAGCAAGGAGTTCCGCCACGCCTTAGCTCACGCTGTCAACCGGCAGGAGCTGATTGACAAGGGTCATCAGGGCTTCGGCACGCCCGGCTCCTGCGGCCTGCTCTCGCCGGATCATGAGTTCTACAACCCGAACACCCCGGATTACGAATACAGCCCGGAAAAGGCCGGGCAGCTGCTGGTCAAGCTCGGCTATAAAAAAGATGCGGACGGCTTCTTCAGCAAGGACGGCAAACAGCTGACTGTCAGCCTGCTCAACTCGGCCATGGCCGGGCCTGACCGCGACGGCGAGATCATCCGCCAGCAGTTGGAGAAGGCGGGGATCAAGGTGGACTTGCAGAATCAGGAGAAGACCACGGCGGACAGCAGGATCATAAACTGGGACTTTGATCTGGCCATTTCCGGCCACGGCGGCCTGCTCGGCGATCCGATCCTGCTCAACCGCCTGCTCAGTGATGAGCAGTCCACCGGCTCAATCAACTCCGCCCGCGCGGAAGTCAGCCCGGAGCTGAAAAAACTTTTCGCCGCCCAAGTCAGGGAGATGGACAAGGAGAAGCGGCGGCAGCTGGTCTGGGAGATTCAGCGGATAGCTGCTGACGAGCTGCCCGCCCTGCCGCTGTACTATCCGCGCTCCATGTCCGCCTATAACCCGGCCAAGGGCGTGCAGTGGCAGTACACGCCGGGCGGCGTGGGCAACGGCGTGCCGACCGCGCAGAACAAGCTCTTCCTCATCCGCTGATGCTGCGCCGCGCTGTCCGCCAAGGGAGAACACGGGCTGACCTGCTGCTCACCGGCGGCATCTCGGCCCTGCTGATGATCTATCTCAGCTACGCCCTGCCCGCGCTGCTGCCCGGCGACTTCGTCACCGCGATGCACGCCAGCTCGGAGGATGTCGTTCTCAGCGCGGAGCAGCTGGCGGAGCTGCAAACCTACTACAGCCGCAATGCGGGCTTCGGCCAGTACCTGCTCCGTTTGGCCCGCTTGGACTGGGGCTATTCCCACGCCTTCATGGCCCCGGTCTCGGAGCTGTTCTTCAACGCCCTGCCGTGGACGCTGTTCCTCTTGGTCACTGCCAATGTCATCGCCGCCAGCGCAGGCTTCATCGCCGGGGTCGAGGCCGCCTCGCGCCGCAACAGCAGGCTGGAGAAAGGCTTGGTCGCCTTCAGCACCATGCTCGACGGCATCCCGGAAATCTGCACCGGCGTGCTGCTGCTGGCGGTCTTCTCGCTCCAGCTGGGCTGGTTTCCCTCCTCCGGTGCAGAGACCGCCTACGCCGATCTGCCTCTGCACCGTTGGCTGCTGGACGTGGCCCATCATTCCTTCCTGCCGCTGCTCTCGCTGCTCATAGCCTATTTTCCCGGCAATTTCCTCCTCACCCGCACCAGCATGGTGATGATCATCCGGCAGCCGCACATCCGCACCGCCCAGGCCAAGGGGCTGTCAGCGGCCCGCATCCGCTACGTCCACGCCGCCCGCTGCTGCCTGCTGCCCTTGGTCACCCGCTTTGGGATGCGGCTGGCCTTCATGGTCACCGGCGCGCTGGTGGTCGAGCGCATCCACTCTTATCCCGGCGTGGGCACGCTGCTTTTCAACGCCATCCGCCTGCGCGACCTGCCGCTGATCCAAAGCGTGGTGCTCTTCTCCTCGCTTTTGGTGCTCGCGGCGATGATCTGCCTGGAATTCGTCTATGCCTGGCTTGATCCGAGGGTGAAAGGCGGACGCTGAGACTGTCTCAAGCTGCCTGAACGAAGCTCAAGGCGGCGGCGGTTTCGGCTCCGCTCAACCGCCTTATGACGCAATTCATCCGATACAAAATGCGCGACAAATT